>ENA-ORQX01000387-ORQX01000387.1-human-gut-metagenome-genome-assembly--contig:-NODE-387-length-36768-cov-4.565331_pt1 | contig 36768 bp, 52 predicted proteins | sample MGYA00242170_ERZ509124 | MGnify/ENA primary metagenome ERZ509124 (study PRJEB26280, sample SAMEA2338647) | human gut metagenome | biome: human gut; feature: human-associated habitat; material: faeces... | reverse complement strand
CGGCGGCTCCTGGACACAAATCTATAAGGGCTCCGCCCTGGCCTACACCGACACCATCACCGCCGGGTGGAACACTGTGGCCTACCGTGTACGCTCCTATGACAGCTACAACGCCACCAGCACCTATGTGACCAGCGAAACCCGGACGGTGGACAACAACGCCATCCCGGTCATCACCAGCTCCACGACCTCCGGCACCGATCTGGGGACCAAGGAGGACGGCTTTGACCTGACCTACACCGTAACCGATGCCGACAATGACACGGTGACGGTGAAAGAATACCTGGACGATGTGCTCAAGCGGACCTACACCGTCACCCTGGGACAGAGCAACACCGTCCAGTGCGTCACAGCGGCCAACTGGCAGAAAGTCCTCAACGGTGCCCACACCATCAAGGTGGTGGCCAATGACGGCAAGGCGGACAGCACCCCCTACACCGTGACCTTTACCAAGGCGGTCTATGAGGCCTCCATCACGATGGCAGAGCCCATTGACGCCGATGACACCATCACCGTCATGGTGCTCAACATCCTGGGCTCCATCCCCGGTGATGCAGACCTGGAGGTCCTGGTGACCAACAACGCCCTGGATGATGAGCCGGTCTGGGAGGACGCCACCGCCGACATTAAGAACGGCAACAACCACATTTTCACCAACAAGACCGCCACCAACGGCTTTGCGTTTAACTTTAAGTTGACCGTGAGCCGGGGGAGCAGCAACACCGGCGGCTACATCACTAACATCGGAGGTGCTTTTCAGTAATGGGCGTGAAAGTGAACAAGGTGAGCCTCAAAGACCTGCACAACCGGCAGAAATCCATTGAGGAGCTGACCCAAGAAAATGAGGAGCTGCGGCAAAAGGTGACAGCGGCGGAAACTCAGCTGACTGACACCCAGCTTGCGCTCTGTGAAGTCTATGAGCTGATTTTGGGAGGTGTGTAAGACATGGCAAAGGTCTATGCCGATCTAATCAAAAAGGGCCTCAAGACCCTGGATGATGTCCCGGCTCAGCTCCGGGATGATGTGGAGGCTTTGCTTGCGGAGAACAGCCATGTGTAAGCTCCGTGAGTTATTGCTATATATCCTGTTGAGAAAGGAGGTGGAATGTATGGCCGTTGTGTACGCTACCCTCATCGTTAAGGGGCTCAAGACTATTGAGCAGGTGCCCAGCCTCATCAAGAGCCAGGTGGAGGAAATCCTGGTGGCTCTGGAGGTGGAGGTCTAAGTCCTCCAAACCAAGCGAAAAGGGGCTGTTGCAAAACAGCCCCTTTTCCATTTTGTAAAGGAGAAAGCCTACATGGTTATTGAACTTTCTTTGGGCGGCCTGCTCACTTTGCTGGGCATCCCCACGGCCATCACCTCCCTGGGGCTCTGGATGCTCCAGCGCAAAATGGCCAAGCGGGAGGAAATCCGGGATAAGCGGGAGGCCGCCAGAGAGAAAAATGAGGTGTTGCTGATCCAGAACACCCGGGCGGCATTAGCTCTGGCTGAGGCCACCGCCATTGCCGTCCAGCGCATCCCGGACGCTCATTGCAACGGCGATATGCACGCCGCTCTTGAGTACGCCCGCAAGGTGAAACACGAACAAAAGGACTTTTTGACGGAGCAGGGCGTCAAGGCCATCTATTGAGGGCCGCCATGAAACTCTTTCTTTTAGCCCTGCTGGGCATTGTTGAACTTTTGCGGGCAGACCAGAAAGGAGGGCCTTGAAAATAGATACCTCAAAAAAGCTGATCTGGACCCATGTGACCGTTTCCGTGCTGCTGTGTGTGGCCACCATCGTCACCAACTATCTGGGCTTTGATGTGACCGCCCTGGCGGCCCTGGCCGGGACCTCTCTGGCAATCACCGGGGCCTGGGGCGGTTTCTATTTCTGGAAAGCCAAGAATGAAAACCGGGCCAAATATGCCCAACGGTTTCTCAAGCAATTTGCGGACAAGTATGGTGCGGATGTCGCTGTCCGTGTTGCGGAAATCGTGCTGAAAGACTAAGTAAAGGAGATATTGCAATGAGTAAGATGACCTCCAAGGTCTTTGTGGACAAGGCCGTGGACATCGCCAAGAACTACAAGACCTTGTATGTGATGGGGTGCTTTGGGGCCCCCCTCACCGGCTCCAATGTGAGCCGCTACTGCAACAACCACTCCTACAACAAGAACGCCACCCGCACCGCCATGATTAAGGCGGCGGCCAACCAGAGCCCGCCTGTTTTCGGCTTTGACTGCGTGTGCCTCATCAAGGGCATCCTCTGGGGCTGGGACGGGGACGCCTCCCGGACCTACGGCGGGGCGGGCTACGCCATCAACGGGGTGCCGGACATCGGCGCTGATACCATGATTACCAAATGCACCGGGGTGAGCACCACCGGCTGGGATGATATGGTCATCGGTGAGGCCGTCTGGATGTCCGGGCACATCGGCATCTACATCGGGGACGGCCTGGCGGTGGAGTGCAGCCCCAAGTGGGAGAACAAGGTGCAAATCACCGCCGTGGGCAACATCGGCTCCAAGGCGGGCTACAACACCCCCGCCGGTGGACCAAGCACGGCAAGCTGCCCTATGTGGACTACACCGGGGCCTCTACCGGCGGCGGGTCCCAGGGCACCACCCAGCCCAGCAAGCCCTCTGAGGGCACCGTGGGGGCCTGTGTGGGCGACACCGTGACCTTTACCGGCAACAAGCATTATGTGAGCTCCAACGCCCTCAACGGCTCCGCCTGCAAGCCTGGCAAGGCCAAGGTCACCGCCATGGCCGGGAACGCCAAGCACCCCTACCACCTCATCAAGGTGCCCGGCGGCGGCTCCACCGTCTACGGCTGGGTGGACGCCGCTGACATCCAGGTGGAGGGCGGTATCACCGTGGGCTCCAAGGTCAAGGTCAACAAGGGGGCCAAGACCTACACCGGCGGCGGCCTGGCCTCTTTCGTCTACACCAACACCTACACCGTCATCCAGGTGGATGGTGACCGGGTGGTCATCGGCCAAAATGGCGTGGTGACCGCCGCCGTCAACAGCAAGGACCTCACCCTTGTGGGGTAACATAGAAAAGGGAGGATAAAATCATGGAAAACATTTTTGACTGGTCCGTCATTCTCAGCATCGTGGGCGTCCTGGTGATTGTCACCAACATTGTGGTGCAGGTGCTCAAAAAGCTCACCTGGGACAAGCTGCCCACCAACATCCTGGCGGTGCTCATCGCCATGGCCCTCACCCCGGCGGCCTTTTTCGCCTACTGTGAAATCAAGGGCGTGGCCATCGTCTGGTACACGGTGGTGGGCGCTGTGGTCCTGGGCTTTTTCGTGGCCTATGCGGCCATGTTTGGCTTTGACAAGCTGAAAGAGGCCATTGCCCAGCTTGACCAGAAAAAGATTGAATAAGTGCAAAAAAGCCGGAGAGGGTCAAACCTCTCCGGCTTTTTTTTATTCTCTTTACAGGGTATAGTCCCCGGCGGCTGCCCCGATCTGAGCGGACAACGCCCGAAAAGCATCTCCGGTTTTTGGCTCAAGATACCAAAAAGCCAGCATCCGCTCCCCATCCTGGGCGGTGTAATGGAACACGGCAAACCACTTGACGGCCTTGCCATGCGCTGTGGTGGCCGCCGTGCCGTGATACCGGGCCATGAAATTGCGCTCTGGCATCATTTCAAGGCCGGTCACCTTTTCCAGCGGGAGCGTGGCAGCTGGGCCATTTACCTGCTGGAACACCAGCCCGGCCTCAGTCTGCTCCATAAAACACGGGCCATCCTGGGAAAAGCCTCTCAGGCCCTCATAGTGCATCATGCGGACCCCTGCGGGGAGGTCCTTTTTCTTTTTGCCAAACAACATGCGGCATCGCCTCCTTTGTATCTCCATTGTAAGGTTAAGCCCTCATTGTGTCAAGTATTGGAGCCTAAAGTGACAATGACATATCAAAAGAGCACAATATAATTGACATTATGGAGGTGATGCTGGTGATAGCAGAACGGATAAAAGAACTCCGGCAGGCACGGGGCTGGACGCAAGCAGACCTTGCCCGGCGGTTGAACATAACCAGGAACGGCGTCAACTCCTGGGAGCAAGGGCTCTCTACGCCGTCCCCATCCTCTCTGGTTGACCTGGCCAAGCTGTTCTCTGTTTCAACGGACTATCTGCTGGGCATGGAGCCTTTACATACCGTGAATGTATCTGGCCTGGATGAGCGGGATGTGGCCATCCTTGCGGAACTGGCGGACCGGCTACGGAAAAGCAAGACGGAGGACTAAAAGACGCCTGGAGCAATCCGGGCATCTTTTTTTCTTGACGATATACAACTAAAGTAGTATAATGAGGGCAACGGAGGTGAGCATGATGGACACCAAGAAAAACAGCAGACTGCAAAACACCCGCCTGGCCGCTGGACTTTCTCAATCCCAGCTGGCCGCCGCCACTGGGCTCAATGTGCGGACGCTCCAATGCTATGAACAAGGGGCCAAAGACATCAACAATGCCAAGTTAGCCACCCTTCTCAAGCTCTGTTTGGCGCTTGACTGCAAGCTGGGTGACATCCTGACGGATGAGGCCACGGTCAAGCTATTGGAGCAGTACATGGCAGCATAAACGGCAGATCAGAGCGGGGCGGCATCGCCCCGCTTTTCTCATTTTTGGAGGTGCAGCATGAACCACAAAGACGCAAAGCATTTTACCTGGGACCAACGCCTGACCCTGGAGCGGATGCTCAAAAAGGGATTTACAAAAGCCGCTATTGCCAGCGCTCTGGGCAAGTGTGAGCGGTCCATCTATTATGAGATCAACCGGGGCCTTTGCGTCCAGCAGACCTCTGGCTATGAGTTTATTGAGGTGTACTGCCCGGAGGTGGCAGAGCGGAGATACAGGGATTTTCTGAAAGAAAAAGGCCGGGACCTCAAAATTGGCAAGGACCACGCCCTGGCCCGGAGGCTGGAGGAGCTGGTCATGGTCCATGGCTTCGCACCCGGGGCCGCCCTGGCGGAGATCAGAAACAACGGAGAGGTCTATGACACCGTGATATGTGAAAACACGCTCTATAATTACATCTACCGGGGAGATGTTTTCCTCCAGCTCACACCGGAGCACCTGCACAATAAAGGCCGCCGCCACTACGCCGCAAACAGTAAACGGCAGGCCGCCAGGAGCTCCAACGGAAAAAGTATTGAAACCCGCCCCCAGGAGGTCAAGGCCCGGGGCAGCTTTGGGCATTGGGAGATGGACAGCATCATGGGGTGCAAGGGCTCCAAAAAAGCCCTCCTGGTCCTCACAGAGCGCCGGACACGCATGGGCATTGTGATGCTCCTGGAGGACCACACGGCGGCCAGCGTAGTCAAGGCCATCAACAGCCTGGAGCGCCGTTTTGGCAAGCTGTTCTATAAGCTGTTCAAGAGCATCACGGTGGACAACGGCTGTGAGTTTCAAGACTTCGAGGGCATCGAGGCCGCCCACCGGCGCAAGGGCAAGCGGACCATTGTGTTTTTCTGCCACCCATACAGCGCCTTTGAGCGGGGGTCCAATGAGAACATGAACAGACTGATTAGACGGTTTTTCCCCAAGGGCACCAGCTTTGACACCGTAAAGCCGGAGGAGGTGAGGGCGGCAGAGAGGTGGGTGAACAACTACCCCCGCAAGCTGCTGGGGTGGAAATCGGCGGCCATGCTCTTTGAGAAAGAGCTCCTGTCCGCTTGACGGCGCATAAAGCAAGCCAGCCGAATGGGCTTGACCCCATCCGGCTGGCTTGCCATGTTGTTTTGTTGTGAAATCGCCCAATAAGGGCACTTTTTATTTGTGCTGATTGCCGTTTTTTCTTGACTTATGCAAATTTCTCTTGACTTTTAGCATGGCACCCACTACACTTAGTTTGCAGGGTCCAGATTGTAAAATCTGGCACCCGGCAAGCTAAGTTTTTTTTATGCCCGCAAGCAGAAAAGAGGTGAGAACATGGCGAGCTACACTTTCGCAACGCTCCAGGCCCGGCAGGCGCTCCAGGAGCTTTGGGAGCAAGGCAAAACGGTCAAAGACATGGCGGAGGCCCTTGATGTGCCGCTGTCCACGCTCTACACGGAACTGCACCGGGGCCGTTCTGGGGTCCGCCTCCCGGACCAGCGATTGCAGTATGATGCTTCCCTTGCCCAGCTCAGGATGCAGCAGGAACTTGAGCGGAGGGGAAAGCAGAGCCGCTGAGGCCATACCTGTCACCGCTTTTCACAAATCAAAGGAGGCACAACATGAAACCCATTATTTTGAGGACCCGGACCAGCACCGATGAGTGCATCGGCACCGTCCGGCTCACCCCGGAGGCGGAGAAAGTGGTCCGGCGGCTCCGTTTCAAGACCGGCCTGCCCATCCGTCAAATTGTGTCTGAAATCATCGTCCAGGCGGAAAACCTCATCGACATCTCCGGGGACGATGATGAGGACGAAACCGACCAGTAAGGAGGACATACCAATGAAAACCGCTATTTTGAACATCGCCCCCGGTAAGACCGTGGACTACCACGGAGAGCCCTGCCTGGTGCTGGAGCACCGCAAGGACGGCACCCTCATGCTGCACCTGGACCAGATGACCCACGCCTTTGGCAGCTCCAACAACTTTGCCGCCAGCTCTCTCCGGGCCCACCTCAATGGCCCCTACCTGCGGAGCCTCACGGACGGCAACCCCGATGAGGTCATCACCCGCACCGTGGACCTCACCGCCCTCAACGGCTCCACGGAGTATGGCACCTGTGACTGCAAGGTGGCCCCGCTGACCCTGGACGAGCTCCGCAAGTACCATGACATCCTGCCCCTGCCGGAGCGCTTTGAGTGGTCTGTGACGCCCTGGAGCACCCCCAAGGTCAATGAGGATGACACATGGGTCATGGGGCTGTACTCCAATGGCCTTATCTACCACTACCTCTGCGCCTACGCCCACGGGTCCCGCCCCGCTTTCCTCATTTCCTCCTCCCTCACCGTGGAGGCTGAGGACACCAACCCCCTGGAGCAGTACACCGTCCGAGAGCTGGCGGAGGAGCTTTTCCGCCGCATCGGCAACTAAGGGGTGAGCTCCGTGACCACCCATGAGATTGGCCAGAGAGCCCCCAGCCGCCATGCCCGGCGCAAGCGCCGCCGCAATTATGGCCCGGTCATCATCCTGGCGCTGGTGTGCGCCGCCATTTTCGCCGCCGGTTACTGTGTGGGGGTGAGCGCCGCTGACAAAGCGGTGCCCACCCTCCCGGAGCCGGTCCTGGAGAGCACCGCCACCCCGGAGCCCTCAGCGGAGCCCAGCGTGGCCCCCACGCCCAGCCCTACCACGGAGGCGGTGCTCTGGCGGGATGACATCGTGACGGACGGCAACCTCCTGGACTATGACCTCCAGGTGACCATGCGGGCCTGCTGTGAGGAGTACGGCGTCCCATACGCCCTGGCGCTGGCCGTGGCCGATGTGGAAAGCCGCTTTGACCCGGATGCCGCCAGCAGCACCAATGACTATGGCCTCATGCAAATCAACCAGGTCAACCATGGGTGGCTCCTGGAGCAAGGGATTGACCCCATGACGCCCGCCGGGAACATTGAGGCCGGTGTCCTGTTCCTGTCCGACTATCTCACCGCCTACGGGGACCCGGAACTGGCCGTCATGGCCTACAACTGCGGCCCCTCCGGCGCTCAAAACCTATGGGCCGCCGGGACATACTCCACCGACCACTCCCGCAAGGTCATGGACCGCTTTGACTACTGGACAAGCGTTTTGGAGGACTGAGCCATGCCCTACTACTGGACCTGCCCCTATTGCGGAGCCAACCTGGACCCCGGAGAAAAATGTGACTGCAAAGACAACGAAAAGGAGGATGACATCCATGATGGAAATGAAAATCACCGTTGAGGCTCCCGATCTGGCCGCCTCTATCCTCAAGCTGGCGGAGGCCATTGCCTCCGGCCCGGACCCCAGCATCTTGACCCCGGATGAGCCCCTGCCGGTGGCCAGCTATCCCACCGCCCCGGCACCGGCCCCTGCGCCCGCTCCTGCGGCCCCTGTGAGCCCTGCGCCGGTCACCCCTACCCAGACCCCTACCCCTGCGCCTGCGGCCCCTGTGGCGGCCCCCAGCCCTGCGCCGACTGCTGGCCAGACATCTGCCGCCCCTGGTAACACCCCGGCCCCCACCGTGCCCGTGGCGGGAGCCCCCACCTACACCCTGGACCAAATCTCCCGTGCCGGGGCCTCCCTGGTGGATGCTGGGAAGATGCAGCAGCTTTTGGAGCTGCTGGGCCGCTACGGTGTGCAGGCCGTCACCCAGCTCCAGCCGGAACAGTACGGCGCTTTCGCCACCGAGCTCCGGGCCCTGGGCGCTCAGATTTAAGGAGGTGCTACCATGCCCCCTGTCAAACATGCCTTGCTTTCGGCGTCCTCCGCCTCCCGCTGGCTGGTATGCACGGCGGCCCCCCGCTTTGAGGAGGGCCTGCCGGAGAGCACCAGCGAGTATGCGGAGGAGGGCCGCCTGGCCCACGCCATTGGTGAGCTCAAGGTCACCAAGAAATGCACCCCCATGAGCACCCGGACCTACAACACCCGGCTCAACAAGCTCAAAAAAGACCCCCTCTACACCCCGGAGATGGACAAGACCACGGACCTCCACCTGGAACATATCACGGAGCAGGTCATGGCTTATGACACCGCCCCCACCGTGGCCGTGGAGGTCCAGGTGGACTTTTCGGACTATGTGCCGGGGGGCTTTGGCACCTGTGACTGCTGCATCATCGGCGGCGACCTCCTCAGCATCGTGGACTACAAGCACGGCAAGGGTGTCCCCGTGTCCGCCGTGGGCAATCCCCAAATGCGGCTTTACGCCCTGGGCGCTCTCCACCGCTATGCCCCCGTGTTCGGGGACACCATCAAGCGGGTCCGCATGACCATTGACCAGCCCCGGCTTGACAGCTACACCACGGATGAAATCACCGTTGAGGAGCTACGGGCCTGGGGCGAGAGCATCAAGCCCATTGCCCAGAAAGCCTTTTCCGGCCTGGGGGAGTTTGTCCCCGGCGACCATTGCCGCTTTTGCCGTGGCAAGGCCCAATGCCGGGCCCGGGCCAACATCAACACCGCCCTGGAGGACTTCAAGGACTGTGTGCCCGCCGGGAGTATTCCGGCGGATGCCCTGGTCCCCCAGGAGCACTCCCACACCGGGGCGCTCACCGGGGAGGAAATCCACCCGCTCCTCTCTGATGAGGAAATCGGTGCCCTCCTGTATCGGGGCAAGTTTCTGGTCCAATGGTACACGGACCTTGAGAACTATGCCACCGAGGCCCTGAAACAGGGAAAAGCCATCCCCGGATGGAAACTGGTGGAGGGCCGGAGCAATCGGACCTTTACTGACCAGGAGGAGGCCATCAAGGCGGTCATTGCCGCCGGTTATGATGAGGCTATGGTTTACGAGCGCAAGCCCAAGACCCTCACCCAACTGGAGGAGCTGATGGGCAAGGCTGACTTTAAGGAGAAGATTGGCAGCTTTGTCTACAAGCCGCCCGGCAAGCCCACCCTTGCCCCTGCCTCCGACAAACGGGAGGCGTACAGCCCCGCCGCTACGGACTTCGCCGGGGTGGGTGCAGATGCTTAAATACAACACCTGTGCCCACGCCCGGCCCGGCCTCCGCCCGTTTGTCCCGCTGGACTGCAAAGACCATGACCCGGTTTTCCCCGTGTCCCCGTGCTGCACCCGGTCCGTGCAGTACAAGGTGGCGGAGCCCAGGAGCTACATTTCCGCCCTGCCAGATCGGGACCGCTGTGAGAGCTGCCCCCTGTTCACTGACCCGGACACCCTGGTCCACATCCAGGCGGACACTTTCCGGGCGGACATCTACCTGGACCGGCTCTGTGACCTGACCATCACCAACACCCGCAAGCTGTTCAAGCTGATGCACCGCTGGGACTTTGACAACCGGCAGGCTATTGACCGGCTGACCGCTCACCTGGAGCAAGCCATCCAGGAGAGTGAGGACGCCTGGAAACTGGCCTCCCGTGAATTTACAGACGGCTGGCGCAAGGTGAGCAACCCCAAGAGCCGCCACCCCGCCGTGGTGGAAACCCTCAAAAACAACAACCGGCTGACCCGCAAAGTCAAGGCCGCCAAAGCCCGGCATGAGCGCTGGGTGAAAATCAAGGCGCTATGGGCGGACACCGCCCTTTGATACGCAACACACAAGGCAATCTATCAAAAAGGAGAACAAAGACTATGTATCAGAATGACCCCATGAAAGTGCTGACCGGCGAGGTCCGCCTGTCCTACTGCAATCTGACCACCCCCAGAGCCGCCAAGCAGGGCGGTGAGCCCAAGTATTCCGTCACCATCCTCATCCCCAAGACGGATGTGAGCACCAAGGCGGACATTGATGCCGCCATCCAGGCCGCCGCCCAGGAGGCCTTGACCAAGGTGTGGAACGGTGCCCGGCCTCCCATGCTGGCCGTCCCCATCTGGGACGGTGACGGCGTGAGAAAGTCCGGCGTCCCCTTTGGCGATGAGTGCAAGGGCCATTGGGTGATGACCGCCTCCACCAAGAACAAGCCCCAGGTGGTAGGCATCGACAACATCAACTGTGAGCTGGCCCCCTCTGACATTTACAGCGGGATGTATGGCCGGGTCACCATCCGCTTTTTCGGCTACTCCAACAGCGGAAATAAGGGCATCGGCTGCGGCCTGGGCAATGTCCTCAAGACCCGTGACGGGGAGCCCTTGAGCGGCCAGGCCTCCGCCGCCTCCGACTTTGCCGGGATTGGCGGCGCTCCCACCGCCCCTGCCACTCCGGCCTATGGGGCCGCTCCTGGGGCCTACGGTGCCCCGGCGGCCCCCGGCTACGGTGCCGCCCCTGCTCCCGCCAACACCCCGCCCTGGAACGGCAACAACGGCATCAACCCCATCACTGGCCAGCCCATGTGATAACGACAAAAGGAGGATTTACCGATGAAAACCCGCTTTGATGGAAAGCTCTGGATTGGAGCCTTTGGCCTGGCTATTGAGGTCAAGGACATGGAAACCGCCCACCTGCTCAACACGGTCAAGATGCTGGTGCAGAAACCCGCCCGTGTCCAGGCCATGCTGGTCAACGACATTGAGGACGCCACCTTTGAGGAGCAGGAGGCCTGGACCCCTACCGGCAACGGGGAGGACATCCGCAAGAAATCCCTCCACAACGCCACCAGCCTCTCCTCTGAGGAGCTGGTCCAGTATGTGACCGGCACCCCGCTCTTTAAGGCCATGATGGAGGAGCTGGAGGCCCGTGGCGTGAACACGGAGAACATCATGGAGCTCTACACCAAAGACACCGCTTTCGGCGCATAAGGAGGCCCACACATGCACCATCTCAGCATTGACCTTGAAACCTATTCCAGCGTGCCGCTGGCAAAGGCCGGTGCCCAGAAGTACATCCAGAGCCCGGACTTTGAAATCCTGCTCTTTGCGTTCAGCGTGGATGGTGCGCCTGTTCAAATCATCGACCTGGCACGGGGGGAGCCGCTCCCCCCGTGGCTGGTCCAGGCCATCACCAGCCCGGAGTACATCAAGCACGCCTACAACGCCCCCTTTGAGTGGGGCTGTCTGTCCAAGTACATGGGCACCCTGCCGCCGGACCAATGGCGCTGCACCATGTTCCACGGCCTCTACTGTGGCTACACGGCAGGCCTGGACGCCACCGGCAAGGCCCTGGGGCTCCCCCAGGACAAGCAAAAGCTCAACACCGGCAAGGCCCTCATCCGTTATTTCTGCGTCCCCTGCAAGCCCTCCAAGGCCAACGGCCAGCGGACCCGCAACCTGCCCCAGCATGACCCCGCCAAATGGGAGCTTTTCAAAACCTACTGCAAGCAGGATGTGGTCACCGAGATGGAGATTGAGCGGCGGCTGTCCGCTTTCCCCGTCCCCGACTGGGTGCAAAAGCAATGGGAAACCGACCTCATCATCAACGCCAGGGGCGTGGCCGTGGACCTGGAGCTGGTCACCGGGGCCCTCTATCTGGGGGACACCGTGCGCCAGACCCTCATGGCGGAGGCCATGCAGCTCTCCGGCCTTTCCAACCCCAACAGCGTGGCCCAGCTCACCACATGGCTCCAGGAGGAGATTGGTGAGGAGCTGGCCGATCTACGCAAGGACACCGTGGCCCGCCTGCTGGGCCGGGACAACAACAGCCCACAGGTGAGCCGGATGCTGGAGATACGCCAAGAGCTGGGCAAGACATCCACCAAAAAATATGACGCCATTGAGGCCGCCGTCTGCGATGATGGACGGGTCCGGGGCCTGCTCCAATTCTACGGGGCGAACAGGACCGGGCGGTGGGCCGGGAGGCTGGTGCAGGTCCAAAACCTGCCCCGGACCTACACGGAGCCGCTGGACCTGGCCCGTGAACTGGTCAAGGCCCGCAAGCTGGACGCCCTGCGGCTCATCTATGGCAGCGTGCCTGACACCCTCAGCCAGCTCATCCGCACGGCCTTTGTGGCCCCGGAGGGCCATGTCCTCATTGATGCCGACTTTTCGGCCATTGAGGCCCGTGTCATCTCCTGGCTGGCCGGTGAGCAATGGCGGCTGGAGGTGTTCCGCACCCACGGCAAAATCTATGAGGCATCCGCCTCTCAAATGTTCGGCGTCCCCCTGGAGCTCATCAAAAAGGGCCGCCCGGAGTACGCCCTCCGCCAAAAGGGCAAGGTGGCAGAGCTGGCCCTGGGCTACCAAGGCAGCACCGGGGCCCTCATCACCATGGGAGCCCTGGACATGGGGCTCACCGAGGAGGAGCTGCCGGACATCGTGAGCCGCTGGCGGGAGGCCAACAAGCGCATCCGTGACCTGTGGTATTCCATGGACAATGCCGCCGTCCAGGTCATCACCGAGGGCGGCAGCGTGGGCGTCAACGGCCTGCTGCTGGCCCGTGAGTACGACTATGGCAACGGTGTGGACTGCCTGACCATCCGGCTCCCCTCTAACCGCAAGCTCTACTATATCAGCCCCAGCATTGGCCAGAACGAGTGGGGGCGGCCCTCCATCTCCTACATGGGCATGGACCAGAAAACCAAGCGGTGGAAACGCATTGAAACCTACGGCGGCAAGCTGGTGGAGAACTGCGTGCAGGCCATTGCCCGTGACTGCCTGGCCCTCTCCATTGACCGGCTGGAGGCCGCCGGGCTCCCGGTGGTGTTCCATGTGCATGATGAGGTGGTCATTGATGTGGCCCCCTTTGCCGATGAGGACACCATGCTGGGCACCGTCTGCTCCATCATGGGGGAGCCGGTCCCCTGGGCCCCTGACCTGCCACTCAAAGCGGCTGGCTGGGTGGGCTACTACTTCACAAAGGATTGAGAGGTGAAACTATTGAATTATATTGACTTCATCAACGCAAAAGCTACAACATCCATCCACAATGACAGCATCAAGGTTGATACCTCTCAACTCAACTCTGCGCTTTATCCATTCCAAAAAGACATTGTACGCTGGGCTCTTGCCAAAGGACGGGCGGCCATATTTGCGGATTGTGGTCTGGGAAAAACTGCTATGCAGCTTGAATGGGGCTCACAAATTTGTCAAAAGCGTGGTGGCTCAGTGTTAATACTGGCCCCACTGGCTGTGTCTACTCAAACTGTGGCTGAGGGTCTAAAGTTTGGTATTTCAGTCAAACTGTGCGAAAGCGCTGCGGATGTGGTGCCGGGCATCAATATTACCAATTATGAAAAGCTGGATAAATTCAATGGGTGTTCATTCCAAGGCGTGGTCCTGGATGAAAGTAGCATCCTCAAGTCTTTCACCGGCAAGGTGAGAAACCAGATTATTGATTTTTTCAGCAACACTCCATTCCGGCTGGCCTGCACAGCCACCCCCGCCCCCAATGACTTTATGGAGCTGGGCAATCATTCTGAATTTTTAGGCATCATGTCCTATTCTGAAATGCTGGCCATGTTCTTTGTCCATGATGGTGGACAGACCAGTAAATGGAGGCTGAAAGGCCACGCACAAGATATATTTTGGCAGTGGATGGGCTCCTGGGCCGTGGTGCTGGACAGCCCCGCAACTTTGGGCTACTCATCGGAGGGCTACGACTTACCGGAGCTGCGGGTCCATGAAATTATTGCGGACGGTGGAGCGCCCACTGGTGAGGCTCTTTCCCTGACTGAGCGCCGCAAAGCCAGAAAAGAAACTCTTTCTCTCCGCTGTGCTGCTGCCGCCGATCTGGTCAATAACTCCAATGAGCAATGGCTGGTGTGGTGTGACTTAAACGCCGAAAGTGAGGAGCTGACAAAGCTAATTCATGGCGCTGTGGAGGTCAAAGGAAGCGATAAAGCAGAACACCGTGGCAGCGCCATGATGGGCTTTTCTATGGGCCTACATCACTGCCTTGTAACCAAACCCAGCATTGCGGGCTTTGGTATGAACTGGCAACAGTGCCACAACATGATTTTCACTGGCCTGTCTGACAGCTATGAACAATACTATCAGGCAGTCCGGCGGTGTTGGCGCTTTGGACAGACCAGACCCGTGGATGTCTACATCATCATTAGCAGCCGGGAGGGATGCGTGAAAGAAAACATTGAACGAAAAGAGCGAGATTGCGCCAAGATGCACGATGCCATGATTGCCCAAACCAAAGAAATCACAAAGAAAGAGCTCCAAAGCACCTGCCGGATTGCAACTCCGTACGCACCGGCATCCGCTATGGACCTTCCAAAATGGGAGGGATTTTCCGCATGAATGTATTAAATCAATGTATTGGTGAGCGATTTACCGTTTACCAGGGTGACTGTGTGGAGGTTCTCCAGGGTATTCCAGACAGCTCCATCCACTATTCTATTTTTTCTCCGCCATTTGCCAGTCTGTACACCTACTCGGATAGTGACCGGGACATGGGCAACTGCAAGGATGATGCTGAATTTCAGCAACATTTTTCTTTTCTCATCAATGAGCTGTATCGTGTTCTGATGCCTGGCCGCCTGGTATCCGTCCACTGTATGAACCTGCCCGCCATGAAAAGCAGAGATGGTTTTATTGGCGTGAAAGATTTTCGTGGGGACATCATCCGGCTTTTTGTGGCCGCTGGTTTCATCTATCACAGTGAGGTGTGCGTGTGGAAAAACCCTGTTACTGAAATGCAGCGCACTAAGGCCCTGGGCCTGCTACATAAGCAGATTAGAAAAGACAGCTCCATGAGCCGCCAGGGCCTGCCGGATTATGTAGTGACTTTTCGCAAGCCTGGAGATAACCCTGAGCCAATCGCACACACCCCGGAGCAGTTTCCTGTGGATGTATGGCAGCGCTACGCATCCCCTGTGTGGATGGACATACGGCAGTCTAACACCCTCCAGCGTAAAAGCGCACGGGATGAAAAGGACGAAAAACATATCTGTCCGCTCCAGCTTGACCTCATAGAGCGGTGCATTGACCTGTGGAGCGCCCCCTCTGAGATTGTGCTGGACCCGTTCTGCGGCATCGGCTCCGTGCCTTATCAAGCAGTAGAAATGGGCCGCCGTGGCCTGGGCGTAGAGCTCAAGGATACCTATTTTGAACAAGCCGTTAAAAATCTGCAAGCTGCGGAGGCTGATGCCCAAAACAACACCGGCTTTGACCTTGTACGCTGTCGCTGCCCAAACTGCGGCATAAAGCTGACCGGCACCATCTGCCCTATTTGCGGAACCAAAATATAAGGAGGCACCAACATGAAAATCATCTCCCCCAGTTTTGAAATCATGTCCCCGGTGGACGGCAAGGCCGTCCTCAACCACATTGAGAAGTGTGGCCGGGTGTGCTACAAGTCTGAGGACAAAATCACCGAAACCAGCGCCGCCGCCTTTGTGGCGGGCATCATCAAGCGGGGCCATGAGGCCGTGCTGGAGCATTTCAACATCACCGTCAAGTTTACCTGTGACCGGGGCGTGTCCCATGAACTGGTCCGGCACCGCCTGGCCTCCTACTGCCAGGAGAGCACCCGCTACTGCAACTACTCCAAGGACGGCTTTGGCCGGGAAATCACCGTCATCCGCCCTGTCTTTTTGGCAGAGGGAACGCCCGGCTGGGACATCTGGCGGGATGCCTGCCGCTGTGCTGAGGACGCCTATTTTGACATGCTCACCTTTGGCTGCTCCCCGCAAGAGGCCCGCTCTGTGCTGCCCAACAGCCTCAAGACGGAGGTGGTGATGACCGCCAACCTCCGGGAATGGCGGCATTTCTTCAAGCTCCGCACGGCTCCGGCGGCCCACCCCCAGATGAGAGAGGTGGCCATCCCGCTGCTCCGCCGGATGCAGGAGCTGGTCCCCGTGGTGTTTGATGACCTGGAGGTGCCCAATGAAAAGAGCTGAGATTTTAGAGGCCGCCCGTGTCTGCGTCTGTGGTGAGCGGGAGCAGGACTATGGCTCCCCGGAGGACAGCTTTGGCCTCATCGCCCAGCTCTGGACCGCATACATGGGCACGCTGTTCACATCCAAGGATGTGGCCATGCTTATGGCGCTGCTCAAAGTGGCCCGCATCAAAGCCGGGGACAAGGCGGACAGCTTTGTGGACCTGGCCGGTTATGCGGCCTGTGCCGGTGAGATTGCCACCGCTGAGAGATGAAAAAGGAGGCTTTGACCTATGAGCAAACACAAAAAGAACCGCCGCCGGGCGGCGCTCAAGACCTGTGACCCCAACCTCTGTGACCATTGCATGTATCTGGGTGAGGGTGACTTTGTGTGTGTGACCTCCACGGCCTGGGACCGGAGGAAACCGTTTTTGTGATGGAGGACTGGGAGCCCACGGAGCATTTTCTCCAGTGCCGCCATGAATAGGCAGGAGCGGCGCAAGCTGAAAAAGCAGGGCGTCCAGGTGCCCAAAGACCCCAGCGTCAACATCAAGCTCTCCGATCTGGGCCGGGGGATGATGACCCCGACCATGGAGCAGGCCATGATGCACGAGATAAACCAGCAATGCTTAGAGGCGGACAAGCGCTACTCCCTGGACCTGGACACCATGGTCCTCTGGACTTTATTCCAATGCTATGGATGGAGGGAAAAGCGGCTCCATGACTTCTACCTGGCCATGGCCAAAGAACACCGCCGTATGCGTGAATTTTATGAAATGGATGACCTTTACCCGGAGCGCTACAAGCTCAAGGAAAAGGGCATTGATATTGAAAAATGGCAGGAGGAGGTGCTGCGAGATGACCCCTAAACCCTGGGAAAATGCGGAGGGCTACCCTGACCCCACCGCATACAACGCCCTGCGGCCCATCATGCAGGAGGACGCCGCCCTGGAGGGAAAGGTCAATTTTCTCATCAAGGTGCTCAAGTTTATCATAGCGGAAAGCGGCTTTGAGCTGCTGGCCCGCATCGAACTCAAGGACAAAAAGACCGGGAGGTGTTTCAGATGAAAGCCATTGCCATTGACTTTGACGGCTGCCTGTGTGACAACGCGTACCCGGCAATCGGCGCTCCCCATTGGGGCGTCATTGCCCGGGCCAAGATGGAACAGGAGGCCGGTGCTGGCCTCATCCTCTGGACCTGCCGGGAGGGGCCACTGCTCCAGGAGGCCGTGGCCGCCTGTGAAAGCTGGGGGCTCCACTTTGATGCCATCAATGAGAGCCTGCCGTCCTGGATTGCCGCCTTTAAGAACGCCCCCCGCAAGGTGGGGGCCTCTGAGTATTGGGATGACCGGGCGGTGCCCGTGGGCATCCAGCCTGAGATGTACCAGGTCATTGGGGCCATCGGCTTGCCCGCCGTGCTGGAGCAATGCGCTGAGGAGCTGGCCGAACTGACCCAGGCCACGCTCAAAATGGCCAGAGCGCTCCGGGGCGAAAACCCCACGCCTGTGACCCACTCCCAGGCGGCGGAGCATCTGCATGAGGAGCTGGGGGATGTCCGCCTGTGCCTCAAGGTGCTGGATGCCGCCATGGGCGGGGACAACACCGCCGCCGTGGAGGCGGAAAAGCTCCGGCGCTGGCTGGACCGCATCACCCAGGAACAGAAAAACCCAGAGTAAGAGGTGCCGCCCCATGCAATATGACCGCAAAATTACAATATCCGCCGGGAACAACCGGCGGGCCATGACCTGGACGCCCCAGACCATGCTCATCTCAGAGCTGTGGGCCCGGCTCCAGACCCCAGCCAGAGGCACGGAAACCCTGGCGGAATATCTGAATATGAAAAAGGCCCAGCAGGATGACCTCAAGGATGTGGGCGGTTTCATGGCCGGCACCCTGTCCGGCCCCCGCCGCAAGGCCAACGCCGTGACCGGGCGTGATGTGGTCACGCTGGACCTGGACAACATCCCCTCCGGGGGCACGCAAGATGTCCTGCGCCGGGTGGAGGCCCTGGGCTGCGGCTATTGCATCTATTCCACCCGTAAGCACAGCCCAGCGGCCCCCCCGCCTGCGTGTTCTGCTCCCCACGGACAGGACCATGACGGCGGATGAGTATGAGCCCTGTGCCCGCAAAATGGCGGAGTACATAGGCCTGGAGCTCATGGACCCCACCACCTTTGAGGTGTCCCGCCTCATGTATTGGCCGTCCTGCTGCGCTGACAGCCAATACATCTATGTGTGGAAAGACAAGCCCCTGCTCTCTGCCAACGGCCTGCTGGCCAAATACGATGACTGGACCGACTGCACCGCCTGGCCCCAGGTGCCGGGCGCTCTAAGCCTGCCCAAGCTGGCCGTCAAGCAAGGTGACCCGGAGGGCAAGACCGGCGTGGTGGGCGCTTTCTGCCGCACCTATGACATCTACCGGGCCATGGATGAGCTCATCCCCGGCATCTATGAGCCGGTGGACAACATGCCGGGCCGTTACACCTACCTGGGCGGCTCTACCACCGGCGGCGCTGTCATCTATGACAACGGCAAATTCCTCTATTCCCACCACGCCACCGACCCGTGCAGCAACCGCCTGGTCAATGCCTTTGATATGGTCCGCCTCCACCGCTTTGGGGACAAGGATGATGAGGCCCAGCCGGGCACCCCCACCAACCGCCTGCCCTCCTACAAGGCCATGTGTGAGCTGGCCGTGGAGGACAAGGATGTGGCCGCCTTGATGAGCCAGGAGCGCTACCAGGAGGCCGTGCAGGACTTTGAGGGCGTCACCGGCACCAACGATGAGGACCCCGCCAACTGGATGGGCAAGCTGGCCGTGAACACCCAAACGGGCCTGCCCAAGTCCACCATTGACAATGTGTGGATTATCCTGGAGCATGACCCCCTCCTCAAAGGCAAGTTTGCCCTCAACCAGTTTGCAGGCCGTGGTGAGGTCCTGGGGGCCCTACCCTGGGACGCCCGGACGGGCCGCCGCTTTTGGGATGACAACGACAACCAGGGCCTCTACTGGTACATGGAGCGCTACCACCACATCACCGGCAACGGCAAGATTGACGGGGCGCTTTCCCTGCACTCCACCGCCCACGCTTTCAACGAGATACAGGACTATCTCAAGGGCCTTGTCTGGGACGGGACGCCCCGCCTGGATACGCTCTTTGTGGACTACCTGGGAGCCGCTGACACCCCCTACACCAGGGCCGTGACCCGCAAGTCATTCACCGCCGCCGTGGCCCGTGCTATGGTCCCCGGCATCAAGTATGACACCATGCTCATCCTCTCCGGGCCGCAAGGCCTGGGCAAAAGCACCCTTTTGGATAAGATGAGCCGGGGCTGGTTTAATGACAGCATCCGCACCTTTGAGGGCAAGGAGGCCTCTGAGCTGCTCCAGGGCGTCTGGCTGGTGGAGGTGTCCGAGCTGGACGCTTTCCGCCGGACGGATGTGGCCCGCATCAAGCAGTTTCTCTCCCTGCGGGCGGACCGTTTCCGGGCCGCCTATGGCCGCCATGTCAAGGAGCTGCCCCGGTGCTGTGTCTTTTTCGGCACCACCAACACCTCTGACTACCTCCAGGACCGCACCGGCAACCGGCGCTTTTGGCCGGTGGATGTGGGTGTGGTCCCGCACACAAAAACAGTGTGGTCCGATCTGCCGGAGGAGATTGACCAGCTATGGGCGGAGGCCGTGGTCCGCTGGAGGGCCGGAGAGCCCCTTTTTCTCAAAGGGGAGCTGGAGGATGCCGCCAAGCAAAAGCAGGAGGAGCACCGGGAGGCCAGCACCAGGGAGGGCATCATCATGGACTTTCTGGACAAGCAGGTCCCGGAGGACTGGCAGAGCTGGCCGCTGGACCGCCGCCGCATGTTCTGGGGCGGCGCTGTGCAGGGTGAGGTCAAGCTGGTGGACCGGGACCGGGTGTGTGCCCTGGAGGTGTGGTGTGAGGCCCTGGACGGCAAGCAAAAGGACATCCGCTACTCTGACACGGCGGAAATCAACAGCATCATTGAGGCCTCTGGCAGCTGGGAAAAGAGCAAAAGCGCCTTGCGTTTTGGTTACTGCGGAGCCCAGAGAGGCTTTCTAAAGAGGCGTAACATTTAGTGTAACATTGCCTGCAACATTCATTTTGAATGTTACATCTGCCTGCAACATGTTGCAGGCAATGTTACGGGCAATGTTACGGCCTAAACCCTTGAAAACACTGGACTTTTTAAAGCTCTGCAACATTGCAACATTCATTTCCATTGATTTTGAAAATAGAGAGAATTAGAGGATTAGAGAAAATAAAAATTCTCTAAACCGCCTGTGTGCGCATAAGTACGCGCGCGAGGTTACATTGTTGCAGGACCCGATTGGAGGCTGAAAAGATTGAGAGAAAGCAGCATTGAAAGCTACCTGGTCCGCAAGGTGAAAGAGCACGGCGGCCTGTGTTATAAATTCGTGTCCCCCGGCAATCCTGGTGTGCCGGACCGCATCATCATCACCCCCACTGGCAAGACGGTGTATGTGGAGCTGAAAACCGAGATTGGGAGGCTGGCCAAGGTCCAGAAATGGCAGAGAGGCGAGCTGGAGAAACGGGGGGCGGATGTCCGGGTGCTTTATGGGATGGACGCCGTGAAAGAGTTTCTGAGGGAGGTTTTTGGTGATGCAGTACATACCGCATGACTACCAGGCCTACTGCATCCAGCGAGTGGTGGAGGACCCCACGGTGGGGCTGTTTCTCCGGCCAGGGCTGGGCAAAACGGTCATCACCCTGTCTGCGGTCAACATCCTCAAGTATTTCCGCTGGCAGGTGGCCAAGGTTCTGGTGGTGGCCCCCAAAAAGGTGGCGGAGGCCACCTGGAGCAAGGAGGCAGCTAAGTGGGACCACCTCCAGCATCTCCGGGTGTCCACCGTTCTGGGGAGCGCCAGCAAGCGCATCAAGGCCCTCAACACTCCGGCGGATGTCTATGTCATCAACCGTGAAAACTTTGAGTGGCTGGTGGACTACTACCAGCAGGCCTGGCCGTTTGACATGGTGGTTTTCGATGAAAGCACCAGTTTCAAAAACCCCCAGAGCAAGCGGTTTAAGGCGGCCAAACGCATCCGCCGGTTTATCAAGAAAGTGGTGCTGCTGACCGGCACGCCGTCCTCCAAGGGGCTGATTGACCTATGGGCCCAGGTGTACCTCCTGGACGGCGGGGCCCGTCTGGGGCCCACGCTTTCCGCCTACCGGGAGAGATACTTTGACCCGGACCAGCGGAGCCGGACCCAGATTTTTTCCTACAAGGCCAAGGATGGAGCGGAGAGCGCCGTGTTGACTGCCATTTCAGACATCTGCATCTCCATGAAAGCGGAGGACTACCTGCAACTGCCGGACTTTATCCAACATGAAATCCCGGTCATGCTGGACCCCAAGGCCAAAAAGGCCTATGACCAGTTTGAGCGTGATCTGCTGCTGGAGGTGGATGAGGACATCATCACGGCGGGCACCGCCGGGGTCCTGGTGGGCAAGCTGCTGCAATTCTGCAATGGGGCCGTGTATGGCAATGACGGCAAGGTGGTCCCGGTGCATGACTGCAAGCTGGAGGCCTACACGGAGCTGCTGGAGCAACTCAATGGGGAGCATTGCCTCACATTCTACGGCTACCAGCACGACAAGGACCGCATCCTGGAGCGCCTGGAGAAGTACAACCGGGGCCGGGCGGACAAGCTGCGGGTCCGGGTGTATAAGGGCGTGGAGGATGAGGATGCCTGGAACGCCGGAGAGGTGGATGTGCTGCTGGTGCATCCGGCCTCTTGCGCCTACGGGCTCAACCTCCAGGCCGGTGGCCGCCATGTGGTATGGTATGGCTTAAACTGGAGTTTCGAGCTGAACGACCAGGGCAACTGCCGCCTGTACCGGCAGGGCTCCCCCTACGAAAAGGTGTTTGTGCATTATCTCATTGTGCAAGGCTGTGAGGATGAGGATGTCATGGCCACCATACGGGGCCGGGCAGACACCCATGAGGCTGTCATGCGGGCCCTCAAGGCCAGAATACGCAAGGTAAAGGAGAGTGTGGCATGAATAACCCAACTGTGATTTTGAACGGTGACCAGGTGTATTGTGATGAGCTCATCCGGGAAAACGCCCGGCTGACCATCCAGCATGAGGTGGACCGGCAGAAAATGGAGGCCCTGGAGCGGCAGATTGAGGACCAGGCGGCGAACATCGCCAGCCTTGAGGCCCATTCCTACGCACGGGAGGACCTGGAGGAGCTGGCCGACCTGCGGCGCACGGTGGACAAGGCCATCAAGGACCTGCACTTTGTCATGGCCGGTGGTGACCCGTGCAAGGTGTGCGCCAAGGTGTGCATGATGGGTGAGGGCAACTGCCAGCCGGTGTGGACTGGAGAGAAAACGGAGGACTGAGCACATGACCCTAAAAGAACTGTCCCAGCTTTACTACCTCAACCGGGAGATTGAGATGGACAAGCGCCGCCTCCAAGAGCTGGAGGTCAAGGCCCTGCCGGGCTCCCAGGTCCTCACCGGGATGCCTCACACTCCCGGCGTCAAGGACAAGGTGGGTGAGTATGCGGCGGAGATTGCCGATCTGAGAGGCATTATTGAGGCCAAGCACCAGCAATGCCTCTATGAGCGGAGCCGCCTGGAGCGCTACATCTCCAGCATTGATGACAGCCTCCTCCGGCAGATTTTCACCTATCGGTTTATCAATGGACTCCCCTGGCGGCAGGTGGCCGCCTGCATCGGCGGGGGGAATACCGAAGACGGATGCAGAAAAGCTGTGCAACGGTATCTGGAACGGAACTAAAGCAAGTTGTCCGTTTTGTCCGCTACATAGTGTGCTACAATGTAACTGCGGGTGTATGCCTCATCATGGTATTACCTCCTTTGAGGGTGGCGGCAGGGTGACGGAGCTGAAAACCAGACCCCTGCCGCCATTCACCTATGATTTTTCGGGCTGCTTTCCCCTGTGCGGGGAGGGCGGCCTTTTACTATGTTCTGGGGTGGTGAGTGTGGCAAAGCTGACTGACAAGCAAAAGCGGTTTGTGGATGAGTACCTGGTGGACCTCAATGCCACCGCCGCCGCAAAGCGGGCGGGGTATAGTGAAAAGAGTGCGTCCAGGATTGCGATTGAACTACTCAATAAAACTCATGTTTCCGCTGAAATCCAAAAGCGCCAGGCAAAGCTCCGGGGCAAGCTGGAAATCACCCAGGAGCGGGTGCTGGAGGAGCTGGCCGCCATCGCCTTTGCCAACGGCACCGACTTTGCAACCATCACCCACAACGGCCTGGTCCGGCTGACCCCCACCGATGAGGTGCCGGAGGAAAAGAAAAAGGCCGTTGCCTCCATCAAGGAGGGCCAATATGGCACGGAAATCAAGCTCCACGACAAGGTGAGGGCCCTGGAGCTGCTGGGCAAGCACCTGGGCGTCTTTGACACCAACAACGGCTCCGCCAATGAACAGGAAAACAACATCTTTGAGGTGATTGAGGAAAGCACCAGAGAGGAGATAGGCACGGATGAGATACCAGAAATTGAGCCCCCGGCAAAACCTGGCCATGACCTGGTGGAATAGGCCGGGCTTTGGGGACTATGACGGCATCATCTGTGACGGCTCCATCCGTTCCGGCAAGACGGTGGCCATGACGGTGGGCTTTATCATGTGGGCCATGTGCCGCTTTCAAGGTCAAAACTTTGCCTTGTGCGGCAAGACCATTGAGAGCTTGCGGCGCAATGTGACCACCAACCTGCCCACCTGGCTGGCTGGGGTGTTCTCTTTCCGGGAATACCGCACCGAAAACAAGATTGTGGTGAGCGCCGCCGGGCGCTCCAATAACTTCTACCTGTTCGGCGGGCGGGATGAAAGCAGCGCCTCCCTCATCCAGGGCATCACCCTGGCGGGCGTCCTGCTGGATGAGGTGGCCCTCATGCCCCGCTCTTTCGTGGAGCAGGCCTGTGCCCGGTGCAGCGTGGAGGGCTCCAAGCTCTGGTTTAACTGCAACCCGGAGGGGCCCAGCCATTGGTTTTATCTCACCTGGGTGCTGGAGGCAGGCAAGAGGAACATGCTGCACCTCCATTTCACCATGGATGACAACCTCAGCCTCTCCGCCGCCGTCAAGGCCAGGTATGAGAGCCTATACTCCGGCGTGTTTTATGACCGCTTTATCCGGGGCCTCTGGGTGGTGGCGGAGGGGCTGATTTACACCATGTTCAACAAGGACTTTCATGTGGTGCCGGATGTGCCCAGGCCCTATGACCGCTATTACATCTCCGTGGACTATGGCACCGTAAACCCCACCAGCGTGGGGCTTTGGGGCCGGGCCTCCGGGAAATGGTATCGTATGCGGGAGTATTACTTTGACAGCCGCAAAGAGGGCCGCCAGCGCACCGATGAGGAGCACTATTTTGAGCTGGAGCGCCTGGCCGGTGACCTGCCCATCCGGGCCGTCATCGTGGACCCCTCAGCGGCCAGCTTTATTGAGGCCATCCGGCGGCATGGCCGCTTTTATGTGGAAAAGGCCTCCAACGCCGTCCTGGACGGCATCCGGGATGTGGCCACCCGGCTCCAAAGCGGGGACATCTTCATCTGCTCCGGCTGCACGGACTGCATCCGGGAGTTTGGGCTCTACCGCTGGGACGAAAAGGCCCCCATGGACCGGCCCATCAAGGAAAATGACCACGCTATGGACGATGTGCGCTATTTTGTCCACAAGATTTTTGGGCCGCAACTTTTCAGCTTTTGAGGTGTGCCATGTTTGAGCAGCAGTATGTGTTGAATAAAATCGAACAATGGGCGGAGCGCCTGCCATACCGCACCTTGCGGATTGAGGTGGAGCTCCCTGGGCAGACCCTCACCCTGGAGAAAAGCAAGGCCCGGCCCATTGGATTTAATCCCCCCCCCATCCGATCTGCAAGCAAAGGAGGTGATGCACGGTGGTGGTGCTTAATTTGCGGGATGACTGCGTGGCCAGGGCGGCCACAAATTTCCGCCGGGGCATGACGGACAAGCGCTTTTTGGAGCTTGAAATCACGGCCTGGCTGGGCTCCAAAGAGCGCAAGCGGCAGCTTGCGGGTGAGGCCTACTATGACGGGGCCCAGGATGTGCTCCGCCGCAAGCGCATTGCCCTGGACGATGACGGCAAGGTCAAGGTGCTGGACCACCTGCCCAACAACCGGCTGGTCAACAACATCTATGCCAAGATGGTGGACCAGAAAACCAACTATTCTTTTGGGCGGCCTTTTTCCTTTGACACGGAGAACAAGGCCTATGCTGCGGCTCTCTCCACCGTGTTTGGGTCCCGCTTTCAGCGGACCATGCACAACATTGGTGAGGGGGCCTGGATTGGCGGCAAGAGCTGGGTGTTTCCCTACTACGACCAAAACGGGGAGCTGGCTTTCCAGCGCTTTCCGGCGGATGAGGTCCTGCCCTTTTGGGCGGATGCTGACCACACCATCCTGGATGCCGCCGTCCATGTCTATGTGGTGCTGGAGTACGATGAAACCGAGCAGACTAGGGATGTGGTCAAGGTGGAGGTCATGCACGGCGGCGGCGTGGACTGCTTTGTCCGCCGGGATGACGGGACCCTTGAGCCGGACGATTTTGCCCGGTCCGGGCCCTACATCACCACAACGGACCCCCAGACAGGCAAGGAAACCAGCTATAATTGGGAGCGCATCCCCCTGGTGTGCTTTAAGAGCTCCCACCATGAAATCCCTCTCCTGTCCAGGGTGAAATGCCTGCAAGACGCCTACAACAACATCATCTCCAACTTTGCCAACCAGATGGAGGAGGACATCCACTCCACCATCCTGGTCATCAAGAACTATGACGGGGAGGACCTGGGGCGGCTCCGGGCCAACCTGGCCACCTACGGCATCATCAAGGTCCGCTCCTATGAGGGCTCTGAGGGCGGCGTGGACACCCTCCAGATTGAGGTCAACGCCGAAAACTACAAGGTCCTGCTCTCCCTGCTCAAGGATGCCATCATTGAGAACGCCAGAGGCTATGACGCCAAGGATGACCGCATGAGCGGCAACCCCAACCAGATGAATATACAGAGCATGTACTCTGATATTGACCTGGACGCCAACGGCATTGAAATGGAGTTTCAAGCCTCCATGGAGGAGCTGCTCTGGTTTGTCAACCAACACCTGGCCAACACGGGCCGGGGGAATTTTGAGGGCACGGAGGTCAAGGTCATCTTTGACCGGGATGTCCTCATCAATGAAACTGAGGTCATCAACAACTGCAAGAACTCCGTGGGCATCCTCTCCGATGAAACCATTGTCAAGATGCACCCCTGGGTCACCGACCCGGAGCAGGAGCTCCAGCGCATCAAGGACGAAAAGGAGGAGGCCATGGCGGACCCCTACCAGGCCGCCTTTATGGCCAACCGGCAGAACGGCCAGAACGGGGGCGGCAATCCCGTGACCGGCGAGGACGGCGGTGACGGCAATGGCGAGGAATAACCTCCAGCGCAATGCTGAGTATTGGGCCCAGCGCATGAAAAACATGGAGGACGCCCTGCTGGACCAGTCTTATTCCTATGTGGAAAACCTGGACGCCCAATTCCGGGCCGCCCAGGCGGAGATTGAGCGGCAGATGTCCACATGGTACAGGCGCTTTGCCGCCAACAATGACATCACCCTGGCGGATGCCAAGCGCCTGCTCAATAGTGATGAGCTGGCGGAGTTTCGCTGGACGGTGGAGGAATACATCAAGCACGGGGAGGAAAACGCCCTCACCGGGGCCTGGATGAAAGAGCTGGAGAACGCCAGCGCCAGGGTCCACATCTCCCGGCTGGATGCCCTCAAAATCCAGCTCCAGCAGCAGGCGGAGCTCCTATACTCCAACCAACTGGACTACATAGACCGGGCGGCCCGGCAGACCTACACCGGCAGCTACTATCACACGGCCTATGAAATCCAAAAGGGCCTGGGCGTGGGCTGGACCATGCAGGCCGTCAATGAGGGCACCATCACCAAGGTCCTCTCCCGGCCCTGGACCACGGACGGCCAAACTTTCCGGGATAGATGCTGGACCAACAAGCAGAGCCTTGTGAACAGCGTCAACACCCAGCTCACCCAGATGATTATACGGGGGGAGGCCCCGGACCGGGCCATCTCCGCCATTGCCAAGCAGTTTGAGGTGTCCCGCTCTAAAGCGGGCCGCCTGGTGATGACGGAAAGCGCCTATTTCTCCAGCGCCGCACAAAAGGACTGTTTCAACTCCCTGGGCGTGGAGCGCTACACCATCGTGGCCTCCTTTGACCGGGACACCTGCGGGCTGTGTTCGGCGCTGGACGGCAAGGTGTTCAAGATGTCGGACTACCAGGTGGGGCTCACCGCTCCGCCGTTTCATCCCTGGTGCCGCTGCTGCACCGCTCCCTATTTTGAGGACATGGCGGGCATCGGGGAGCGCTGGACCCGCAACCCGGACGGCACCACCCAAAAGGTCCCGGCCAACACCACCTTTGCCCAATGGCGGCAGAGCTTTGTGCAGGGTCCAACACCCGGTTTGCAGACTGCCCCTGCAAGTGGTAAAATGGCCACAAAGGCGGCGTCCCATTTCCAGAGTGTGATGCAGGGCTTGCCTGCCTCTCCCAGCGGCTACACGGACGCCCTGGAGCAGCACTACGCATCCGGCAATCAGACGGCCCAGGCCGTCTTTGAGCGCTATGTCCAGCCCGGCTCCGTGGCGGATGGGGCTTTCTCTGGTACGCCGCATTTTGACAGCCGCATCCAAAAGGTCAAGATGAATTTCGCCAGCGACATGACGGACCCCAGGGGCCCGGCAACAACCTTTTTCCACGAACACGGCCACTATGTTGATTTTATGTCCTGCGCTGGAGGCGGTTTCACCTCCATGCAGACGCCGGACTTTGGGAACGCCCTGCGGGCTGACTTTGACGCCTATGTCAAGGCAACTATGAAAGCACACGGCACCCGGAAAAAGACGGATGCCTACACCATCATAGCGCAAGAATTGACAGACGCCACCCACAACGCCGTTTCCGATCTGTGCGGCGGCCTGTCCAGAAACAAGGCCCGTGGAAACTATGGCCATGTCACCCGCTACTGGACTTATTCCGGGATGCTGGAGAAAGAGGCCTTTGCCCACATGTTTGCCGCTCAATTCGATGCTGACCGCTACGCTTTGATGCAGAAATATTTTCCCACCGCTTTGGCGGAGTTTGAGAAACTTTTGAAAGGGATGATTTAATGACCCCCGCTGAATACTTCAACAGCAAAGAGCTCCAGGAGGCCGCCAGGGCGTATGCCCAAAAGAACGGAGGGGGCTTTTTCTGGGGTGACCCCGGTGGCGGATATGTCTATGAGCTGGAGGATGACGCCTATTCTCCCCCGGCAGATGCCACCGTTGACCAGGTGCTCAAGGACCTCCAGAGCGGCAAGCTCATTCCTGACATCTGGACAAAGCTGGAGGACCCCGGCCCGGATGTCCTCTATTGACCTGTTGATGAAAGCATCGTGCTGAAAAGCACGGTGCTTTTTTCATACCCAAATACCGCTGGGCCCCGGCGGAAACCAACAGGGGCGCTGCCATACCGGGACTGGCCGGACACAAGGAAAGCAGAAAACAGGAGGTAAACGCACATGAAACTGTTATGGCTCAAGGAAATCATTGGCGATGCTTACACGGAGGACATGGATGCCGCCGCCTGCCAGGCGATTGGCAAGGACTTTGTTGCCCGTGCGGACTTCAACGCCAAAAACACCCGTGTCAAGGAGCTGGAGGCCCAGGTGGGCCAGCTTGAGGAGGCCGCCAAGGGACACGCCAAACAGCTTGAGGAGCTGAAAAAGTCCGCTGGCGACAACGAGGAGCTGACCCGCAAGATTGGTGAACTGGAGCAGCAGAACAAGGCAGACAAGGCCGCTTTTGAGAAAGAGCTGGCCACCATCCGCCTGACTGCCGCCGTGGACGCCGAACTCACCGCCGCCGGAGCCAAGAACAACACCGCCGTCCGGGCCATCCTGGCCGACTACCTCAAGGACGCCAAGATTGAGGACGGCAAGGTGGTGGCCAAGGTGAACAATGAGAGCATCACCCTGGCCGCCAAAATCGAGGCCATGAAAAAGGACGCCAGCACAGATTTTCTCTTTGGGAGCACCGGGTCCAAGCTGTCCGGCTGGAAACCCGGCGAGGGCGGAGATGGGCGGAAACCCGGCGAGGGGAAAAAGCCCTCTGAGATGACCTATTCCGAGCTGGCCGCTTTTCTGGCCGAAAACCCGGACGCCAAGCTGGAATGAGGTGAGAACATGCGAAACATCACAACCCCCACAAAGGCCGTGTCTTTTGAGGACGCCTTGAGAAATCTGGCGGCCAAGCTGACCGGCAAGCCCGCCGCATCCCTGCCCCGCACCCAGGAGGCCGTGGTGCAGTTTATGGCGGACAACATCTCCTCCGTGAAAGAGCTGACGGACACCATGGCCAGGGAGCTGGCCGTCCGGCTGACCCAGGAGCTTGCGGAGGCCATTGTCCAGGAAGTCATGGACCGTCTGGCCCCTGCGGGCACAGGGGCGACCCAGGACAGCCCGGCGGATGAGCCGGAGGGTAATGATACCCCCGGCACCAAAGAGGCCCCCAAGGGCCGCAAACGCAAACGCAAGCCCAACACCGACTAATTCTCAGAAAGGAAGATTGAACTATGCCTAACACCAAGTTTGATGCCAAGTCTTTCAACCCCCAGGCTTTCAAGTATGCGGTGGACCGCATCCCCCGCACCCGCCTCAATGAAATGCGGAAGTCCAGAGCGCTGGCGGGCAACCCCGACATCCGGGAGGTTTTCAGCACCCAGGGCGGCACCGGCTATGCCCGCATCGCCATGCGGGGCCTGCTGGACGGCGATGCTGTCAACTATGACGGCCAGACCGACATCACCGCCACCTCCACCAAGACCTTTGAGCAGGGCGTGGTGGTCATTGGCCGGGCCAAGGCCTGGACCGAAAAGGACTTTTCCTTTGACATCACCGGCGGCATTGATTGGATGGACAATGTGGCCCAGCAGGTTTCCGAGTATTGGCAGGACATTGACCAGGACACCATCCTGGCCGTCCTCAAGGGCGTCTTTGCCATGACCGGCGGCCAGAGCGCTGAGTTTGTGGCCAAGCACACCTATGAGGTGGCGGGCAACATGGAGGCCACCACCATGAACAGCGCCACCGCCCAGGCCTGCGGTGACCGCAAGAAGAAGTTTTCTCTTGTGTTCATGCACTCTGTCCCCGCCACCAACCTGGAAAACCTCAACCTGCTCACCGCCCTCAAGTACACCGACAAGGACGGCGTGACCCGTGACCTCACCCTCTACACCTGGAACGGCAAGACCGTTGTGGTGGATGACGGGATGCCCGCCGAGGACGGCTATTTCCCCGCCAGCGCCTCCGATGAGGGAGCGCTCCAGGTCAAGGCCTCCGGTGCTACTGCTGGCCAGATCAACCAGGCGGAGGTCACCCCCTACTTTGGGGAGGGCACCCCTGCGGCGGACAGCTATGTGGTCCCCGGCACCCGCTACACCACCTATGTGCTGGGTGAGGGCGCTATCAGCTTTGAGGACATCGGTGCCAAGGTTCCCTATGAAATGGCCCGTGACCCCAAGACGGACGGCGGCGTGGACACCCTCTACACCCGCCAGCGTAAGGTGTTCTCTCCCTTTGGCATCTCCTACGAAAAGACCAGCCAGACCACTCTCTCCCCCACGGATGCAGAGCTGGCCAACGGTGCCAACTGGTGCCTGGTCCATTCTGGTGAGAGCGATGATGGGGACCGCTCCTACATCGCCCACAAGGCCATCCCCATTGCCCGCATCCTCTCCAGAGGCTAAGGACATGGAGGGCGTGTATGAGGCCGTGGTGGACCGGCTGGCCATGCTGGGCTACACTGTCACGGACGATGACGAAACCGGCCTTAAATACACCATCCGCAAGTGTGAGGCGGAGCTTTTGGCGAACATCAACCACCGAAAGCTCCCGCCTCCTCTTTTTTACACCCTTGTGGACATGGTGGCCGGTCATTTCCTGTTTGATAAGAAAGCCGCCGGAGGGCTTGACGGGCTGGAGGGCTTTGACTTCAACGCCCCCGCCAAGAGTATCACGGAGGGGGACATCTCCGTGACCTTTGCCGGGGCCAGCGATGGTGCAAGCAATGCGGAAAGCCGCTTTGACGCCATGCTGGCCCAGCTCATGCACCCGGCAGAGAGCACCCTGGCGGCTTTTCGGAGGCTGAGATGGTAGTCCCCGCCGCCTACAAAAAGGCCATCCAGAGCCTCTGGACCGGCCTGGCCACCATCACCGTGCGGCAGGGTGTGCTCAACCCTGCCAATGGCCGCACGGAGCCGGTGGAGAAAGTGACGGCCTCCGGCCTACCCTGCCGCATTTCCCACCAGACCGTCAAGAGCACCGAACCCACCGAGGAGGCAGCCCTGGTGGCCCAGACGGTGACGCTCTATATTGACCCGTCCGTGGACATCCCGGAGGGCTCTAAAATCACGGTGACCCAGAACGGCGTCACCCGTGACTATGAGCGGAGCGGCAAACCTGCCGTTTACACCTGCCACCAGGAGGTCCCCCTGGAGCTGTTCAAGGAGTGGGCCTAATGCGGTGGGGCGATGTCGATTACAAGCAGCTCCAAAAGCTACGGGATAACCTGCAAAAGCTCCAGGACATGGACCTGGACAAATTTTGTGAGGATGTGTCCAAAGAGCTGGCCGCCCGGCTGCTGGCCCTGGTCATCCCCCGCACCCCGGTGGGGCAATACCCCCGGAGCAGCGGAAAAAAGGGCGGCACCCTGCGCCGGGGCTGGACCGCCCGGACCGAGCAGGAGGCGGCGGGCGGCGGGAAAGTAGACCCCGCCGCCTACGCCAACGCTCTGCCAGTTTTCAAGAGGGGGCGGACCTTTTACATCGAGGTCATCAACCCTGTCCACTACGCCAGCTATGTGGAGTTTGGACACCGCACCCGTGGCGGAGGCGGCTGGGTGGCCGGGCAGTATTTCCTCACCCTGTCTGAAAAGGACCTTGAGCGGGTGGCCCCCGCCGTCATTGAGAAAAAGCTGGAGGCGCTGCTGCGGGAGGCTTTCAATGTCTGAAATCAGTTTTAAGAGCATCTATGACGGCGTGAGCCTTGCGCTGCACGCCGCTTTTCCTGCTGTGCAGGTACACGGCGGGAATGTCAAGCAGGGCCTCAACCCTGGGGACCTCAATGTGGTCATGCCCTCCGCCGGGCAGAGCAAGCAGGTGGGAGAGCGGTTTCTCCGCACCCCCACCCTGGATGTCATCTACTACCCCAAGGTGGGGGTGGCGGAGTGCTGCGAGGTGGCAGATCAGCTCACCATGCTCCTGCGGGACATCACCACCCCGGAGGGGGACCTCATCCATTGCACCAACTGCGAATGGACCATTGAGGAGGGCGTCCTGCATGTGCTGGTGAGCTATGACCACCACGCCTACATCCCCCAGGAGCCGGTCCTCATGGAAACCCTTGATATTGAAATGGAGGGATAAACATGGCGCAAGCCAAGACCACGAACAGCGAAAAGGCCACCGGGGCCGCTACTTACAAAAAGGAGCAGCTTGTGGCCTCCAAGCGATATGCCAACCGGCGGGACCTCATCCGGGCTCTGCTGGAGGACGGCAAGGCCTACACCTTGAATGAGGTGGACGGGCTGATTGAGAAGTACATGAAAGGAAAGGTGAACTAATATGGCGCTGGGCGGCGGCACCTGGCAGGTCCAAAACAAGGTCCTGCCCGGTTACTATGTCAATTTTTCCAGTGTGCCCAGGGCGTCTGCGGCCCTCTCTGACAGAGGCTTTGCGGCAGCGCCTTTTGAGCTGAGCTGGGGCCCGGAGGGTGAGGTTTTCGCCGTCACCTCCGGGGAGTTTCAGAAGAACAGCAAAACCATTTTCGGCTATGCCTACGACCACCCCAAGATGCTCCCCCTGCGGGAGATTTTCACCCACGCCACCACCGTCTACTGCTACCGCCTGGGCTCCGGGGCCGTCAAGGCCTCCAACACCCTGGCCACGGCTAAGTATGGCGGCGTGAGAGGCAACGACATCACCATTGTGGTGGCCGCCAATGTGGATGAGCCGGACCTGTGGGATGTGACCACCTATGTGGACGGCGTGGCCGCTGACACCCAGACCGTTGAGGATGCTGAGGCTCTGGTAAGCAACGATTGGGTGGACTTCAAGACGGACGCCACCCTGGAGGCCTCTGCCGGGATGCCTCTGACCAACGGGGCGGATGCCACCACCATCAACGGCGAGGCCCACCAAGCCTTTTTGGACAAGATTGAGCCCTATGCCTACAACGCTCTGTGTTGCCCGGCATCGGACGCCACCACCGTCCGGCTCTATCAGCAGTTTTGCAGCCGGGTCCGGGATGAGGTGGGCAGTAAATTCCAGCTTGTGGCCTGGCAGCCCAGCACGGCGGACTATGAGGGCATCATTGGCGTGTGGAACACCGTGACACACCCCACCATTGCCAGCGTGCCCACCCATTCCCTGGTGTATTGGGTGGCCGGTGCTGAGGCGGGCTGTGCGGTCAACAAGTCCCTCACCAATTTCAAGTATGATGGTGAGCTGACCATCAACACCGACTACACCCAGGCGGAGCTGGAGGCGGCCCTCAAGGCGGGCAAGTTTATCTTCCACAATGTCAATGGTGATGTGCGGGTGCTGGAGGACATCAACACCCTGCTCACCCTGTCCGACACCAAGGGGGAGATTTTCCAGAGCAACCAGACCATCCGGGTGTGTGACCAGATTGCCAATGATGTGGCGGTGCTGTTCGGCCAAAAGTACCTGGGCACCGTGCCCAATGACGCCTCTGGTCGCTCCTCCCTGTGGGGGGACATCACCAAGCTCATCCAGCAGCTTGATGACATCCGGGCCGTGGAGAACTTTGACCCGGAAATTGTGACCTGTGAGCAGGGTGACAGCAAGAAAGCCGTCCTCTGCATCGTCAACGGGCTCAATGTGATCAACGCCATGGCCCAGCTCTACATGAGCGTGATTATCCAGTAAGGGAGGGAAAGGAAAATGTCCAAGCCGACCATGAACACCCAGGACGCTGTAAGCGCCAATTTTGCGGAGTGCTTTGTCACCATTGACGGGACCCGCTACTCCATGCTCATGGCCAAGGAGTTTGAGGGCACGGCATCCGTCAACACCGCTGAGGTTTACAAGCTGGGCGGTGTTGTGGTGGGCCACAAGGCCCAGACCGTTGCCCTGTCTTTCTCCATGACCATCTACAAATGCACGGAGATTTTTGACAAGGTGGTGGAGGACTTCATCAAGACCGGCGTGATGCCCACCTTTGACATCCAGACCTCCAACGATGACCCCGCCACCACCGTGGGCCGGAGCACCAAGATTTACAACAACTGCATCCTGGACGGTGATGTGCTGCTGTCCATGTTCAATGCAGAGGGTGATTTTGTCGAGCAGTCTATTGAGGGCTACTGTGACAGCTTTACCCGTCCCGAACAGTACACCAACCCGGCCTACATGTAAGGCCGCATAACACACAAGGAGGAAAAAATCCATGAGTAACCTGTCCGCTTTCATGCGTGCCAATGTCGAGCAGATTGAAAACCACAAGTTTGCCGCCTCCCCCCGTATCAAGGGGGAGGACGGCAAGCCCATGGAGTGGGAAATCTGCTGCATCTCCGCCGATGAGTACGCCCGCATCCGCTCCGCCTGCATCCGCCAGGTCCCCGTGCCCGGCAAGAAAGGCCAGTACACCCAGCAGCTTGACACCTACACTTTCCAGGCAAAGGTGGCGGCCCGCTGCACCGTGTTCCCGGACCTCAACAACGCCGCACTCCAGAATGATTGGGGCGTGGCCAAGCCGGAGGAGCTGATTGGCAAGCTGCTCATTGGCGGCGAGTTTGACGATTATGTCACGGAGGTTTTCCAGGTCAACGGTTTCAAGACCGATGATGACATGGTGGCTGAGGCAAAAAACTAATCCTGGACGGTGACCCGGAGGCCAACTTTGCCCATTTCTGCCTGCAAAAGTTTGGCTGGGAGCCGTCCAAGTTTTTAGACCTGCCCGTCAAGGAAAAGGCTTTTGTCATCGCCTCCATCCAAGTGAGAGGCGAGGATGAAAAGAAACGGGAGGCCGAGCTGAAAAGCAAGATGAGAAAAGGCAGAGCCAAACGGAAGTAACAGGGGCCCCCGCTGCATGGCGGGGGCCTAATTCTTAAAAGAGGGGGTGAACCCGTGGCAACAATCAGATCTCAGATGGTCCTCAATGACGGTATCAGCGGCGTGCTCAGAAAAATCAACACGGCGCTCAACACCACCCTCAATGCCTTTGAGCAGGTCCAGCGGGCCTCCGGGCGTGCTGTGGACACGGCGCAAATCCAGGCGGCCAGAGCGGCGCTGGTGCAGGCCAACCGTGAAGTGGATGAAATGGCGGAGGGCTACCGCCGGGCGGCAGAGCAGGAGGAAATCCTCAACAAGGGCCTCCGCAACGGCACCAATGCTGCGGGCGGCCTGCTGGGCAAGGTCAAAGGCATTGTGGCCACATTGGCCGCCGGAGCCGGTATAAAAGCGCTCCTGGGGCTGTCTGACAAGATGACCAGCACCACGGCCCGCCTCAATTTCCTTGTGGATGACGGGGGCTCTGTGGAGGCCCTGGAGCAAAAAATCATGGCCTCTGCCCAGAGGTCCCGGTCCGCCTATCTGGACACCGCCTCCGCCATCGCCAGTATGGGAGCCAATGCGGGCTCCGCTTTTGAAAGCAATGATGAGCTCATCGCTTTCATGGAACAAATCAACAAGCAGTTTGTCATTGGCGGTGCTACGGCGGAGGGCCAGTCTGCCGCCATGCTCCAGCTCACCCAGGCCATGGCCGCCGGTGCCCTCCGGGGCGAGGAGCTCAACTCCATCCTGGAGAACGCCCCCGGCATTGCCCGTGCCATTGAGAGCTACATGGGCATTGCGGAGGGCTCCATCAAGCAATATGCGGAGCAGGGCCTCATCACCGCTGAGGTGGTCAAAAACGCCATGTTTGCCGCCGCCGATGAAACCAACGCCAAGTTTGAAAGTATGCCCCTGACCTGGGCCCAGATTGCCACCAAGATGCAAAACACGGCCCTGGCGGCCTTTGACCCTGTGCTCACACGGCTCAACCAGGTGGCAAACAGCGCTCAGTTTAACACGGTCATCAACGGGGCCATCAACGGGCTGGCCATGCTGGCCACGGTGGCCACCGGCGTGCTGGACCTCCTCATCAACGGGGCCGCCTTTGTGGTGGACAACTGGAGCTGGATAAGCCCCATTGTCTACGGCCTGGTGGCCGCCTTTATCGCCTACAATGCCGTGGCCCTCATCACCAACGGCATCAACGCCGCCATGGCGCTGGCTGAGGGCGTGAAAGCAGCGGCATTGATGATGAGCACCGGGGCCACCTTTGCCCAGACTGCGGCTCAGTATGGGCTCAATGCGGCCCTGCTGGCCTGTCCCATCACCTGGATTGTGGTGCTGGTCATCGCCCTTGTGGCGGCCATCTACGCCG
>ENA-ORQX01000361-ORQX01000361.1-human-gut-metagenome-genome-assembly--contig:-NODE-361-length-38504-cov-5.027699_pt1 | contig 38504 bp, 26 predicted proteins | sample MGYA00242170_ERZ509124 | MGnify/ENA primary metagenome ERZ509124 (study PRJEB26280, sample SAMEA2338647) | human gut metagenome | biome: human gut; feature: human-associated habitat; material: faeces... | reverse complement strand
CTGCCGTCAACGTCTCCGACAACGCCACGCTGGTGAATCGCTCCGACCTGACCGCTGCGGGCAGCATCCAGGTTGCGTCGGGCGGCACCGTCACGCTCGAGGACGGCAGCGTCTTCAAGGTGACCGATGCGGCCAACGAGTCCAACATCGCGGGCACCCTCACGGGCAGCGGTGCGCTTCACTTGAACGACAACGTCGACATTGACGTTGCGGCCGACAAGGCGCAGAACTTCACGGGCAGCGTTTCGGTCGGCAGCGGTGCCGTCTACAACCTGCTTTCGACCGTCACCGACACGGTGACCGTCGCGAGCCGCTTCGAATCCGACCCGGGTGACGACGCGGTTGTGGGCATGACCGGCGACTTCTCGCTCGAAGCAGTGAACAACGCTTATCACGGTGCGTTCGTCCTCTCGGACGGCACAGTGATCCGTACGGATTCGATCGCTTCGCTCGGCGCGGCCGATGCCACGATCACGACGGCCGGCGACTACGCCGGGGCCGGCGGCACTGCTTCTCAGGCCGACGACAGTGCGACGGTTATCCTCGACTACGCCGACCGCGAGACGGTGGGCGACGTTACGCAGACGATGACCTCGGGCATCACGTTCGTGAAGACGGGCGAGGGCGTTGTTGAACTCTCCGCCGAATCGCTCGGTGCGGGTGCGGTCAAGTCGTCCGAAGGCGGCATCATATTCGGCGCTGCCGGCGACAGCACGGTCTATGGCACGGCTCTCACGGTCGAGGGCGGCGCCTGGGCTGCCGGCTTCGGCGGCGTGGGCTCCCTCAGTGTTGCGTCCGACGGCGCCTTCTATCTCGGCGGCGTTGACGGCTACAACTCGATCGTCTCGAGCGGCTGGACGTCCTCCGAAGGTTCGAGCACCGTTCAGTTCACGGTTTCGGGCAATGTCACCAACAACGGCACGATCTATGTCGGCAACAAGAATTCTTCGGGCGACACGCCTGCGGATTCGAACTACATCGGCAATGAACTCGTGATCGAAGGCGACTACATCACCGACGGCGGCACCCTCGACCTCAACGCGATCATCGCGGGCAAGGACAATTCCAAGTCCGACCACGTGACGATCAAGGGTGAGATCGACGGTACAGGCTTCATCGACGTCAACTACGACACTTCGGTAAGTACCGGCGGTGAACTCGAATACCTGGGTCTTGTCAGCGTTGCCAAGGGCGAATCGGGCGACAGCCTTAAGCTCAAGGACTCGATCAAGATCGGCGATCTCTACTACCGACTCATGTGGTCGTCCGAACAAAACGAGTACTACCTGCAGTCGTCTGTCACCGACCCGGGTGATGATCCCTGGAACACAGAGGATGTGGAAAACATCCACGCAGGTACACGTTCCGCACTGGCCTTCATGCAGGCTCAAGCCTTTGACTTGAGTCTGCGCGGACATCTCGGTGAAACGCTCTACGTGGATCCGGTGACCGGAGAACAGCGTAAGTCTTCGTTCTGGATGGTTCAGCGCGGCGATTGGACGAAGTTCTCGAATGCAAGCGGACAGATGGATGCCGACGGCAACCTCTACACCACGCATTTGGGTACAGACCTCTTTAAACGCGAAACCGACGGCGCAACGTTCCGTTGGGGCGTGCTTGCCGGCTTTGCCGACGGTGACTTTGACGTCTCGTCGAATGTTGACGGCAAGAGCTCGAAGGGTTCGTTCCGCGGCTACTCGGCCGGTCTGTATATGACGGCTGAGAGTAAAGCCGAAAGCGGTCCGTTCCTCGGATTGCAGTTGCGTTGGAACCGCTTCGATAATGAAGTCGGTCCGGATGACTATGATGTCAACGGTTTGAGCCTCACGGCGGAAGCCAGTTGGGATCAGCTCCTGTCCAAGGGTCTTACTGATGGCGGACGCCATTATGAATGGCGTTTGGAACCGCATGTCCGTGCCTACTGGACGAACTTCAGCGATCCGGGCAATTGGACGTCGAGTTTGGGCGAAACCTACTCGTCCGACTTTGACAACGGCTTGCTGGTGCGTGTGGGTGCCCGCACGAAGATCCAGACGACATTGGGAACGGGGCCTGCCTGGCAGGCCTATGCCGAAGCCAACTGGGTCTACAACAACGGAGATTACTCCACCACGATGTCGACGCAGTACGGCGATGTCACAAGCACGCAAAATGGTGCTGAGTTTGCCGAATTCCGCTTGGGTCTCGAAGCACAGTTCACAACCAACGTGAACGTGTGGCTGGAAGGCCACCATCAGACGGGTTCGGATGACTACGAGTCGACCGGTGCGATGTTCGGCTTCAAGTACATGTGGTAACGGTAGGATCAGGTTCGGCGTGAAAGCGCCGAACCTGTGTCAACAGCCTGCGGAAACTTCGAGACGAAGCGTTTTGAGGTCGCCGCAGGCTTTTTTTTGTAAGCCAGATGGCGCAATTGTGAAAAATGAGCCTATAAGTGGGTGCGCATTTGTGAAAAGAGGGCTTGCGATGATGTTCGAGCGAAAAATTTTCCAAGCAATGCTCAAGTGGAAAGAGCAGCACTCGCCGCACTACGCCTTGTTCCTCAAAGGTGCCAGACGTGTAGGCAAGACAACGCTTGCGGAGAAGTTGGGACGGAGAGCTACATCTTGATTCGTTTTGATCAAGCAGACCAAGTTGTCAAAGATTTGTTTGTCAACGGTTTGCGCGATTTGGATGTTTTTTTCGCACAGCTTCAGTTCGAGTACAAGACGCAGTTGTATCGTCGAAAGTCGCTGATTATTTTGGACGAAATTCAACTTTTCCCACAGGCTCGGCAAGCTCTCAAAACGCTTTTGGAAGACGGACGGTACGACTACTTGGAAACCGGATCGCTTGCCGGTATGACGAAACGAAGCAAAGACATCCTGATTCCGTCCGAGGAGTACACGCTCGAGGTTCAGCCTCTTGATTTCGAAGAGTTCCTTTGGGCGAGAGCAGACACATTCACGATGCCGCTCATGCGAGAACACTTTGACAGCAAAAAGCCGATGGGCGCGTTGCATCAGGGGATGATGCGTTCGTTTCGCGAGTACATGCTGGTGGGCGGTATGCTGCAGGCGGTACAGGCATTTCTCAACGGCAAGGACTACGGCGCATCGGATTCTGAAAAGCAACAGATATTGTTGTCCTGGCAAGAAGTCATGCGCGAACAGAAAAAAGTAAATTGTGATTACTTGCAGGCGTTCTTCGCGCACATTCCGTCAGAACTTGTGCGCCGCAACAAGCGGTACGTGATTTCGCATGCAACACCGAACGCGCGTTGGCGAGAATATGAGGAGCCCATTCACTGGCTCGACGCTTCTATGATGATCGATCGGGTTTGTGCGTTCGAGGATATCGACGGAGCCGACGATTTTGGCCTGAACGATCCCGTGTTCAGGTGTTATCTCTCGGATACCGGACTTCTGGTTTCGCTTGCTTTCTCGGATCGGCCTTATTTGGAAAACGAGCTCTACAGAGCGGTTCTTCGAGACCAACTGCAGGTCAACGAAGGCATGTTGGTGGAAAACGTTGTCGCGCAGTGTCTGAAGGCAAACGGACATCGTGCCTACTTCTACGCGGAGCGCAATCCGGAAACCAGAAAGACCACGATGGAAATCGACTTTTTGATTCGGCAAGGCAAAAAGATCGTTCCCATTAAGGTCAAGTCTTCGGGCTCATCGAGCATCAAATCGCTTGTGCGCTTCAAAGAAAAGTTTGGAAAACGCATCGGGGAGGCCATTGTTCTGCATCACGGCGAAATTAAACGGCAGGACGACGTGTGGTATTTGCCGTAATATGGCAACGCTGCTTTGAGTCGAAAAGTCGAACGATCCGAAAGGTCGGCGTAAAATTTGCGTCAAATTCTTTAGCCCAAAAATTTCGAAGCCGTGCTTTTTTCTCAGGAGGAGGAAAAGAGCGTGGCCGTTTTTTGTTTTGGGCCGCTTTGAACTTTTGACGAAATTGGTGCCCATATGACTGCTTGCACTGCTGCACGCCCGCGCGTTATGGTCGATATGTCGGCCACGTTGATTCACCACGGACACGTTCGGCTTCTGAAAAAAGCAGCCGAGATCGGTGATGTCGTGGTGGTGTTGACCACGGACGACGAAATCAAAAAGAAGAAAGGCTACACGCCGGAATTGAGTTTCGAAGAGCGCAAGGAAATTTTGGAGAGCATCCGCTACGTGAAAGAAGTGGTGGCCGGTCCCTGGCTCATCACTGACGAATTCATGGACAGCGTCAACTGCCAACTTCTCGTGCACGGTGCCGACAACGTCAATCACGTGCGCCCGGAGCGACTCGTCATTTTCCCGCGTACCGAAGGTGTGAGCAGCTCCACGCTGCGCGAGCGCGTGCTCGATTGCCTCATTCAGATGAATATCGACAGCAAGAAAGGCAATACGGGCGACAAGGTGGCTCGCTTCATGATTGAACTCATCAAAAAAGAGTTCCGACTCGAATAATTGCCGATGCAACGAAGACGCGGCCTTGCGGCTTTGCTGACTTTGCCCCTGGTTTCGGTTGCGCCTCTGTGTGCGGCTGAGACAAGGCGTCGTATCACGGTCTACACGGCTGTGGAGCCCGAGTGGCTTGCTGTTTATCGCAATGCCTTTGCCGCCGTTCGTCCCGATATCGAAATCACTTATGTGAGAGCTTCGGGCGGGCCGATTTGTGCACGCCTTCTTGCGGAAAAAGACCGCGTGCAGGCCGATGCCGTGTTGGGCGTCTCGGCGATCGCCCTGGAAAATCTTCGCGCCAAGGGGGTTCTTGAACCGTACGCTCCCAAGGAAGTTGAAAAGCTCAATCCCAAGATGGTTGAAAAAGACAACCATTGGTTTGGGATTAACGCCTGGGGTGGGTCGGTGTGCGTCAACACGGATCTTCTCCGGAAAAAAGGACTTTCGATGCCGCAAAGCTGGGCCGATTTGCTGCGGCCTGAGTTTGAGGATCAGATCGTCATGCCCAACCCGAGAGCTTCGAGTACAGGGCTGATGTTTCTTCACGGTTTTGTGCAGGGGTTCGGCGAGGAAAAGGGCTGGGAAGTGATTGAAAAACTGCACGCCAACATGCTTTTTTATGCGGCAAGCGGTGCCAGGCCGGCAGCCATGGCAGCGCAGGGAGAAATTCCCATCGGACTGAGCGCTGCGGCTTTTCTCAAGCCTTTTTTGAAGTACAAAACGCCTGTCACGGTCGTCCAACCCGAAGAGGGAATCGCTTGGGATGCGGAAGCCTGTGCGCTGCCGCGCGGTTGTCCGCATCCGCAAGAAGCCAAAGCTTTTCTCGACTTTTGTGCAAGTCCTGCCGTCGGCGAAATTGCGGCCGCTTTCAGCGGCATTGCGGCACGCGAAGGTTTCAGCACCGACGAGGGAAAACGCATTGCCGAACGATTCTTGCCGATGGATTTTGCCCGTGCGGCAAGGGATAAAGAGGCGATGCTGACGCGCTGGCATGCACTTGCGACACGCTAAAGAAAAGGATGAGACAAGGATGACCGAACGCCAAGCCGCCGGCCTGCAGCTTAGAGCCATCACCAAGAGGTACGGCGAGCAGACGGCTCTGCATGAAACAACGCTCAAGATTCCGGCGGGACGCTTTACGTCCATCTTGGGGCCGTCGGGCTGCGGCAAGAGCACGACCCTGATGCTCATTGCCGGGCTGGAAACGCCCACTTCCGGTTGTGTATTGGTCGATGGTGAAGATGTGACGAATACGCCTGTGGAAGCACGCGGCATCGGCATTGTTTTTCAAAATTACGCGCTTTTTCCCAATCTCACCGTCAAGGAAAACATTCTCTACGGACTGAGAGCAAGAAAAGTGACAGATGCGGAACAGAGCTCGCGCTTGGCTGAAATGCTGGAGTTGACGTATCTCACGGATCTGGCTGATCGGTACCCGGCCGAGCTTTCCGGCGGTCAGCAGCAGCGCGTGGCGATTGCCCGAGCTCTGGCGCCTCGACCTCGTTTGTTGTTGCTCGATGAACCCTTGTCTGCGCTTGACGCCTGGTCGCGAGCGTCCATCGGCGAGCAACTCAGAACCATTCAGGAAGCCTCCGGTGTGACGACCGTGATGGTGACGCACGACCGACAGGAAGCGCTGTCGCTGTCGGATTATGTGGTGGTGATGAATGCCGGCCATGTCGAGCAGGCCGACGCCCCCAACGAAATCTACGATCGACCGGCAAGCGAATTTGTGGCGACTTTTGTGGGCGGCATGAATATCGTACGCATGCCTTTGATTCGGGAAGGGGCGGCAACGGGTCTGCGCTATGCCGACGTGAAGCTGCACCGAGCCACGGAAGCGGCGCTCGCGCGTCCCTACACATTTGTCGGAAAAGTTCAGGCCGTGCAATTCATGGGCGACACGGTGCGCGTCAAGGTGCTGATGAATGACTTTCAGACAACCATCACGGCTGACGCACTGCGCATCAATACGGATCGGTCGGTGTTTGCGCTGCACTCACTCATTGCCGTTGAATTGCCGGAAAGCGCCTGGCGCACATGGGGCGCACAATGACGGTCATCGGCTCGAAAACCGAGGCGTTTCCCCAACTGCTTCTCGGAGGGCTTGCGGCACTCTTGGCTGCGGGCCTTCTCTGGCCGCTTGCCGAGCTCGCGATTCTTGTCGCGGACGAAGGCGCGGGAGCGGCAGCGTTTTTGACGCCCTATAACCTTCGCGCTGTCGGCAACACCATTGCCATGGGTGCTGCCGTTGCCTTGACGGCGACTGTGCTGGGCTTTGCGGTGGCCTATGCCATTACGGTGACGCGCTCTTTCGGTCGAGGTGCGCTCAAAGTGCTTTTTCTGGCTCCCTTGTTTGCGCCCTCCATCATGCCTGCCATCGGACTCATCTACTTGGTGGGCAGCAACGGCTTGCTTCTCAATCTGGACCTTTACGGTTCTTTGGGTGTTTTTCTGGCGGGACTTGTTTTTGCGCTGCCGCATACGGTGATGCAGCTGCGGCTCAATTTGGCAACCTTGGACGTCAAACTTTTGGCGGCAGCAAGAAGCCTCGGCGCCGGTCCCTGGCGACGCTTTGCTACTGTGACGCTGGTGCACGCGCGAGCGGGGCTCGCCAACGCGTTCATGATCGCCTTCATTTTGACGATCACGGACTTCGGTGTGCCAAAGATGCTTGCGGGTGACTTTCCGATGCTGGCCACCGAAATTTATGCGTTGGCGGTGGGCGAGCAGAACTTTGCCGCGGCGGGTCTCCTCAGTCTGGGGCTTCTGATTCCGGCACTTTTGGCACTACAGGTGACCCGACGCTTTTCGCAGACGCAAACGAAGGCCGTGTTTCAAATCAAAGACCCCGATCCGTCACCGGTGCGCGACGCTGTGGCCGGTATTCTGGCCTGGTGTGTGGTCGGTGCCGAATTGCTGGTGATCGGCGTTGTGATCTACGGCTCCTTCATTACGTTTTGGCCGTACGAGACGCAACTTACTTTGGCCAATTACGCCTTCAAAAACTCCGCCTACGGCATCAGTCCTTGGCTGCATTCTCTGATCGTGAGTTTTGCCGTGGCTGTTCTGGGAACCGGTTTGGCCTGGATCGGCGCTTATCTGACGGTTCGTATGCCTCAGATGCCTGGAGTGTTGAGAACGGGTTACGACAAACTGGCTTTGCTGCCCGTCTGCATTCCCGGAACGGTGCTTGGTTTGGCTTGGGCAATGACATTTTCCGGTACGGCGTTGTTTAGCGGCGCTCTGGGCAGTCTGCTTTTGGTGATTGCCAACACGACGATTCATCTTTGGAGCGTGCCGCATATCACGGCCAAGGCCGGCTTAAGCGCCATGAACGCTCGGTATGAAACCGTCGGCGAAACGCTCGGAGCCAAGCGACTGACAACTATCGCGCGCGTGATTGTGCCTTTGAGCCGCGCCGAACTTTGCGATATCTTCTCCTACCTTTTTGCCTCGGCGGTAACGACGATCTCGGCGGTGGTGTTCCTTTATACCCCTTCGAGCATTGTGGCGGCCGTGGCGGCCATTGACATGATTGACAGCGGCTTTATCAGTGAGGGTGCTGCCATGTCGTGCTTGATTTTTGTTTGTGCGTTGGCGGTGCGCGCGGCGGCGCTTTTGGCTTCCGGCACCGCACTTGCCAACCGAGCTTCCCGATAACGACCATGCGACGCACGCTTCCCATTACGTTCGTTATTTTGAGTGTCCTGCTCGAACCGCAGGCCGCACACGCCTATCTTGATCCCGGTACGGGCAGCATGTTGCTTTCCGTCTTCGTGGGCTTGATTTCGGGCGTTTACTTTGTGATCCGCAAGCTTCCCTCGACGCTCAGAAGTCTTGTTTTCAGACTCACCGGCAAAACGGATGCGCTCAAACACAACACATTGACGTTTTATGCCGAAAGTGCGGCGTACTGGACGACGTTCAGGCCGATTTTGGTTGCGCTTGAGAAACTTGGCGTGCAGAGCTCTTATCTCACGAGCGACGAGAAAGATCCGGTCTTTGCATCCGGCCTTAAGTGCGTGCATCCGCGCTTTATCGGCAAGTCCAACACGGCCTATACGGCCTTGGGCTTTTTACAGACCAAGGTGTTTGTTCTCACGACGCCCGGCATTGACGTTTTGCAGATTCGTCGTTCTCCCGGAGTCGGTCGTTATGTGCATGTGGTGCATGCCGTGGGGGACATTCATACTTACAAGCTTTTTAGTTTCGACTATTACGACGCTGTCTATTGCGCCGGGCCCGGACAGGTCAAAAGCTTGCGTGCGCTGGAGTCGCTGCGTGGCACGCGCCCCAAGGAACTCCCGCAACTCGGTTGCCCCTATCTGGACGGCTTGGTGGAGCGTGCTCGCAAAGCCGCACCTCCCGAAGAGGGAACCGTCATTGTGGCGCCAACCTGGGGCCGCAACGGGTTGCTGACGCGCACGGGCGCCATGATTCCGAAGATGCTTGCGCAAGCAGGTTTCCGCGTGATTCTGCGCCCTCACCCGCAAAGCTTTGTGTCCGAACCGGAATTGATGGAGAAGCTTGCGCAGGAACTCGCGCCCTTTGACAACATCGAATGGGATCGTCAGCCCGACGGCTTTGCGTCGCTTGCACGCGCTCAGCTGATGGTAAGCGACATTTCGGGCGTGATTTTCGACTTTGCTTTCGTGTTTTTGCGTCCGGTCGTGAGCCTTGGTGCCGGTCCCTTGAAGGACGGTTTTGAAGCCTGGGAAATTCCGCATGAAGCTTGGGAGATGAGTGCGCTTGATACGCTGGGTAAACGCATCTTGCCGGGCGATGAAAAAACCGTGGTTGATGTCGTACGCTTCTTGCTTGCTTCCGGAGAGCGTGCACGCGAAAAGATCCTTGCCTTGCGCGAGCAAAATGTCGTCAATTTCGGAGACGCGGGGATGTCGATTGCCAAAGCACTGATTGCCGAGGTTGAACGACTCAAGACTCAATCAACGCGCAAAGCGCAGACCAAAAAGGAGCCGTAAGCGATGTTGGATTTCATTTACACGCTTCTGATTGCGCCGCTCGAATACTGGATGCATGCGGCCTTGGTCTGGGGTTATTCTCACACCGAGGCTTGGGGGCCAGCCATCGTCGTGATGAGTCTGGCCGTCAACATCGTGATTCTGCCCATCTACATCAAGGCCGAAAAGTGGCAGGAGGGCGAACGCGCGCTTCGTAAGAGCTTTGAAGCCAAGGAAGCCATGATCAAGCGCACCTTCAAGGGCCAGGAGCGCTTTGCCATGATTTCGACGATGCACCGGCAGGCGGGCTATTCGCCCTTTTTGTCGCTGCGCTCGTCGCTGGGCTTTTTCCTGCAGATTCCGTTCTTCTTTGCGGCGTATCACTTCCTGTCGCACTTTGAGCCCCTGGCGGGGGTGTCCTTTCTGGGCATTGCCGACTTGTCCAAGCCCGACGCCATGATTCGTCTCGGCGCGTTTTCCGTCAATGTGCTGCCGATACTCATGACCGTCATCAATCTGGCAAGCGCTCTCGTTTACACGCACAACATGACGCGTCGCGACAAGATGCAGCTCTACGGCATGGCCGCGGTGTTCCTGGTGCTGCTCTACGATGCGGCTAGCGGCCTGGTGCTTTATTGGACGTGCAACAACATCTTTTCGCTGGGCAAAAACATCGTCTACAGCCTGCTTGAGCGAGTGCAAAAACCTGCGGCGGCAGTCTTTGCCGTTGTACGCAGCCGCTTGGCGCGAGGCTCTGCTGAAACATTCCCGGGAGGGGCTCTCTACGGCGTGCCACTGATGCTCTGGGCTGTCGCCGTCTTGCTGGCGCTTTTGTCTTCCAATCAGGCGTCTTTTGTGCCGGAAGGCATCAAAAACGCCGTGTCGCTGTCGTCTGACTTTGCCTACATCGCCAGCATTGCCGCGGCTATTGTCCTGGCCGTGAAGCTTCGTCTTTGGAAGAACCACTGGGTGATTCTGCTGTTGACGATTTTTGTGGCTTACTACAGTCTGCGCGTTTGGGGAAAGTGGTACTTCGTCGGAGCCAATCGCAAGAGCTTTGCTTTGAGCGCCGGTTTTCTCTTCCTGATTCCGGCGTTGGGAGTATTGCACGCCGGCGTTGATCTGCGTCGGTTCCTCTACAGCGAAGCGCACAGTGCGCGTTCCACCAAGCCGGCCGAAACGCTGCTTGCGCCGGCGGGTATCTGGATCACGCTGCTGTTGGCGGCCTATCTGCCGGTTCAGGCCTATTGCACGGCCGTGGAGATTTTTTCAACGCCCGACGTGGTGCTCGCAAAGTCGCTTTTGTGGTGCGCCGGCATCGGTGTTGCCGTGTGGACTTTTGCTTTTTTGGCAAGTCTTTCCGGAGCACGCAATTTTGCGGGCTATTTCCTGGGGGCGGTGACGATTCTTTTTACCGTTTACGCATTCTTGCTTCCGCTAGATACGGGGACGATCGACGCCTTCCAGATCAGCAATCCGGCGGCGCTTTTCCGCTCTGCCAATCTCTTGACCGACTTTGCCGTGATTGCCGCGGTGTTCGGGGCGTATGTCTGGCTCATTCGTACCGGGCATACGATTTGGATCAAGAGTGTCTTTGTGCTGTGCATTGTGGGCTCGCTCATCAACGGGGCTTACCTTTTGTGGCAGAGCCGAGGTCAATGGCACAGCGATGCGGCGCAGCGGGAAACGGCTGCCGACGAGATCCCGGACTATAACGATCGACTCTTCGGTTTTTCCAAGACAGGAGAAAACATTGTTGTTGTCATGATGGATGCCTTTACGGGCACCCATATGGAACGGATCCTCAAAGATGCTCCGGAACTCAGGCATGATCTGGAAGGTTTTGTGTGGTATCCCGATACGCTTGCGGCAGGCCCTTCGACCAATGCCGGCATCGCTTCCATTTTGTGCGGTTACGATTGCACGCCGGTTGCCGTCAATGCGCAGGGTAGCGACCCCGTTGCCGAAAAAATCAATCGGGGGTACGCCAAGTTTGTCAATCGTCTGGGCGAGAGTTGGGATGTGGCTTTGTACGAGCGCAATTGGCTCGAAGAGATGCGTTTGCGCAAGTACACCAACCACGATGTGTTGGGACTTCGTTATCTGAGCGACGCCTACACCGATCGCTATATCGAGCGCAATGATCTCAAGATCGGCCGGGGCAATACCGACGAGTTCTTGCTTGCCGTTTCGGTTTATTCTGCGGTGCCGTGGAGTGCCAAAAATCAGATTTATCGCAACGGCCGTTGGTTTGAAAGTTTCCTCGGAGATAAGAACGAGGTACTGGTGCTCAGAGCTCTCAAGGATTGGGCGCTTTTTGATCAGTTGCCTGAATTGTCCAACGCCAAGGCGCAAAAGAACACGTTCAAGTTCATCGACACGGAACTTACGCACACGCCGTGGTTCATGGATCCGGGCGTGTGCCGTATTGTCTCCAATCCCAAACGGGAGATCGGGGCCGATGGCGTGCCGTTGGCGCATTTGGCCACAGAAACGTGCGCACTCAAAGCGCTTGCCCGCTGGTTTGATTGGATGAAAAAAGAAGGCGTTTGGGACAATACGACGGTGGTTCTCGCAAGCGACCATTCTGCCGGCGACGATCCCGCCTATAGCAACCTTTTCAATGATACCGGCATGGGACGGGAGCCGACGAGATCCAATGCTTTGCTCATGATTAAAAAGGCCGGTCAAACAGGGGAATTCAAGACGGATGCAACGCCGATGACCGCAGCCAAAGCGGCGTCGCTTTGGACGGGGGTTGAGCCGCCGTTGCCGCGCGTCTTCATTTCGGGGAAGTCTCGCGGAGAAGGTTATCTGATCGAGCAGCTCTGGCAAGTTGAGGGCAGTATGTTTGACGCCAAGAACTGGACGGAAAAGAAACCGTAAGGAGATTGATGATGCCATGCACCGGAATCGTGTCACGAGGTAAGTCCGCCTTTGTCGACGGTTTTGAATTATTTGATGTCAAACTATTAAATGACATCACGTTGCGCGTAGCCATGGGGGGCGGAGGAGACAAGACGCCGCTACTGATGGTGCATGGGCACCCGCATACGCATGTGATCTGGCGTAAAGTAGCCCCGGCGATGGCACAAGATCGCAAGGTCATCCTGGTGGATCTGCGCGGCTACGGCGATTCCACGAAGCCGGAGAGTACGCCCGATCACCGTCCCTACAGCAAGCGAGAAATGGCGCGCGACCTGCAATTGTTGCTTCAGTCTCTTGGGATTGAACAATGTGACTTCGTAGGACATGACCGAGGCGGACGCGTGGGGCATCGTTTTGCGCTTGATTGGCCCGAGCTGGTGCGCAAGGCCGTTTTCATCGATATTGCGCCGACGGCTACGATGTACGAACGCACAGACAAGGAGTTTGCCTCGCGCTATTTCTGGTGGTTCTTCCTGATTCAGCCAGAACCGTTCCCGGAAAAGCTCATCAACTTTGATCCGGAATACTTCCTGCGGCACCATATCAAAGGTCAGCTCAAGATTGAGGGGACCCTTGAAGAAAATGTTTTCCAAGAATATCTGCGCAGCTACCGTAATCCGGAAACGATTCATGCTATCTGCGAGGACTACCGTGCCGCCGCAACGATTGATCTTGCCGACGACAAAGCTGATGCGGACAAACGCATTGAAGCGCCTTTGCATCTGCTCTGGGGCGCGCGCGGCACGGTCGGCAAGCTTTATGACGTGGTGCAGACGTGGCGCGATAAGGCGACTGTTGTGACCGGACGCGCGCTTGACTGCGGTCATTCGCCGCAGGAAGAGTGTCCGCAGGAGTTTTTGAGAGAAATCAGACTGTTTTTAGATGGTAAAGAGTAGAGATTGACGATATGGCGAGATTTCATGAACTGATCACAGGATTTCATAGCTTTCGCAACGAATACCTGCTCAGGGACAAAGAGTTTTTCGAGCAGCTGGCACACGGTCAGAGTCCCAAAACGCTCGTCATTGCCTGCTGCGATTCGAGAACCGATCCGGCCATCATTCTCGGATGCAAGCCCGGCGACCTGTTCGTGGTCCGCAGCATTGCCGCCATTGTTCCGGACAAGGACTCCGCGGGCGAACACGACGCGGTGATCGCGGCCATCGAATACGGCATCAAGCATCTTCAGGTGCATGACATCGTCGTGATGGGACACTCCAATTGCGGCGGTATTCACGGATTGCTCAATCCGGAAAAAATTCGCTCGGAAGAATTCATCTCGCGTTGGGTGTCGCTGGCGCTTCCTGCCGTTCGGCGCATTGACCACGAAAATCCCGGAATTGACTCACGCATGCGTTGCCGCTTGTGCGAGGAGGGGGCTGTTCTGCTGTCGATCGAAAACTTGCTCTCGTACGACTGGGTGCATGAGCCGGTACAGGCTGGGCGCCTGTGTCTGCACGCCGTTTACTATGACCTTGGACGCGCTTGTCTTGCCTTGTGGAATAGCAAAACGGAAGATTTCGAAGAGGTTCAGGCCTTGCATTCTGCGTAATCTCGAAAACCTAAAAAATCACAAAATTTGTGATTTTGCGCAACATTGGTATTTGCAATAACATCTTTATTAAAATAAAAAATCAATAAAAATCAAAAGGATAAAAAAATAATAGTCTTGATTTTTGCAAAATATCTTGACTGCAAAACGGCAAGAGAGTAGAGTGACCTGAACTTTCAAAAACTTGCTTTTTTGCAAGTAAAGATCAGTTTCAATACAGGGAGTTTTGCAAATGTCGAGCGACAATCGGATCATTATTTTTGACACCACGCTTCGCGATGGTGAACAGGCGCTGCCGCAGAGTCTTTCGGCACGTCAGAAGCTGCAGATTGCGTTGGCGCTCGAAGAGCTCGGCGTCGACGTTTTGGAAGCCGGTTTCCCGATCTCTTCCAAGGGTGACTTTGAAAGCGTTTCCCAGATTGCCGCCACACTGAAAAAGACGGTCCCCTGCGGTTTGTCGCGCTGCGTTGCCAAGGACATTGAAGCGGCCGGCGAAGCACTTCGCGTCGCGGAACGCTTCCGCATCCACACCTTTATTGCTACAAGTACGATCCATGTGCGCGACAAACTGCGCAAGTCGTTTGATGACATCGTCGAAATGGCCAAGGCCTCCGTGAAGCTTGCTCGTAACTACACCGACGACGTGGAATTTTCTTGCGAAGACGCAGGCCGCACCCCGATTGACGAACTGTGCCGCATGGTGGAAGCCGCCATTGATGCGGGCGCCACGACCATCAACATTCCCGATACCGTGGGCTACACACTTCCGACGGAATTCGGCGGCATTATCACCAACATCTTCAACCGTGTTCCCAACATCGACAAAGCTGTGCTCTCAGTTCACTGCCACAACGACTTGGGCATGGCAACAGCCAATTCGCTGACGGCCGTGCAGATGGGCGCGCGTCAGATCGAATGCTGCATGAACGGTTTGGGCGAGCGCGCCGGCAACACGTCGCTCGAAGAAGTGGCCGCCGCTTTGAACGTTCGCAACGGTTACTTCGAAGGTCTCAAGACCGGCATCGTGATGAAGAACATCGCCAGAACGTCTTCGCTCGTTGCAAAGATCTGCCACGAACCCGTGCCGCCGCACAAGGCCATCGTCGGTTCGAACGCCTTTGCGCACAGCTCCGGCATCCATCAGGACGGCGTGCTCAAGAATCGCCAGACCTACGAAATCCTCACGCCCGAAAGCGTGGGCTTTAAGGGCAACAATATGCGCATGACGGCGCGTTCCGGCCGCCATATGATCCGCACATGCCTGCAGAATCTCGGCTACACGGAAAAAGACTACGATCTTGACGATATCTACGCCCGCTTCCTGAAGCTTGCCGACAAGAAGGGCCAGGTGTTTGACTATGACCTTGAATCTCTGGTGTTCTTCACCAAGCAGGGCGTAAACGATGACGATACGTATCGCCTTGATCGCCTCAATGTGATGAGCGGCAGCGGCGACATGACGGCAACGGCCACGGTGAGACTGCAAGTCGGCAAGCGTACCCGTACGGACTCGAGCATCGGCAACGGTCCGGTGGATGCGGTCTACAACTGCATCACGCGTTTGACGGGTGTGCGTTGCAAGCTCACGAGTTTTGAAATCACCGCCAATGGTGCCGGCATGGACGCCCTCGGTCAGGTCAACATCACGGTCGATTACAACGGACGCGTTTTCCACGGCATGGGCTTGTCGACTGACGTGATCGAATCGGCTGCCTTGGCTCTGCTTCACGCCATCAACAATATCGAACGCACTAAGCGCATTCAGGAATTGAGAGAACCTCCCAAGAAGATTGACGATCTGGTGGCCGAACACAAGGCCTGATCGAATCTTTCAGCGAGTCAATGCCGCCGTTTCAGCGGAGAGCCGAAGCGGCGGCTTTTGCTCTCTATTTTTCGAACGGCAGTTTTTTGTCCGAGTCAAGTTCGTCGGTGGATAGCCCCAGGAAAAGTGGCTGATAGCTTTCGAGGGCCGGATTGAAGGACAGAAAGACGCGTGCTTTATCTTTCAATGCCGAGAGGTGAATTTTGGCCGGATTGCGCTTGATTTCCGCAAAACAGACGGTTCGGTTGACATCGTCGATCGCCACGCAGTCAATTTCGTTGGCGCCATTGCGATCCCACCAGGGCCCAACCTGTGTAAACAGGCCGAGGTTGCGGAAATGACGACGGTACAACCTTTCGAGCACGTGACCGGACCAATTCGGATAATCGCGCAGAATCAACTGACGGATGGCTTTCGTATTGTGGCTCTGCAGAATGCGTTGATTGGGTAGGATAAAGGTAAACCAGAAATCCAACAGTTCGTCGTTGAGTTCATATGCAACGCGTTGACGCTTGGCGCCGTTTTGCCCAACCGGTTCCAGAGACTCGATCAGACCGTACTCGTGCTGAAGTTGATACAAATGCGCCGATACGTCAATTGAGAAGGAGCTGATAAGGTCGGCCCGTTTGTTCCTACCGGCGGCAATGCGTCGAAGGATCTCGTGGTAAGTTTGCGCGGAACCTTTGAACTCGGAGGCCAGCATGAGCTGAGCTTCGGAAAGCCAGACGGAATTTCCTTCGACGCCCAAGTGCAGCATATCTTGTAGCGTAAAGGCGCCCATCGGCAAGAAATTTTGAATGTATTGCGCAACACCGCCGGTGAAGGCGTAGAGCGCCAAAAGGTCGTCACCGCTGAAGTTCGGACAGTAGCTCCTGAAAATGGTTTTGACGAGATCGGGCAGGAACGGCTCAACGTGAAGCACGGCGTTGTTGCGGGCAAAAAGTGGTGCTTGACCGTTCTCGAAGATTTCGCGCATAGAGCTTGCAACGGAGCCGCAGACAACAAGAAGCAACTGCATTTTTTCGTGGTGCAAATCCCAGAGCTTTTGCAAAGTGCCGTAGAAACTCGGCTCAACGCGACCGAAGTTCTGGAATTCGTCGAACACCAAAGTGACAGGACGTTGCTTTGCCACTTCGAAAACTTCCAGCAACGCATCTTCGAAGTTGAGAAAACGCCGAGGACGGGGCCAACCAAAGCATTCTCGCAGGCTTTCTGAAAAATCTTCGAGATTCGACGCGGCATTCAGGTGAGGATTGATGTAGGCGTAGATTGTCGGCATGTCCTCGCTAGACGGCAGCGCCTCCAGGATGAGACGAGTTTTGCCGACGCGTCGCCTGCCGGAGACAACGACAAAACGACTGATGGCTTTATCCCTGACGACGGAGCGGAGCCGTTGCAGTTGAAGGAGCTCGCGTTTGCGGCCGAAAAACGTATTTTTGGAAATAGCAGACATCCGACACCTAAAAAATCATGCGCAATATTATTACGCGTAATATTATTACGCATTTTAGCTCAACAGCAAGATAACCTTACTGAAGCCTCGTCAGAATTCAAACGAATAGAGCAAATCAAGCGCTTGGTCTACGCCGCTGACGGCCTCCACGTAGAGCCTGGGAATGACGCGGTAACGAAGCGTGAGCGTAGCAAGCGAATCGAAAATCCCGACGCCGTACTTCACTTTGAGGCCCGGTAGCACGTAGCCAGAGACCACCAGCTGCGAGCTGTCGCCGACGCCCTCGGTTTCAAATCCGAGGCCGCTGATTCCGACTGCGTCGCCAAGCGATTCGAACACATGACTGCCTTGACTCAGGCCAAGGTTAATGAGGGCGGAGGTAATCATGGTGTTGTCCGAGTCGCCGGAAGGATCAAGACCTTCACCGCGGATCAGATAGCTCAAAGCTTCGGTCTCGGATTTGGCAGGGTCGGTGAAGACGGCGACCTGCGGAGAATCAACCGAGCCGGTCACACGAATACCTGCAATCACATCATCGGCCGTGCGATCCGGGTTGCGAATGGCTTCCAGGTCAAGAAGAGGATTGGCCACAGCCCCCACGAAATGGAATTCACCTCGGCGAACGAGTAAGTCTTGTCCGTAAGCCTTGAAGCTACCGGTTGGAACGCTGATTTGACCGGTTAAACCGAGTGTTCCATTGTCCTGAATCACATTGAGGTTTCCGGTGAGTCTGGCCTTAAGGCCCATGGCTTCAACACGAACATCATCTCCGATGTGAATGCGAAGATTGCTTTCTATGGGTATGGGCTTGCCGGCCGCTTTTTTCTTGGCACGAGGACGGTCCAGACGAACAACATCGTCGGAAACGTCAACTGCAGAAGCCGGTAGTTTGCTGACGGAAACTTTAGCCCAGGGAATCGAAATGGCGCCGTCAAGCTTAATCAGATCGCTGCTTGCCTCGCAGGTCACATCGGTTGTGAGGTCAAACTCAATGTCGGGAGGTAAAGTCACGCGCAAATTGCTTCCTTTGGTGGTCACGATCGCTTTGCCTTCACCGATAGTGCGCCAATCGGCTGATCCGTTAAGAGCGACTTCACCCTGAGGTGTTTTAAGGTGCCCTTCGAGGGTGGAGGAGTTGCCGTTGAAGGTCAGTTTGATGTCGCTGGGCAACATTTCGAAGGGAAGCTTAGTTGAGTCAAGCTTGGCATTAAAAAGTCCGGTTCGTCCATAAATCAGAGGTTCTTCCAGCGTTCCCGCAAAGCGCAAATTGCCGAACCATTGACCTTCGGCGGATTCACCCGGTGAGAGGAAGGAGTTGACGAGGGTGGCGTCCACTGCGACAAACTTCAGTGCTCCGTCGACGGTGCGGGTGTTGAAGAGGTCGCTCATGCGAAGTGAACCTTCAATGTCGCCGTTATCTTTGATGTCAATCTTCCAGTTGCCTTCGATGCTGTCTTTGGCGTTGGCAAAGCTGAGTTGAACGGAATTGAAGCCCACCTTCAGGTCGCTCAGATCCATGCGGTACTTGGTGCTGATGTCCTGAGCTCGTACAGTAACGCGGCCGCGGGGAAGTTCGGAAAGACCCGCCGGCAACGTCACGTCAGCGTTGGCCTTGATGATGCCGTCAGCAACAAAGCGTCCCGGAAAATATTGCTTGATGAAAGCCAGATCGAATTTCGGAAGACCGATCAGAATGCGCAGATCGCTTCGATTTGTGAGATCAATCTTGAGATCGTTTTCCAGACACAGTCGTGCATGAGTGTGAGCCAGGCATGCTTTACTGACATTGGCTCGGTTGAGATCGGGCACGTAAGCCAGGCGCATTGGTTTTTCAAGCGTGACGGGGCCGTAGGCGGTTTTGACTTTGAGTTCGGCAAGCGCGCCCGCCCAATTGCCGAGCATGCGTTCGTAAATGCCCGAGATTTTGGCGTCAACGGAAATGGGTGTGCCTTCCGTGTGCACGGTCAGGTTGTGCCGCAGTTCGTTTCCGCGCAATTCAATCGTCGCTTTGCGTATGTCGACGCCTTGCGTCTTGAAGTCGGTAAGCTGCAGTGTCAGTCGACCGGAAACCACGTCGCGCGAACGCATGCGACCGGTCAGATGGCCGCGCTTAAGTGTTGTGCCGAAATAGTCAATGTTGCGTGCCGTCAGATCGGCGTTGATGACGGGTAGCCGCGTGGTCCCCGTCACGGCCAATGTGCCCTTGACTGAGCCCAGCAGGTTGGGATCGACCAAACCGAAATCGGGCGCGTCAATTTTGGTCTTGAAGTCCAGTTCCGGTATGTCTTTGGCAAAGTCTGCCTTACCTGAGAATTCAAACGTGTTGTTGCCGACGGCAAAGTAGAGTTCAGGGGCTTCCACAATGCCGTTGCCGTGAGATTCGACCGCGCCGGTGAGCGCCAACGATTGCCCTCGTAATTCCCCAAGAACCGTGAGATCCTGCAATTTGGCTTTCCATCGTCCGTTTTGTCTTTCTCCCCAGATCACGAAACTGCCGTCCACTGTCAAGGGCGTCTGAGGGAGAACTTCTTTGGTGTTGAGGCCGGAAAGATTTAAAGCAGCGGCGAAACGAACGTTCTTTTCCCAATTGGCTTGCCCGTCAATTTGAACGCGTCCGACGTTGGACAGAATTGAGAAGTCCGTGAGATGGGAGACGACTTCGGACCCCTTGCCTCGTATGACGACATCCGCAGTGACGCTGTGTTTCTCATCAACGGGATAAAGCGCTTTGGCGGTGGCGTTGAGAGCGTAGTCAACGGCTTTGCCGGAGAGATTGACATCCACGGCGTTGACGATGGCGCCGGAAATTTCCACTTTGTCGGCACGAATCTCTGCTGAAAGAGGCAGGCCGAGCTTTGTCGGAGACGCAGTCAAGACAAAAGAGGCACCTTGTACGCCGGGGACGTTTTCAATACGACCTGAAAGAGAGAGGGTGTCGTTTAAGGAGCCTTGGCCTGAGAGTGTTAAGTTTATGGTTACCGGAGGCTGAGGCTCGGGTTTGGGAAGTAGACCGCGCACGCTGTCGCGCCAACGTTCAATGCGGCGCTTGAGTCGGGTTTGCGCTTTACGTCGCAGCTCGCGTTTTTCTTCTCTCGTGAGTGTTTTGGCGTCAACCTGTTTACGGGGCTCGATTCCTTGAGCTCTGCGCTTGGCTCGGCGTTCTTGCGCGGCTTTGAGCCGTTCGGCACGCACATCTTTTAAGCGCTCGTAAAAGTTTTCGATTTCTTCTGTCGTCGGTTCGGCAATCGTGGGCAGGACTCCCGTCGGGATGGCTTCGCGGGCAACGAGCGCGGACAAATTAAGATCAAGCGTCATTTCGTGCCGTGCGTCCAATCCTAACGTCACGGCGCCTGTGAGTTCGGCGCCCATGGCGCGGGCGGCAATGTTTTCAAGTGCCACGGCCCCGTTTTGGGCAGTGAGCGCAAAGGTAACCGAGTCAACAGTTTGATCGGGGTTGCCCTTGATCGTGAAGTTCGAAAGTTCGAAACGCTTCAGATTTAAATCCAGCGGAAGCTCAATGGCCGGAATCGTCGGCACGATAACTTCTGAAAAAGTGCGCTTAAGGGCTGAGCCGATGGATTCGTCGGAAGGAGGTGTTTCGGCTGACTGAAAACTCGAATCCCGCAAGAGAACGGAATCGATGTCGATGCGGGATTGTGTCCAAACAGCCTGTGTCTGCAGGAGACCCACATTCACTAAATTGCCGTCAATGTCAGCCTGCAAGTTTTTGATCGCCACGCGCTTGACAATCACGGCAATCGGTGTTTTAAACCGCGAGGTCTGTGTTTTGTCAAGCTTTTGAGTAGGCGATTTCGGGACAGGCGTTGAAGCCGACGACGCCATTTCCTGCGTTCGGATTCGCAGCGTGGCTTCAGACAGTTCAAAGGCATTAAGATCCACACGCCGAGACAAGAGCTTGGAGGCGTTCAGGCTCCACGAAACATTTCCGCGAAACGTCAGACCGGGCGCGGTGTACTGCAAATTGTCGGCTTTAAGAGAGAAGGCGGAGCCGCTTAGCGACTCGATTTTCAGGCCCGGTACGGTTTTTTCAAGTGTACCTTTGATGATCTGAAGGCCCGTATCGGTGCCGAGCAAAATTCCGGGCACGGCGGCAAGCACAACCAGCACCGAAGCAGTTCCGATCAGTAGTCGTTTGCCCCATCTCATAATTCAGGCCCCAAACCGATGTAGAACTGGATACCGTTTTCCTCGGAGTCGCCCACCGGTTTTGCAATGTCAAGCTTGATCGGACCGAGAGGCGATTCCCAGCGCACGCCGATGCCTGCGCCTTTTTTCAGGTTGGAAAACTCAAAGTTTGTGTCAGCTCGGCCGATGTCGAAGAAGACGGCTCCCCACCATTTGCCCTTGACGCGCAGCTGGTACTCGATGCTGCCGGTGATCATTTTTGAAGCACCCGTCAGATCGCCGTTTTCATCCTTGGGCGAAATTGATTCGTAGTCGTAGCCGCGAATGCTTCTGTCACCGCCGGCAAAGTAGCGCAGATCCGGCGGAACGTCGTTGAAGTCGCCCGTTTCGATCCATCCGAGGTGAGAGCGCAGCACGAAGCGATGCTTGCGGGCGAACGTACGAATCAAGGTGTATTGCGCTTCAAGCATCAGCGCATCAATGTCCGAACCCCACATTTGGTTGGCATAGCCGATAGTGTAACGCTGAGAGTCGCCCCACTTGGGCATCAGGCCTCCGCGGCTTCGCGTACGAGAGAGAGAAAACTCGGGGTAGACCATCATGGTCTTGTTGTCAAGCGACCCCTGCGTGAAGTCGTCGAGTCGGAACTTCAGCGCAATGCCCTTTTGCCAGCCTTCGTAGAGATCCCAGCGTCGAGTGGCGGCAAAAGTCAGAGAGTCCGCCTTGGTGTCGTTCAAGTCTTCGTGCTTGTATCCTCCGCCGAACATCCAGAACTGCTCCAATGCATTTTCCTCAAGTGGCAGTTTGTAGGTGAGGTCAAGCATTTGCTCAAGCTTGGAGATGTCACCTGCAGCCTCAAGACTATGACCCGAATCATTTAACCATGGCTTTTTCCAGATGAGGCGCCCTCGGGGTCCGACGTCGGTGGAGTACCCGAGTCCTGTTTCCACGGAATTTTTGACTTTGGGCGAGACGCGGGCGTGTACCGGCAACTGCTTGTCATTGCTTTTGCGACCCGCGGTGATGTCGGGGGTCACGACGATGGAATTGAACCAGCCGGTGGCTGAGAGTCTGCGATTGAGTTCGGCAACGTCGTCGGACAAATAGGGTTCGCCGGTTTCAAACGGAACGAGGTTTTGCAGGATCGACTCGCGAATCTGGCTGCCCGTGAAGTCCACATCTCCAAATTTGTAGCGCTCTTTGGGATCGTATACCAACAGCCACTGACCTTCGTTCTTCTCTGCATCGACTAATAATTCGCTTTGAATAAATGTGCCGTCAAAGTGCCCGTACCGCATGGCGGTGCGTTCCACCGCAGCCTTGAAGTCGGTGTATTCGCCGTGGTTGAGCTGCGTGCCGGGCTTGGGTAGTCGACGCTGCAGGCGACGAAAGTGTGAGCGTCGAGTGTTTTTTTCGCCTTCAATCGTCAGGGTCGCGTTCGTGATACGCACCGGTTCACCGAGCTTGACGCGGGCAACGAGCAACGTCTTTTCTTTGCGCGCGGTATTTTTGCTCGCTTTGTCGGAGGTCGGATCGACGTTGGGTTGAGGCTGCGGAGTATTGTCATCAGTTGTCGACGGTTTGTCGGAAGATGCTTGTGCCTGAGTCTGCGCGGAATCGGGTTTGACCCAGCGGTAACGGATTTCGTACTGGTAATAGCCCAACGCTTCAAGCCCTCGGCGGATGGCCTTATCGACCTGAGACCGATAGGTGTGCTTGCGTGGAGGAGAGGCTTTTTCACGAATCGGTGTCAGAAGTGCTTCAACATTGTCCTTGGGCTCTCCTTGCAGACCGTCGACTCTGACATCAAACGACCAGGCCGACAGTGCACATGCGAAGGCCATCACCGAAAGCGTCGTCTTGATGAAGACCGCATGAGGGCGCGGGCTGTACGGGGAGCCGACAACCTGTTTGGCAACAACTCGCATTGACCGATACGACATGCTGCGACCTCAGAAGCTAAAGAAACGACGACACAGGAAGAATTGTGCCCGCAAAAATCCTGAAGTGCTAAATGGCGGTTCAGGAATGGATGGAACATGAATATGAATGAATGCATGTATCTGTCTTTCGGTAAACTAAGACGACACGGAGAAGCGGTGCTCGAGGAGATGATTTTATGGCAATCCTTCGATATCTAACTAAATTAACGGGCCTTCAGGCAGGTGATGAGCCTGAAGTGCACGAGATTCCACTTGAATCATCTAAACCAACCAATGTCGGGCAGTTGACCGCACGATTGTCTCGAGCTTTGAAAGCTCGACTGACTGAGACAATGAAACAGGAAGGGTTTGACGACATCGATTCGGCGCACGGCGATATTCTCAATGTACTCTACCGGCAGGGGCCGACCAGTATGACGGACTTGGCTCGTCGCTCGCATCGCACGAAAGCAACCGTCACCGTGTTGGTCAAGAAACTCGAAAGTCTTGGTTATGTCCTACGTTGCGCCAATACGCTTGATGGCCGTTCCTGTCTGGTTGATCTGGCTGATAAAGGGAACGCTTGCCGGCAGAAATTTGAGGCCATTTCCAAGCGCATGGATCAAGCTGTCCGGGGTGCTTTGTCGGTTGATGAGATAGAGACTTTGGAAGATCTTATGCGGAAAATCAGTGCACAACTGGAGAGGGCGGCACACTAAAATTCAAATTTAGTTTGATATCAAATCAAACTATGAAAAAAATCCCAGACGTTTTTTAGCGTCCGGGGGTGGCGGAAACCGAACTAGGATGGCAATACAGGGTATTTAAAGGGCATAGTTCTGTTTGTCCACCTTCTTGTCCACCTTCAGAAGGATGGCTCGGATTACACTCCTCCAAACATTAGCTGTAACCGCGTTCGCTTGCGGTTGGAATTGGAGGGGAAAGGTGCCCAATCTTATCTTTTACGAGCCTGTCTCGTTGGTGAACAGGGCGGATTTTAATGAAGAACAGCTCCAAAAAGCGCTGATTGACAATCCAGAACGGCTCGGCCTGGGTGACATTCGCTTGATCGACAGAGAGTGCACCCAAAAAGAAGGTGGCCGGTTAGACCTCTTGTTTGAATCGGACGATGATGTTCGGTTTGAAGTGGAAGTTCAACTCGGGAAAACTGCTACGTCTTATATTATCAGAAAAAATCGAGAATTGAATTAATATTGTGTCAACTTTTTTGCGAAAATTAATCATGTTTATTATTAATAAAATGGTTTATTCATTAGTTTTAATGTCTGCTGCCCTTGTAATTGGTCAGGCAAAAGCGGAGAATAATATATATCAGCTAAATTTTAAAGAGAAGAGCTTGGTAGGTATATTGGAATCGATAGATATGGCTTGCTTAAAAGGTGGCGGCGAGGGTTTTCTTTTTGATAGAAAAATAGAAAATAAAACTATATATGATGTGATACGGGACTTTGAGCAAAACTCATTATCTGCAAATCGAAAATATAAAACTGGAGCGTATATTAGATTTAGTCCGGTCTCCATAAATGAAAACTCAGACGGGGTATATTTCGAATTTGATACATCTGACAGAGATAGAATCGAAAAATTAGATTTTCAGGCAGAATGGGGGGATGCCTTGGTATCGTCTGGACTTGCGATAGGAAATCGGGCGAGAGATCAATCTATAGAAGAAAGGTATAAAAGATATGATATGAATTTTGATAAAAAGGTATTCTTGCGTCAAGGATATAGATCGTATGCAGAAAACTTTAGTGAAAAAGAAGCTTGGTTATATTGTTCGTTAAGAAAAGGAAAATACCGATATCAATTTTATGATTGTATTCCAGTTATTGAAAAATATAGACTTGAGGCAATTTATCCTATCCAGTCATACTTAAGTAAAGAGGCAAATAGCGAAAAAGGTTTTGCTCCATTGTTTAAACTACTTATATTAGCAGAAGTGCTACCTGTAGATTCGTCTTGCTTTAAGTCTCCTTTGAATATTGAAAACTGCGCAAGATCGATTGGTTCTATTGCAAATAAAGATAATGACCTAAAAAAAGCTGCAGAGAAAGCAAGATTGAAACTTTTAAATCACGGGTATAAATTGAAGTAGGAGTTAAATATTGTTATGAATAGAAATTTGCTTGTATTCGCATCTATATCTATCTTTCTTACAGGATGTACTTCTGCAGATATGGCCAGGTTTTTGAGTGATGTAGTGCATAGCGAAACCGGATTAGATTCTGATTGTAACGTAGCTTTTTCTAGGCTGATTAATGATATTGATGAGCGATCAGGTAACCTAACCGACGAAGAATTTCAGACTTTATTTGGAAGCTTTTGTAAGAAATGTAAAAACGATGATGCACTATATCATCAAGGAGCTCAGTTTGATAAACTCAAAGAACATGTTTGGGGTTTAACAAAGCCGCATTATGAAGTTCCCCAAAAAGTGATTAATGATTGGAGACAGTGTTTAAAATATAAGAAACAACTGCAAATAGCTTGGAATAGAAATGCAGAACTTGAAAATAATACAATTCTTGCATTGCAAAAATGTAAAATTTATTATGATGAAGATGAGATAAAGATGGCGAATGGCTTCTATGAAGGTTACAAGCAGAATGTCGCCAAACGCAAACAAATGCTTAAAGCTCAGCAGGAAGAAGCACAAAGAGTTAAAACTGGCAGGGTCAAAACAAGCAGCAAGAAGGTTTCAATTAGCGGAGTAGCCGAATATTTTGAAAAGTCCCTTGATCCCATAAATTTATCGAACCAAAAAGGGGTTGTTGTAAATACAATGGGCGAAAAAGTGATTGTTAGAATAAAAGTAAATGGGCAAGATGATTTATTCGTTGTAAACAAGAGTCAAATTAAATAATTCTTGAAAACCTCAGTTTGCACTGAGGTTTTTTCATGCTTTTCACTTTTGCATTTGGTAACTGCTGAGATATGCCTCGTTATATATGGGCAATGTCTTTGGAGGAGGTTACTACAATTAGATATTCGAATTGTCGATTGAGTTTTTATCAGAAATAACGAAGTTGGCGTTTCTGAGAGCGTTTACTTGTTTCCGCTAATGACATCTTGTTTATTCAATGCAAAGATACAAATCTTTCCTTGCTTATAGTTGTGCATCAAAGCAATATGAAAATCGTCCTCGTCAAAAGTAAAAATATTTCTTTTCATCTTAATCTGGTAAATTGCAATTATTTAGATTAAATTTCCAACATGTTGCTATATTTATAAACGGTGCCTCTGCTTAACCCTAATTCTCTCGCAATTTGGCTAACTCGTTTTCCTTCCAGAACTAATTTCTTAACTTCAGCGATTTTGGCTTCACTTATCGGCCTTCTTCCTTTATAAGCACCTCTTGCTTTTGCAATAGCAATCCCTTCTCGTTGTCTTTCCAAAATTAAAGACCGTTCGAACTCTGCCACAGCACCCAAAATCATCATCAAAAGCTTGGACATTGGATTAGATGCTGTTTTTGCTTCAAAGGTGAGATTCTCTTTGATAAAGTGAATTTCCACGCCTTTGTCTAATAGAAATTCTGTCAGCTTCAGCAGATCTCGTAGATTTCTAGCTAACCTATCCATGCTGTGAACATAGACCACGTCTCCGCTTCGAACGTATTGCATCAACTCCTGCAATTGAGGTCTTTGGTCGGTATTCTTTCCAGAAGCATGATCCTCAAATACACGATCGAGTTCCAAATCAGCAAGTTGTCGATCGGTATTCTGAACCAACGTGCTCACTCTTTTATAGCCAATTTTTTGTCCAACGTTCATGGCTTATCCTTCTCGGCCGATATAAATAGATTATGTACAAAAAGACTTTTAGACTATTTTAAACAAATGTCTAAAAATCGTACATTGAACTCTAAATGAACACTTTGACGAAACTCGGATATGACCATTAAGACTATAGTCTATTTGAACACTTGGCCGTACAAGGTGCCTCTCTCTTGATGTAATATGTGTAATGTGGTAATAATCGTTTGGAATCAATATCTTAAACTTGTTCGATAGTGTTATAGAAAATGTAATAGGTGTTATGAAACACCTTGGGTATTACACATTACAGAAGACGTGTAATTCCGGAGAGCGGAAAATTTCTTTAGAATCAACGATATAACACGATTACTAATATTACATCAAGTGTTTATAATATCTTAGCAATGAATGGAATGTCGTCTTTTCTCAGGATCAGGTCAAGGGTGAGCAAACTACCTGTCTTGAGTCATCTGACTAAGGGCGCTTTTTCACTTTCTCGAAGGTGACTAGACAGGTTCTTGACGACGGGGGGTATCCAGTTCGCTCTTTGTGAGGTTTCATTCCGCCCTAGTCTGAGCATTCTTCTAGCTCGCAGACAAGGATGCGGGAATTTGAGACGCACGCTCTTTTGCAATCTTTGCATTTCTTTACGTATTGTGTTTAGGGGCTTTGCGCGTTCGATTAAAACTCAGAATTTATCTGCGGATCAATTTTTTGATATCGAAATCGAAAAAAACACGAATTCTGAAAAATTAACGACAAAAGAATTGCTTTTTCAGGAATTTGACAGTTTTGAGTGGTGGATGAAAACATACTCCCGTCCGGTTCGATTGCGTGTGTCGTACTCGTCACCGTAATCGGGCTTCCTTAACAAAATTTTTTTGGGAGATTTTGATGCACGAATACCTACGGGCAGCATCGCTTGCTCGCTTGTTAGGAGTCCACCGATCGACGCTTTGGAGGTGGGCCAAAGAACTTCCTGACTTTCCTAAACCTATGAAGGTCACGGAAGGGGTGACGCTCTGGCGGGTAGAAGAGGTTCAGGCCTGGTTACAGCGAAAAGGAGGAACTGTCACGAACAAGAATTGAAAAAGAGGCCCAAAAAGAATTGAAACGCCGCAATGTTTGGCCACGGCGCGGCGTTCAAAACATCATTTTTTTCAGAGCCTCCGGACTGGAATTTTACTGCTTTTGTGAATTTCCGACTCTGAAGGCTCAAAGGAATTCTCATATGTCCTATACAGTCTTCAAATCGCTGGCAGAGGCCTGCGAAGCGGTCGGTGTCGACCCTTATTCTTGCCGAACAACTTCTCGTAGGTGGGCACCTGCTGATATTCTCGGCGATCCTCATGGCAAAGGGGATGCCCGCATCCGTCTCTTTGACGACGATAAAGGCGGCGTCGTGTGGAACTGGAAACTCCCTGATGGCGACCAGTGTGCCGTATTTTTCAATGGAGAAGGCAAGCGCAAAGAAATTGAGCGCTATGTTGACCACAAGATGGCGCAGGTTCAAAAAGAAGCTGATGCCGAACAAAAAGCCACTAGCAGAACCGCTATTCGGGTTTACAAACACTGTGAATCGATTTTCAAGCAAGCAGAACATCCTTATCTGCAACGGAAGGGTGTTGATCCTGCCCGCCTTGTCAAACTGATTCCAGCCACACGGTTAAATGCTCTGCTTCCTGAATGGAACTTGCCTTTCAGCCTGATCAGCCCTGTGCTCGTGTTGCCGGCTGTTAGCTTCGACCGTGCTGACGCAAAGCTCAAATTGTGGAGCCTGCAATTCATTGACGAGAATGGCACGAAACGTTTTTTGCCGAAAGGTCGGATTAAAAAATGCTTCTGCCCCATCAACGGTCTACCGCCTGTCCCTGTTCGATTCAGGTCGAACATCCACTTAGTCATTGGAGAAGGGTTCGCAACGGTTCAATCTGTGATGCAACGTGGCTTAAACCAAGATGGTGAACGCCGTTACGGCATCGTTGCCTTCAGTTGCCACGGATTGATTGGCGCAGCCCAAATCCTTAGGCTTCGTTATCCGAACGCCCTTATCACCATCTTGGGGGATATCGGCAATGGGTCTGATCAAGCTAAGCAAGCTGCGATTCTCGCAAATGGGAAAGTCTTTTTCCCTGAGTTTACCCAAGAACAAGTTGACGCGTTCCGTGATGTTCACGGTAAGACGCCGACGGATTGGAATGATTATTACGAGGTACAGCAATATGTCTGAGAGTAAGCTTCTAAATCCCGCTGACGCGCATCGCCAATCCGTTGAAGACAGCCCTCACTATGCCGTTTCTGGCGGGCAGTACAAACTTCGCGACGACGGGGTGTACTTTGTGGCTCCCGTCAAAGGCGCAGAGGTTGAGGGGCAGGAAGGCAACGAAACCAAGGTATGCGGTTATCTCAAGGTAGAGTACCGCTTCCGCGATTCCGAGAACAACACTTGGGGTCGCGTGCTTCGTTGGCTCGACCACGATGGTAAAGAACACCACTGGCACCTGTCTGACAAGACTCTCTCTGAAGAGCCTTCAAGAGTGCGTGGCATTCTTGCCGATCAGGGACTGTGGATGGCACCTTGCAATGTCCGTAGTAAAGACCGAGTGATTGAATACATTTCGGTAGCAGAGCCGCGTAGACGTGCTATTTGCACTGATCGTCTAGGTTGGCTTGAGCTAGCCGACGGAACTTCGGTCTTTGTTCTACCGAAAGAGACCATCAGCAAAAACGAGACTCAGAATGTTTTGTATGTCTCGCCCAGTGCGGATGTTCCAGAAATCGAGTCTAAAGGTTCGCTCGAAGCTTGGATCGAACGGGTTGCAAAACCCGCGATGCATTCAAGCAGAGCCGTCCTGTGCATTTGTGCGGTACTGGCCGCTCCGCTGTTGAGATTGACCAACCGCGAAAATGTGGGCTTTCATTTGAGAGGGAATTCCAGCTCTGGTAAGAGTATGGCCCTCATGATCGGTTCAAGCGTTCTTGGCAGTCCCAAGCTTAAAAAGGTTTGGCGTGCGACAAGCAACGGCCTTGAAGGCCAAGCGCTACAGCACAACGACGTGGTCCTGCAACTTGACGAAATTGGTCAGGCCAACGGAAAGGAAGTGGGCAAGTGCATCTACGACCTGATGAACGGGTCTCAGAAGGCACGCGCCAACATCTACGGGCTGGCTCGCAAGGTCAATAAGTGGCGCCTTATCACGCTTTCAAGTGGCGAGGTCGGCCTCCGTGAGCTGGCCTTGGAAAATAAGGTTAAAGTTTACGCAGGTCAAGAAATCAGATTGATCGACATTCCTGCGGATGCGGGATACAAGCTCGGTGTGAACGAATCGCTTCCTGAAGGAATAGAAACGGTTCAGGACTACGCCAAGCGGATTAAGCAGGCGTGCTCTGAATGTTACGGCACGGCCTTTCATGCTTGGATCGAGCATCTGGTGGCACAGCCGCTTGCATTTGAAGAAATCCAGACGGAATTGACCGCCATCGTTGCGAAGCTTGTTCCCGAAAAGAGTTCGGCTCAGGTTAAACGCGTGGCTGAATCGTTCGCGCTACTGGCCTACGCTGGCGAAGAAGCCACGAAGCTTCGGATTACTGGTTGGCCTGAAGGGACTGCCTTCAGTAGCATCGAACGGTGCTTCCGAGGGTGGCTGGCCGATTTCGGGAATTCTGAGTCTCTTGAAGAAGAACAGATTGTTAGCCATGTGCTTAACCTTCTGATCTCGCACAAGGCAAGATTCTCCCCGCTAGAGTCAGTTGGGCAGATCACTCCGCAAAATCGATTGGGATGGTTTGATGGCGAACAAAACGTGTTTTACGTTATCGGGGAAATTTACAAACACGAATTTTGCAACGGACGACGGAACCGCGAAGTCAGCAAGGTCTTGTTTAAACGCGGAATCTTAGTGCCTGAGAAAGAGCATCCGTTCTCGGCCTCTATTGTTGTGCACATACCAGAGTTCAAGAAAAGCATTCGCTGCTACAAACTGCAGCTGCCAAAAGAGCTTGAGATCTGCTAGTTTCGGCTAGTCACTCCAACGGATCCCATGGATTCGGGATCCGTTGGACGTATGGCGCAAAAGACCAAACTTAATCGAAGTCATCTTGTTCTTCGATGAACGCATCTTCAGCGGACTCGTCTTCTAGCTCATCTAGAACCGTTGTGTCCTCAACTTCATTTTTGGCATTCTTCCTAGCCTCTCTGGCCAATCTGAGCCTCTCTTGGATGTCACGCCGACTTAGCACAACAGTTGCTTCAAGAGGTGCGATATTCGCCTTAATGCATGGACGCTCAGCCTTCGCGCTTTTACCGCTTTTGCCTGACGTTATCTGGCAGCAGTTTTTCACCAAGAATTTGCCACCAGGTTGCGGGTGAATGTTGAAATATGTTTTGAGGTATGCAAGGCAAGAGTCTTCTGTTAGTTTCCAAATTTCAGCCTTGGAGAGTGAGTTCGACTGACGTTTAGCATCGAGATCCTTCAGTAAAGGATCTTTCGGCAGAGCCGACATCGCTAATCGTATGCTCTCGGGTAGGCGCCCCTCATCACCATTTATTGCTCGTTCACTCAGGTACTTGAGCATAGCCACCGCGGCTAGTGCTCTTAGCAAGGAATCTGCCACTTCCGCCTGTTTCGTAGCTTTGATGGCTCTGTACCACATCACGAAGTCAGCTTCCTCAGGGGAAAGCTTGTACAACTCATGCCGCAAAATCCTGTCAATAAGAGCGTATTTTCGAAGTCTGCGGTCAGTCATAGCGATTTCTCCGTTGCAGATAAGCAGTAGTCTGCCCAAGCTTGCATCATTTCCCGTCGACTTTTCATTGCTTTGTTGCGTTCATATGCGCCATCGTAATTATCGTCAGTCTTGTGGTGCAAACATAATTCTGCGGTACGAGCCGAAAAGCGTTTGTCATTCCCGAGTTCATCATCTTGAGCCCAAGTTCTAAAAGACGCTCGCGCGGTGCCATGAGCTGTGATCCGTCTTGGCTTTCTGTTTTTATCGAGTAAGGTGGGATCGACGTAACCAGTTTTTCCTTCAAGCAACCTGTCCGTGCACATCTTATCGAGTACACTCAGCAAAGACCGGTCAGAGAGGACAGAGCGACCAACGGGGGAACAAAAGATATACGGTGATTCGAAATATCTAGGAATGGCTTTCAGCAGGGAAATTGCCTGATCTGAGAGTGGCACGACGTGATCACCATTTGCGGGCATTTTCATTTTTTCTGCGGGAATCGTCCATAATTTTCTGTCCCAATCAATTTCTGCCCACATGGCTTCTCTTGCGTTGGCAGATCTAGAAGCCGTAAGGATTGCAAACTCAAGGCATTTGGCTGAAATACTGGGGCGTTGGTGCAGATCCGCCATAAATTCCGGGATTCTTGCTACTGGGAGCATCGGATGGTTTTGCTTCTTTAGTGGCTTCTTGGGTAGCAGAAGACGTAACACATTTCCATCAATTGGATTTGCTCGATCATAAAGTTGAAGTGCGATAGCCCAAGAGTAGATCATTTTGATGATATGCCTCACTTTTTCAGCAGTCGACGGGTGATCTATGTAAATTGGGCTTAGTGCATTAGCAAAATCTTTTGCTTGAAGATCGTGATAGAAGCGATTGCCGAGGGTAGGGTAGACATATTTCTTTAGCCGGCTTTCAAATCGTTGTGCGTCTTTGGGATTTTTAGCCCATGTATTGATTGCCAGTTGATAGGCATAGTACTGTTCTGCAAGTTCTCGGAAGGTTGTAGTTTTGCTTTTTCTGTCGAGATACTCTGCTTGCTGGCTTAAAAGGGTGCTACGCCTATATTCTTTAGGATCAATGCCTTCGTCTAGGAATCTGCGAAACTGGGCTGCCTTGTTACGAGCCTCTTTGACAGAAATGCTGTTGAGATCTCCAAATTGAAAGTCATGGCGTTTCCCATTTAAGACGTACCTCAACACCCAATAGTGATTAGAAGGTGTCACCCTGAGTAGGAGTCCAGGGACACCCCCGACTCTATGGCACCCGATTCGAGTAATAGATCGTACTTCCTTGTCAGAGAGAATCTTTGTGATTTTTGGCATTTGTCCACCCTGAATGAAATAGACGAAAATTGCCCACCTTCTTGCTCACCTTAAGAATTGAGACTAAGTGCGACGAAGAGAAATTGCAAAAAATAGTAGTTGCTTGAAATTATAGGGAAAAAGAAAAAGTCTCAGACAACATAAGACTGCCTGAGACTTGTAACTGGTGGAGGTGGCGGGAATTGAACCCGCGTCCGAAGCGATTTTTCCGTCGGATCTACATGCTTAGTTCAACAATTTTGAGTTCTTACCGTCTGCCCTGCCGTTAAACGGGCCTTCAGACGGCCAGCCGCTTGGATCTCGAAACGAACGTCACGGCTCCGTGCGCTTCCAGTCACAGTGAAATGACGATGCTGCCGGTTTTACCCGACCTGAGCCTGTGACCACTCAGAGCATCGCTCGCGGCATTAAGCGGCGAGAGCGAAACGCTCGTTGTTGGCGTTTATTTTTTTCTAGTTGTTTAGCGAGGAGACTAGACCTCGGCATGCACCGTACGGCGTCCTACACCCCGTCGAAACCGGAACACCCCCGTAAAGGGAGTGCCATTGTATTCGTTTCCATAGAAAAAGGCCATGAAATGGCTGGAAAAATTGCGCGATGTGTGGTTGTTCCAGCGCACCGTTTTGTAACACGTACGAATGTCAATGCACCAAACGGGTGCGCAAGACCGTACAATTTGGTGCGTACATGCCGTGGTTCACGCTCTCAAGAGCTGTTTTACGGGACTGTGAAAATTGGCATGAAATTTGCTTTTGATTGATTGGGCGGTTCGATCCCGCCAAGATCAACAGACAAACCATTTCCGAATCTAGGAGAAATCAATCATGACCTCGCCCGCAGACGTTCTGCAGATGGTTAAAGACAACGATGTCAAGTTCGTTGATTATCGTTTGACCGATACCCGCGGCAAAGAACAGCACATGACCGTGCCTGCCCATCAGCTCACCGAAGACACTTTCGAAGACGGACAGGCCTTTGACGGCTCGTCGATGGCCGGCTGGAAAGGCATTGAAGCGAGCGACATGATTCTGATGCCCGACCCTGAAACGGCCCGCATGGATCCGTTCCGTGAACAGAACACTCTCATTTTGACTTGCGATGTTCTCGAGCCCGATACCGGCAAGGGCTATGCGCGTGATCCCCGTTCTCTTGCACGCCGTGCCGAAAATTATCTCAAGAGCACCGGCATCGGTGACAAGGCTTTCTTTGGTCCCGAACCCGAGTTCTTCATTTTTGACGGCGTGACGTTTGCCAACGAACCCCAGAACACCTTTTTCAAGATTTTCTCCGAAGAAGGTCCGTGGGCAAGCAAGATTGAATACGAAGGCGGTAACCTTGGCCACCGCGCTCCGTTTAAGGGCGGTTACTTCCCGGTTCCGCCGGTTGATACGCTCTCCGACATTCGCGCCGAAATGGTGACGTTGCTTGAACAGCAGGGGGTTCCCTGTGAAGTGCACCACCACGAAGTGGGTGCTGCCGGTCAGTGTGAAATCGGTACGCGTTTTTCCACGCTTGTGCAGCGCGCCGACTGGTTGCAGATCATGAAGTACACGATCTGGAACGTGGCAGCCGCCTATGGCAAGACCGCTACCTTCATGCCCAAGCCCATGTTCGGTGACAACGGTTCCGGTATGCACGTGCACCAGTCCATCTGGAAGGAGGATCAGAACCTCTTTGCCGGCAACGGTTACGCCGGTCTTTCCGAAATAGCCCTCTACTACATCGGCGGCATCATCAAGCACGCTCGAGCCTTGAACGCCTTCACCAACCCGACCACCAACTCCTACAAGCGTTTGGTGCCGGGCTTTGAAGCTCCCGTGAAGCTTGCCTACTCGGCTCGCAACCGTTCGGCTTCGCTGCGCATTCCGCACGTGGCCAGTCCCAAGGCTCGCCGCGTCGAAGTCCGCTTCCCGGATCCGACGGCCAATCCTTATCTCGCCTTCTCGGCGATGTTGATGGCCGGTCTTGACGGCATCCAGAACAAGATTCATCCGGGCGAACCGGCCGACAAGAATCTGTACGACCTGCCGCCGGAAGAAAACGCCAAGATTCCGACGGTTTGCGCCGAACTGAGTCAGGCTCTCGAATACCTCGACAAGGATCGTGAGTTCCTTACCCGCGGCGGCGTTTTCAGCGACGATCTGATTGACGCCTATCTTTCGCTCAAGAGCCACGAGGTGGATCGTTATCGTTGCGCTGTGCATCCGCTCGAATACGAGATGTATTTCGCTTGCTGATGCATAGGCGTCAGACGCCGGCCAAGTGTTCTGATTTCGACCGGCGTTGATTAGGTTTGTCTGTACGGCATCCCGAGGCGAATTTTTCTCGGGATGCCCGTGCGACGGTTTTTTAGACGAGTGTCGGCAGGAGTCGCCAAATATGAGCCGAGGCAACAGCAGTTTTTACGCCCGGCTTCAGGCTGCGGCAGATTTGTTATCCACGGGTGTCGTGGTGCTCGACCGTTATGGCCGTGTGCTGTGGTGCAATACCGCAGCAGAAATGCTGATCGGGTGCTCAAGGCGTAATCTCAAAGGCACGGACATCGGACTATTGTTCGCCCATGTGCGTGAGTGGGCAGAGCGTTTTTCCGACAAAGACAAAAAGCTTGTTCCCTATACGGCCGTTACCGAGCTGCGCCGTCCCCTGGCTGACCCTGAACCCGTTCAAATCATGCTCTCGAGCATAGCCGAGAGCGAAAGCAGCGTGTTGCTTGAAATCGTTCCAGTGCAAAAGGCGATGGATAGCGTGCGTCAAGAGCAGGAAGCGGGGATGGGGGAGGCAACGCGTTCGCTTTTGCGTAATCTCGCTCATGAAGTGAAAAATCCGCTCGGGGGTATCCGAGGAGCTGCACAACTTCTGGAAGCCGAGCTTGAAGATCGCGAGCAGCGTGAATACACCGAAGTCATCATTGCCGAAGCCGACCGCTTGCAGGGGCTCGTTGATCGATTGTTGCAGCCTTATCGACGCGAATCCCATTTAACCGAAGTCAATCTGCACGAAGTGTTGGAACGAGTGCGCAATCTCGTAAGCGTTGAATTCGGTCCCGGACTTTCCGTGCTTCGCGATTATGACGTCTCGGTTCCGGCGATCATGGGGGATCGCGAACAGCTCATCCAAGTTTTTCTTAATCTCATGCGCAATGCGGCCGAGGCAGGAAAAGCCTTGATAGCCGAGGGACGGGCGGAACTCATGATCAAAACGCGTATTGCGCGCCAGTGCACGATTCAACGCAAGCGTTATCGTCTTGCCGTCAATGTGCACATAATCGACAACGGACCGGGCATCGACAGGCGCATACGTGAAAAAATTTTCTATCCGCTGGTCACGGGACACGACGGCGGTACGGGATTGGGGCTTTCCATCGTGCAGACCTATGTGGAGCGGCACGGAGGATCGATTGAGGTCGACAGCAGACCGGGCTGCACGGATTTCAGTCTGCTTTTCCCGTTGGGCGAACCGATCAACTAAACAGAAACAAGAAAAACAAAGATGCGACAGATTTGGGTTGTTGACGATGATCGTTCCATTCGTTGGGTGCTCGAAAAGGCGCTCACGCGTGCACAAATGCCATTTCGATTGTTCGAGTCGGCAGCCGACGTTGTCAAAGCGTTTGAACACGATACGCCGTCGGTGCTTTTAAGCGACATTCGCATGCACGATATGAGCGGACTCGATCTGCTTGCCTTTGTCAAAAACAAATATCCCGGATTGCCCGTCATCATCATGACGGCCTTTAGTGACCTCGACAGTGCCGTGAGCGCTTTTCAAGGGGGCGCGTACGAGTATTTGGCCAAACCTTTCGATATCAACAGTGCCATTGATTTGTTGCGCCGCGCGCGTGAGGAAAGTACGGTGGCCGAAAGTACGGACGCAAGCGACTTGGATGACAAGGGAGAAGAGCGTCGAACCGAAATCATCGGACAGTCGCGTGCCATGCAGGAAGTGTTTCGGGCGATCGGCCGTTTGTCGCATAGCCACGTCACGGTGCTTCTGACGGGCGAATCGGGTACCGGCAAGGAAGTGGTTGCCCGTGCGCTGCATCAGCATAGCCTTCGTAGCCGAGCCCCTTTCGTGGCGATCAACACGGCGGCCATTCCCCGAGAGCTTCTCGAAAGCGAACTGTTCGGACACGAACGCGGCGCGTTTACCGGGGCCAATCAGCTGCAGTACGGCCGCTTTGAACAAGCCAAAGGCGGTACGCTTTTCTTGGACGAAATTGGGGATATGCCCGCCGATTTGCAGACACGCTTGTTGCGTGTGCTGAGTGACGGCTACTTTTATCGAGTAGGTGGAACTCAGTCAATCAAGGCTGACGTGCGGGTTATCGCGGCGACGAACCAAAACTTGGAAGAACGTGTGCGACAGGGGCTTTTCAGAGAAGACCTTTACCATCGCTTGAACGTGATTCACCTGCAACTGCCGCCGTTGCGCGAACGAACCGAAGATATCGAAGCACTGGCCGATCATTTTCTAAGTACCGCGGCGTCCAATTTGAAGACGGAGCGCAAACGCCTGACGCCGGAAGCCTTGCAGGTGATTCGCCGCTTCCCGTTTCCGGGCAATGTCCGTCAATTGGAAAATCTCTGCAATTGGCTCACTGTGATGGCTCCCTCGCAGTGGATTCGTCCGGACGATTTGCCGTTTGAATTTAAGACAGTGAGCGGACAGGCCTCGAGCGAGGCGGCCTCTGACGTTATCGCAACGAGAGCCGGCGGCTGGACAGATCAGTTGGCTGAGGTGGTGAGAGAACTTCTAAGCCGAGGTACGCCCAAAACCATGGATGAACTTAACCGTGTGTTTGAAACGACGGTCTACAAGACCGCTTTGGAATTTACGCACGGAAAAAAGATAGAAGCGGCTCAGAAGCTTGGCGTGGGCAGAAACACGCTCACGCGCAAGCTTCAGGAGCTCGGTCTGAGGTAGGAATCAGTGAGACTTTTTCGTGATGATGTCAATGCAGCACATCACGAAGGCAGACAGCACGAAGGTCAGGTGCAGGACGACGTACCAGAGCAGTTTGTCGTTGGCAATCGACTGGATGTCCATGAAGATGCGCAGCAGGTGGATCGAAGAAATGGCAACGATGCTTGCCGCCACCTTGTTTTTAAGAGAGCCCGCATCCATCTTGCCGAGCCATCCCAATTTTTCGTCCTTGCCGTCGTCCAGGTTCATGCGCGAGACAAAGTTTTCGTAGGACGAGTACATCACCATCACGATGAGACCGCCCACCAGCCCCATGTCGATCAGGGAAAGTAGCGACAGGATCAGATCAGCTTCGCTCAACGTGAGCACGTGCGGCAGCACATGAAAGATTTCTTGGAAAAACTTGATCGCCAGCGCGATGAGCGCCAGGGACAGTCCCAAAAAGACTGGCGCTAAAAACCATCGTGCAGCATAAAAAGTGCGTTCAAACATGCGTTCCATTTCTGAAGAATGCTTTTGC
>ENA-ORQX01000350-ORQX01000350.1-human-gut-metagenome-genome-assembly--contig:-NODE-350-length-39493-cov-4.995689_pt1 | contig 39493 bp, 33 predicted proteins | sample MGYA00242170_ERZ509124 | MGnify/ENA primary metagenome ERZ509124 (study PRJEB26280, sample SAMEA2338647) | human gut metagenome | biome: human gut; feature: human-associated habitat; material: faeces... | reverse complement strand
AGGTCCGAGCGCACACGATAAAAAGCGCATCGCTCGTGAAGTGAGCGCTGGAGCCAGCGTGCCTTTTGCACGAAACTCCGGCGCCAACAGCGAGAACCAACCTCTTGGAGTTGCGCAAGCCACTCCGAAGGAATCCTCTGATTTCAATCAGGGGCGGACGTCAATTTTCGAAAGGTAGCGCAATGACCGCCAAACCCATCGGCACCTTTGCCCGCAACTGCTTTCTATTGATTATCGTCCTGTGGCTTGCCGTTTTTTGCTTTGCCTCGGGCTCTTCCGTCGAGTCGGTTTTTGAAAAGGAAAGCGTCGCTTGTCAAGCTCACTGCCGCGCACAGCTTGAAAACCGATTGCAGTCAATCAACGGTTGGTTTGATGCGCTGCGCAGGAAAGTTCACTTTGCCATTGTGTCGATACCGACAACCGACGAAACGTTTGCGCCCATCGAGGCTGAGATTCGCAACGGCGTTCAGACAACAGTTTTCAATCGTCTGCATGCCGTGCAGGAACTCATTCATCTTGTGAGTCTTCGGCTGGAGGTTTTCAAATGCGTCTTCGGCCTTATCACGCTGCTGGCCATAGCAACTGTAATTGATGCCGCAAGCCTGCGCTCAATTGCGCACCATACGTTTGATGCCTCACGTCCGGCCGTGAGTTTTACCTCTGCGTTGGGCTTTTTGGGAACGCTTACTCTGGGGGCCGCCTTAGTTTTAATGCCTTTTACCGGAGCTGCTGCTGCGGGGCTTTCTGTGATTGCCATCGGATGCACGGGCCTGCACACATGGGTGCGGTATTTCCACAAGCTCTGAGTCTTACCAATCGACTCGATCCACGTTGGCGGCCGCACAAGTGCCGAGTGTGTTTCAGCACAAACGAAAAGCTCCCGGCCAATCCAAACCCAGGACAGATCGGCGCGGGAGCTAAAGACTGTCAGCCGAGCCATGCCTGATTCGGGAGAACCGAACCAAGCGATGGATCTTTCGACGGACCGATTAGAAGGCGTACTTCGCACGCAACTGCAGATTCATCGCGCTGCGTTCTTCGTCACCCCATTCGTAACCGGCACGCAGACCGAACGTGAAGTTGTCCTTTACGGCATCCAAACCGATGTTGGAGCGAATCTTCACGTCGTCGGCGAAGGTGAAGTTGTAGGTGCTTTCAGCACCGGCAAAGCGCACCTTGCTGTCGATTTCCGCATCGGCAATCGTCGGCACAACGGCGAGCATGAAGGACGGTTCCATATGGAAGCCGCCGGTCGTTTCAAGGCTCTTGGACAATCGAGCACCGATCGGGATTTCCACTGCCGTGGCGTCGGAATCATCGATCTTGGCACCGTGGCCGTTGTCAAAGCCGTCCGAGCGCACATGGTAGACGTCAACACCGATAAACGGCGTGAAGTCGGCCCACGACATCTCGAACTTCTTTTCGCCCTGAACGCCGAACGAATAGACGGCTGTCGTCGTGTCCGTATCCACGTCAGCTGCGCCGCCGATCGTGAAGTCGCTCTTCAGCCAAGTGGCCGAAACGTCGCCCAAAAGATCGAAGCCAGCAACGGAAGTCTTGCCGTAGAGCGAGAAGCCGTAGTACTCGAAATCGTCCGTACCGTCGACGGCGTCGTTTTCGGTTTTACCGGTACCTGCCGTGATCGCAGCGCCGAGCATGAAGTTCGTAAACTGCGCTTCACCGCCGATGGCCAGACCGTAGACATTCGTATCCGTCTTGATGGACTGAGCGCCCGACGAGATGCCGTCGAGTTTGGTCTTGCCGCCCGTGACCTGTGCCCACAAGCGGTTGCCTTCGCCCTTGACGCTTTCTTCACGCACGATGCGACGCAGATCGCTTGCGCGATCGTAGGCCGTCGTAAAGGCAGTCAAAGCGCCTGCCGGGTTCATGGCGGCGTCAAAGCGAGCAGCTGCAGCAGCCAGATTGCCGGACGTATCGGTCAGCACGTCGTTAACGTACTTGCGTTCGGCTTCGCTACCCAAAATGCCGGCGTTGGCCAGATCGGCACCCTGCATGGAGTCGCCGTAGACCTGACGGGCGTCCTGAAGATTGGCTTTGATGTTGCCGTTTACATCCATCTTCAGATCCCACATGCCATTGCCGGCCATGAGGTTCTTGTCCCAGACCTGGTTGGCCTGGTTGTTGTTGATGAGCTTATAAGTGATGTCCTGACGGATATCGCCGACAAGAATCGCCTTGGAGCCATCGTTCACCGTCACGGAAGCACCTTCGCCCACAGTGATCATGGCCTTGCCGTCTTCTGCGTTGGAGACATTAGCCACCAGAGCGCTGTTGGAGTCGAAGTAGACCGAACCGCCGGCGATCTGACCAAGATTGTCAATGGACGTCAAGTCCGCATCCGCATAAATGTAGCCGGAAGCATCAACAGTAATCGGCGCACCCACATAGACAGCGGCACCGATTTCGCCGTCATTGCCACCCCAGGTCAGGCTATCGTTTTCGGCAAAGAGCTTCAGAAGCTCAGAATCATCTGTCGAACCCAGAACCAGGTAGCTGTTCTGACCGGCAATGAGTTTACCGTCAATGTTCTTGCCAGCGAACTTCAGGCTCGAACCCTGCTCAATTCCGTTGCCGTAGGCCGGATCGAGGAAGTACGTTGCGCCGCCCAAAGAATCAGACGTGATGGTGAGCTTGCCGGCTCGTCCGTCGTTCCCGGCCGTACCGATGTTGACAACCGAATCCTCCTTCTGATTACCGACCTGAATCTTGTCGACCGTTACCTTACCCAAAATGGTGGTGTTACCTGCACCAAGATTCATATTACCGATGGAAGCACTGCCACCCGTGACGTCAATTGTGCCGCCACTGGTCTGCAACTTTTCAAACGTCGCTTCACCACCGGCAACAGCCACCGTACCGCCGGCGTCAACCGTTGCGTCAGCAACCGTGAACTTGCCGCCATTGACTGCCAAAGTACCCTTTTCATTGATCGTCACCTTGGAACTCAAAGTACCGTACTCATCGGTTGACCCTTCCGTACCCAGAGCAATCTTGCCGGCAATATCAACCTTGCCTTCAACACCATCTCCGAACGAAATCAGTTCTTTGCTTTCGTTTTCGCTGCTTCCGCCAACCAATGTAAGCGTCTTATCGCCGCTGACGCTGACGGACGTGACACCGTCACCGGCAACAATTGTGGAAACACCCACAGACTTATCAATCGTTGCGTTGCTGCTTCCTTCTTCGCCAGCCCCGACAACAGCGTCAACGCCGCCGTGAACAACTTTATCCTGGTCCTGCAAATCGCCGAAATCAATTTCTCCGTCCATGCTTTCGTGGAGATTACCGGTGAACTTGATCGTCACGCCCTGGCCTATGAGAGCGCCGGCCCAATCAGCGTAGTACACGTGATAGTCGGCATCGTTGAGAACCAGCGTACCGCTTGTGAACTCAATTCGACCGTCATTCTTCAGACCGTCGGGGTTGTAGACGTCAGAGCCGGCCGCAGTGTTAAAGATCTGGTCGCTGGAGGTGGTCAATGAACCGCCTGCAAGCTCCAATTTGCCTTCTCCTCGTTCATCAAAGTTAAGGTTTTTAACCGTTAGGTTGCCAATGCCGTCTTCGCCAGCTGTCAATCGTATGGTTGCGTCCAAAATGTCAACTTGATCCGCCGTGAAATTCGTGCCGTTGGTGATGGTCAGCGTGCCGGCCCCGGCCAGAATGTTGTGGTTGAAACTACCGCCTTCAAAGCGTAGATCCAGAGGCGGATCACCGGCGTTGACCTCCTCGCTCATCCAGATACTGTCGGCCTTAACAACTTGACCGGATCCATCGACAACATTGATTTCGTTGTCGCCATGGAAAACAATGGTTCCGCTTCCGAATTCTGCAGCGCCCCGATCTCCGAGCTTGCTCGAATCGTCAATAAACGTTGCCCCCTGCAAGAAATCAAGGCGTTGGAAATAGAACTTGGCGTTGTGTTTCTGACCACTGCCAAACGTGGCATTGCTGCCGATCGTCACATTACCGGCCACATTGACATCCGCGCCATCGTCCAGAACCAACCGGCCGTTGTCAATGGAGAATTCCTTAAGACCTGTCAGAGTACCGCCAATGTAGGAGTCTCCGTTCACAGACAAGGAAGCGTCGCCGGAGGCATTGACGACCACACCTTTGTTCAGTGCAAAATCAGCTTTTCCGTCGGGCATAGCTCCTGAAACGGTGATCTTGCCGCCGGTAAAGCTCAATGCATCGCTTGACGTAACGTGAATGGCACCGATCGTGAGTTCACCACCGGAAACGTTGAGCTTCTGCGTCTCGGTATCGGAGAGCCATGCTGCCATGGAAGCATCGATCGTACCGCTTTCAAGCGTCACCGCGCCGCCAAAGAATCGCGAGTCGTTGAGTTTGGTGCTGCCGGCCGTTTGCGTGAATTCGCCCTTGAATTGGTCAACGCGGCCGTTCAAGGTCAGGTCACCCTTGTTGTTAACGTAACCCACATCGCCCTTGAGAGCATGTGTGGCGGTGATGTGCGTTTCACCGTTGAGATTGAGATAGCCCGTCGCCGTATCGATATCCGGTCTCTCGACTGAATCATCAACCTCTGCACCATGGACGAATTGAACACCCACACTTTCAAACGTTGACGAACCGGTACTGGCGGTAATGCGTGTCACACCAGTCTCCGACGTATTCATCGTCACCTTGACGCCTTCCGGGTATTCACCCACACCAAGGCCTGGACCTTCGTCCTCGTCCGCAGGCACAAAGCCACCGAGACGAATCGCTTCTGCACCACCAGTTTCGGAAGTGGCCGTCACGGTCAGATCACCGCCAAATGTCGCATTGAGATCAAATTTCAGCTCGTCGGCTGGAATATTCGACCAGCCGTCTTCAGAGTCGCCAGCAAGAGCCTGCAGTGTCATACCTTGAGCATACGCCCCCTTGCCGGTGGCCGTAATCGTGGTCTTACCTTGCAGATCAATCGTACCGCCCTCTGCATTCAAGCCAATAACAACACCCGCGAAGTTATTTTCGTCGATGCCGTTGTTTTGCCCGTCGTCAATGACGGTACCAGCGCCGGTATTGACGGCACTGATAGTGAGGTCAGTGTCGGCGCTCGAGGTGATGGTACCGGGGCCGAATTTATCGATACCGACTGTCCATTGTGGCCACTGCCCGGGATAAACATTGGAGGCACTTTCACTGCTGATGGAAATGTTCTTACCGATGAAATTGACAGTAGAACGGTCATACGCTGCCAAACCTGTGACGTCAACGCCGACATTGGGATTGGTAAAAACAGCCTTGATTTCCGTGTTATCACGGAAGTTGACGGTGACCATATCTTCAACTTCGGCACCATAGACCGGGCCGTTGCTTGATTGAGCCGTCACCGACAATTCGCCAAAATTGATCGTATCCGGTTGGCCGTAAACATTCGAGCCGAGGTCAATACCCAAAGCGTCGCGGCCCTTTGATGAGACTTCAACAATCGTCTTGCCATTGAATGACGCAGAACCTTCCACATCAATACCGATCGAGTAGCTGCCGTTATCGCTTGCTCTAGCAATGGTCGTTCCGTTTAGCACGGAACCGTCACCGATGTTAAGCGCCGTGGCAAAAGCCGCCACGGGACTTTCTCCGGTACTTTCAATATTCACTTCCAAAGTAGTGCCGGCATCCGTGCGAAGCGTTGCACCTTCCTGCAACACAATGCCTTCTCCCTGCATTTCGTAGGGATAGTCATCATTACCGTTCATCACCAGGAGCGAATCGGGATCTGCAATTGCACCGGTTTTTACATTGACAATAAGAGTAGCGTTGTTGGTCAAATGCAGATCGCCCGTGACATTGATGCCCGAAAGCGAAGGACTGCCTGCTGAGTCTGCATTGGCAGTAACCGTTGTCGTCCCACCGTCAATCGTCAAGGAACTCGCTTCAATGGCCGCATTAAAAGCCCCGCCGTCCGTATAGGTACGACCGTTTTCAACATTCAGAGCAATAGTGTTTGTGCCGCTGAGCGTGAGAGAACCCAAGTCACCAACATAGATCGTACCGCCAGCCAGAGAGTAGTTTTCACCATTTTCGCCCGGCAGACGAGAAATGGTATGACTCAGATTCAGGTTGGACGCCGACACGTCAACGCGACCGGCATCGCTACCCTGAACACGAACCAGCACGCTACCGTGAATCGGAGTGTTCTCTCCCATGCTTGCATCAAGCTTTTGTCCGCCCCGAGTGGTCTCGGAGGAAACAAATGAACCGGATGTGAAATCTTCGGAGCGATTAATAGTGTTGATAGCTTCAGCTTTACTGAAGTCAGCATGGCGCGGAGGGGTGGCCATTGACGTTGCTGAAAAACCGCTTAAAACAGCAGCCGCAACAAGCGTAAGAACAAACGTAGAGTTTTTCTTTTTGGCCGATTTGGTTAAAGCCAAATCAGTGTTCAGGGGGGGGGTAAGCATGTTCAACTACCTTTTACCTTTTTAAAAATATGTACCCCTACAGGGCACGAGAAGTGACTAGTTTATTCTCCTTAGTTTCTGGACGGCAACCGAGCTAAACTCAGAAACCATTGATGTTGCTTTTCCGCAATACCAGGAACGTTGGCTAAAAGGCTAAATATATCCTTCAAATATTTCAGTTCCTTGAATTTTCTGTAAATTCAAATGATCGGCAAGCTGACTCCATCGGCTCTTGTATCCGACTGAACTCTACTCTGAGGAATTTCAGGCAACCATTTGAACGGAAACTTTTTTCTCGAATATCCCAACGCCAATCAGTCCCATCCGAACCGGAAGAGAAAAAGCTTCACGGTCTTCTGGGTACACTCAAAGCGCATATGAGTGGGCGTTTGGCGGCTCCGAGTAGTCGCTATACCGCTTTATAGCTAGAACATCCGCACGACTTGCGACTCCTCTCGTCGCAAAGCAAGGTTAGAATCGCCACTATCGACTTGTGCACACACGGCAACTTCTGTTCGCACTCAACACACAAGGCGACGCCGGAAACGGCAAACAATAACCACGTTTGTTCCGAATATTTGGCCATACTCGGAACTTATTCGTATTTGCCAAACAAAATGTCCAGATTTACTTTACCGACGGTCGTCCTTTGCTCTTTCTTGGTTTCAGGATGTTCAACGTACAAATTGCTGACATCCGAATTTCCCAATGCGAACGATTTCACCGATCCGATTGAATACGCTCAAACGTTCATTATTGAAGATGACGACATGAGCAGCCTCAGCATGAGCGACCTCCCCCGATTCTGGCAAGAAGACCTCACTTCTCCCGAGGGGAATTTCCTGACTGTATCCGCAGGCAATCAGATGTTTGAAAAGTGCTGGTGGTCTTCGCGCAACACGTTTGACGAAGACGATGCCGAAGAATATGTCTGGATTGAAAAAGACTTGAATCAGGTTTGCAGCAAACAAGGCGGCACCTACGACCAGAAGGCCGGTTGGTGCGGCAAAGACAGCGTCCCCCTGTTCCGCGCTCAGGTCAAAGCCAGTCAAAAGTATCCGGAAGAAAATAACGGCTATTGCGCCAAAATTGCGACGCCTTTGTCCGGCCAGTCCGTTACCGCCAACAGTTGGTTAACCTATGCCGAAAGTGCCGGTTTCATGACCAAGCGCGCAAAAGCCGAAGCCGTTCGCAAAGCACAAGAACTCCGAGAACAAATGGCTAAGCAGCGTGCCGAAGAAGCCCAACAGCGCGAAACCGAACGGTTGAATATGCTCAAAGCCGAGCATCTTCGCCAACAAAAGGAAACGCCGATCATCCTGAAGACGCGCGGTTTGAAGATCTGCAAAAAGGAATATCTCTCGAAAGAATACCCCTACTTCGTCGGATACGTTGAGGATTCGGCAAATCAACGAGTTAAAGTGCTTGTCAGTGAGAAAATCGAAAAACCGGGCCAATCTGACAACAACTTCAAATCTAATATTATTTGGGATAAAGCCAAGAATTGGTATATCTGCGAATAACCAAAATCATCTGACTTTTGGAACTGCATGACGTCGAACCGGTTGCAAAGCGATTGTCACGCAAGATAGTGACGAAAGATTCGGCACTGCGTCGCTTTTATCGCCATGCTCCGGTCGGCTTGTCAGGAGCAGACGCAGCAGCCGATGTAAAAGAACGAATCAAAATTAGGCCTTGCGCACGAAGTCACGCATCACCCAGCCGTAGATCATGGCGGCAAGGAAGATGGCCACAACGATGCAGGCAAGCAGACAGCACGAGGCCATGTCCATGAACTTCCACTGCGGAATCAAGTACCAGCCGTCGGAAGACTGATAAAGCTCAATGAACCAGCGCTGCAGGTCGCCAAGCACGGCGCCGTCGGGAACGACGGGAGCGTCGTAGCCACAGTCGCCTGTGGGCTGGAACCAGGCCGGAGCCCACTTTTCAAGCGGCAGACCAAACGGAAAGTGAGGTTCCGTTGAGCAACCCTGCATGCCGAACATGGCCATCGGATCGTCGGAATGCACGGCGTCGTGAATGCCGATGAGCTTCCACGAGCACATGATCGTATAGATGAGACCGTAAAGCGAAACCACATAACCCACGATCTTTGCCCACAGCGCCTTCGGATTGATCATCGCGATGATGCAGCCCAAAGCCATCACTAAGTTGCCGTAACGAATGTAGACGCACTGCTCGCACGGCAACATGTGCATCCAATCCTGAAACACGTAGTGAGCCAGCAGCACCATGGCGATCATGGCAAACGCGATGATGCCCCATGGCCAGCGAGAATCCTGCCAGTCGGCAAGCGTATTGACAGGGTCTGTCTTCAGACCGCTAAAAAATTTTTTCATCGCAAAAATCCCCCGCCTGCCGCGCCCGAAAGAACGACTCGGACTTCAGCGCCGGCTCGGTGTAATAATCGAAAAAGAATCGGGAGAGACAACTGCACTTGCAGTTCGCGGTTGCCTCCCCCGTTAGGAGAGAAACAAGAAACTGTTCAGGTTTACTTCATTTCCTTGAGTTCTTTGACCAGATTGACCATGCCGTCGAAATTGCGGATGCTCTTGGTCATGATCAGATACTTGCCGTTGACCACGTAAGCCGGAATACCCTGAATCTTGGCCACGTCGTAGGAGGTCTTCCATTCGGCGCACAGAGCTTTGACGGCTTCGTCGTTTTTCGCCTTGTTGAATTCGTCAAGGCTGATACCCGTTGCGTCCGTCAGAGTCTTCAGGAACGCGGCTTCACCGGACGTCCAACGTTCTCCCTTCTTGTGATAAGCCTGATAGATGGCGTCCTTGGCCTTCTTAAAGAGCGAATCCTTGGATTCGATCGACACGCCCGCGGCCTTGTCCTTCAGCATGCACATCGCAAGGAATTCACTTGCCACACGACCGTACTTGCCCTTGGTTTCCAGATGCACCGGATTGAATGCCAGACCGGCCTCCTTTTCAATGCGCGGCAGAACCTTCGGGTCAACACCCACGTCGTACTTGAAGCAGAACGGGCAGTCGTAACTGAAGATCTTGGTGAGCTTGCCTTCGGCGTTGACCATGGGCTTGTCAAGCTTCACATAGTCGGTACCTTCGGTAGCGGCCATCGCAGTGGCTGCAATAACCGAAAGGCCAAGAGCAAACAGAGTCTTTTTGAACATTTTGAATTTCTCCTCGCTAACTTCAGCCGATGCCTAGTCAGAAAATCGTGCAGGCAATCGCGCTCAATTCTTAACACTCAGTTTAGAAACAAGATGCCTGCAGAACAATCGAGATTTGCCAAAGGGCACCTGCGTATTCGTGCAATGTCTAGTTGCAGAAATTAAAAAATCCTCCGGCTTCGGGTAAAAACGGTACACGTGAAAAACCGCTTTTACCCTAGCCGTTGCGTTTTCGACTTGCGACTTACAGCGAGAACGCCTTCTTAACGGAAATCGGAAGCGCCTGGTAACCCATCGAACCCACGATCACAATTTCAACGGACGGTTCCTTTTCGCCCCACTTGAATTCGTTGATCACGGGCGAAGCGATGCCGGCCTTTTCACCGGGTTTCAGTTCGGACGGACGGCGCCCCATGCCGGCCGTAGCCGAGTAAACCATGATGGAATTCTTGTCGGCTTCGTAGCGGGTAAGCGACGTCACGGGGCTGTACCAGGCAAAGCCACGTTCCTTGCCGTATTCCCAAACCTGTTCGGCCGTCATCTTCTTCTGGTCGATCTTGTAGACCACGGCACGGCTGTACTTCATTTCAGGCAGCGCGGGCTGCTCCATGCCGCGTGCGTCGCCGTTATCGAACACCGTAATGTAGATGACGTTCTTGTCGGACTTTTCATCGATACGGAAAGCCGTATGTTGCGTCCACGTGAAGTCGAAGTCACCTTCAACCTGGCTGCCTTCGACCTTGAGTTTCTTGCCGTTGGCGTCAACCGGAGCAAGGAGCTTGTCGGCCCAGGGCTTCTTCCAACCTTCAGGCGAAGCGAGAATCCACTTCACCTTCTTATCGCGGCCGATCTTGATGATGGCAGACTGATGGCGGGACGACAGAATAATCGAGTCGTCGGTCGGGTCGTAGTCAACCGAATTGACATGCGCCCAGTTACGGCCCGGGCCCGTGCCCACGATGTCACCAAAATGATCGCTTGCATCAAGCTTGGCCAATTCTTCGGCCGACAGCGTCTTGCCGGCTTGGCTGGCGTCAATGTTCAAGCACACCGCACCCTGATCAAGCACCTTCATCACGTTGTCGCGGTACGGATCCAGGATTTCCCACAGACGCCATTCATCGACCACCTGACCATTGCCGTCGACTTCGACAATCACGTCGCGAACGGTGCGAACACGCTTATTGTCGGCGCGACGCAAATCGGCGCTCGCCGCACGAATGAATGTGTGACCGTTTTGAGCGTTATCAAGCGAATGCGAGAAGTCGATATAGCCCGCCGGCAAACGGCGGTTATAGATCTCGCGCCCCATCAGGTCGTACTTGACGTAGCGCTGACCGTAACCCCAGGTGATGTTGCCGTCTTCGTCCTGTTGGAAGCCCATCATCACGCCTGAGCGATACATCTGTTCGACGTCATAGATCGGTTCGACGTGCATGTACCAGCGCACTTCACCCTTGGTGTCGATGATGGCATTCATCGGGTAGAAGTTCCATTCCATCGCGCCGCCCATCGGATTGTTCCAAACCATGCGCGTGGCCTTGGCGTACTGCTGCATCAGGTTGTTGACAAGGTACAGACGGTCGGAGAACTTCGGATCCATCTTCACGACCTTGGTCTCGAACATATTGTGCGAAAGCGTCGGGTTGCCGCTCACTTCGTGATAAACAGGAGCCGTGTAGATCGTGTAAGTTTCCGAAATTTTTTCGATCTTGCCGTGGAACTTGCGCGTGTAGCTCACTTCCACCTTGTTGTTGTAGTCGGCATAAAGGCCAAAGACAGGGATACCCGCGTGAGTGAGTAACTGCTTGCGGCTCACCTTGTACTTAATTTCCTGCCCGTCCTTCTTAGGAACAATGCGTACGGTCGCTTCCGTGATTTCGTAACCGCCGTTTTTGATGATGGCGGTGAGCGGCGCAATTTTATAGGGATTGACAATGATTTCGCCGAGTTTACCTTGTGCGGCAAATGTCACGCGCGGACCCGATGAACCGCCGGCTGCTGCAGCCGTCCCCGAAAAAGTGCTCGCAACCAGTGCAGCAATGGTGCCCATGAACAAAGAACGACGACCGATGGTGACAGCCATGATTTTCTCTCCAAACAAACGGTTCAAAAAACAAAAGCCCCGATGAGCTTTCGCCTCTTTATTCATCGTAAGCAAGGATTGTTTTTGCCGAAATAGCGATTTTCCTTTCCTTTTTCGACAAAAATGACATAAGCTTTTATCGGTAATCGAAAAGTCAAACCGCGGAGAAAATCTCTTTCTCCGTCAGTTCCCGCGTATGCTTTCCTTGCGATTCAATCACTTGCTGGTCGTTCTCAAAATTCACGATACAGGGTCGCTTTCCGAAACGGCTCGGCAGCTGACCCTGACGATTTCGGCCGTGAGCCGCTCGCTTCGTAAGTGTCAGGAAGAGTTCGGCGACGAGCTTTTCGTGCGTAACTACCAAGGCATGGCTCCCACCGAAAAGTGTCGTACGGTCGTGCCCATCATCCGCAAGCTATTGGCAAACTTCAACGATCTGACCGATACCAAAACGTTTGCGCCGGCTGACATCACTCGCACGCTTTCGATTGCCGCTGCTGACAATGCCGTCGTGATGATCTTGCGTCCCGTGCTGCGAGCGCTTTTGCGTGAAGCGCCGCAGATGAACTTCCGCCTGTTGCCTTTGTCGGAAAATGTCTTTCGCGAGCTTGCCGAAGGCAGTGTTGATCTGGCACTTTTCCCGACCTCGCTGGGCGAAACGCTTCCCGAACATTTCTACGGTCTCAAGCTTTTCGATATCCATCGCGTCTGCCTGCTCCGCAAGGAGCACCCACTTGCAACGAGCTACGCCCAAGGAAAAAAACTCACGCGAAAAGCGTTTCTCAAATACCCGAAAATTGCCGTCGAACTGCGTCAAAATGCTCGGGGCCCCGTATTTGACATCGATACGTCATCCACACACGATCAACGCAAAATCATTGAGGTACCGTATTTCCTGGGCGCTCCCTATTTTCTCGAGGACACCAACGCTACGCTCGTGCTGCCGCACACCACGGCGGAGTTTTTCGCCCGCATGTTACCTTCGCTCACCGTGATTCCAATTCCTGGCGAAAAACGCGTCTATTCCACCCGTCTCATCTGGCACGAGCGCAACCACGCTTCCTCAGAAATGCAGTGGATCCGCAGTGTCTTTGTGTCGACCTTGCGCAAGAATTCGACTGGAGACTCCAACAATTGCTCGCCGGAACACTGAGCCATGACGGCGCTTTGGATTCTTTTTTCGTCGTTTTGCAGCGCCTGCATTTTGGCAAGCATTCAGTGCCTCAAAGAAACACTTGCGTTCATTGACGTTGCCTTCGTGCAGTTCATGTTCGTATTGACCGTCACCGTCGTCGTGATGATCGTTCGTAAGGTCCCATTCACAACCCACGTCTGGCACCTGCATCTGTTACGATCCGTCATCGGCGTGGGCGTTGTCATAACGCAGATCATCACAGCCATGAACATGCCGGTAGCAGCCGCCCAGACGCTGCAGTACACCTCTCCGCTTTTTGTGGCGGGCTTTTCTGCAATCGCCTCTTTTCGCAATGGCGAACACATTGACTGGCGCATCCTGGCGGCCATCGTCTCGGCCTTCGTCGGCATTCTCGTGATGTTTCATCCTTCGGAGCGCTCATTTCCGGCAGTCTACGTTCCCATCGGGCTGTTGTGCGGATTGTTTACGGCCGCCGCCATCCTGATGCTCAAGAAGTTGGGAAGCGTCAATGAACCGATCCCCCGCACCGTTTTCTACTTTCACCTGCACGGCGCCGTCGTGTTGGGAGTTTTGGAGATCTTCTGCGGACAACTCACCGTCTCCCAACTGCAACAAACGCCTCTGGCTTTGATGCTGATTTTTCTGACCTGCGCACAATTTGCCCGGGCGTTGGGCTGGGGCAAAGGCAACACATTTCTCGGTGCCGTTTTCACGTTTTCCGGCGTGGTTTTTGCCGCCTTTATTGACAGCGCCTTTTTCGGCGTCACACCGAGTCTGCGTTCCCTTTTCGGCATGCTCATCATTGTTGTTGCTGCAGCCACCTGTCTTGGTCTGATTGCCAAAGCTGAAAAAAACGGTAAGCTCGTCCCTACACTTCGATCACAGCCTTCGGATTGAAGTTGAGTTCCTTTCCGGGGCGAACGGTGCCAAGCTGATTGGACACAATGCGGGTTCTGCCGTACTGAACATCTCCTGAGACATGAGAGTGTCCGTGAATCCAAAATGCCGGCTGATACGCTTCAATCAAATCACTGCAATCGGCGATGAAAGCCTCTCGAACGGGAGAGTCTATGTAGCGTGCGGGCGTAGCTTGAGGCACAGGAACGTAGTGCGAGACCACCACGGTTTTATTCGGATTGCATATCTGAAGCGTTCGATCCAAAAACGCCCTGCTTTCCGAATGCAAACGATTGACAATTTTCGTTGAAATTAATTTGCCATCAAAATATATCTGTCGATAATCGACGACTTTTTCTTCGATTTCCGTCTTTTTCTGAACGATTTCGGACCAAAGAGTCGTCAGCACCAACGACACGTCTTCCACCTGAACGCACACATTGTTGGCATAGGCAACATTCGGACGCACAAACAACTCAAGCGAACGCTGTCCGAGCAGGTTAGTTTTATCTGAGTAATAGTCGTGGTTACCTGGAACAATCCAGGTTTGACGAAAATGCTGCGCGCACCAGTCCCAGAAGGCGTCAGCTTTGTGCCAGTCAGACAGAGAGGAAATGTCCCCCGCAAGGAGCAGATAGTCGGCCTCAGGCTCAATTGCACCCGCGAGCACAAAGTCCCGGTTGGCCGGTATCTCCAAATGCAAATCGGAAGCGTATTGCAGACGCATGTCAAATCTCTGTTGTTGTGTCCAAAACAACATAACCGAGATGCCTACGCGTCGCAACTTTGCCGCTGTCTGTTACTTTTGCTCACAGCATCCTTGACACCTTTCGGGCATTCCCTAACGAAACAACGAGCTCCGGACAGGTATGCTCGAACACACCTGAGCTCAAGTTCTCTTCATCCCCGCCCATAGCGACTTTCAAAAAGGACAGCCTCATGCTTGAATCCCGCCGCCTCTTTTTAGCCGCTTTCCTAACCGCCGCTCTCGGCCTCGGCACCGCACCGCTTTCCGCTCTTGCGGGTGACGACGATGACGATGATGACGATCGTCGCTTCGGTCCTCGTCGCCGCCGTCGAGATGATGATGATGACGATGACGACTGGGACGAACGGGATGATCGCGACGATGACGATCACGATGATGATGACGACCGGCGCCGTCGTTCCGGATCAAGAAGACGACATCGCGATGACGACGATGATGACGACTAAACCTCCTGCATTTCTCATTTGGTAGAGAGTCGCCCAATCGGTACGAAAAAACTTCCGGATCGTCAGAGACTTCTTTACATCGGCAAATGGGCCTTACGTATGCCGCAGCACACGAAGGCCCATTTACCGAGGAGAGAGAGTTTGCCGGCAGCCTGCTTCAGGCTGCCTGAGCGTGCGGTCGATTACGGCATCGTGAGGGTCACGACGCGGTTGTGATCCACCACTTCGAAGGTGTTGCCCTTCTTAACCAAACCGCGGATATCGGTCAGGTCGGACGGCAGCCCCCAAGCTTCAACAACAGCTTCCTTGGCGATGTCGATCACCACGAGTACGTTGTGGTTCTTGGAAACGGCGTAAAGCTTGCCGTCTTCGTACACCATCCCCGTAACATACAGTTCACCGAGCGTACGCTTGGCCTTGAGGTCGGCAGCCGGTTCGAACTCAGCCGAGAGGGTCCAGTCAGCCATCATGGCCTTGGAAACCACAAACTTCGACTTGTTCTTGTTGTCGGGTACCGTGGCAAGGTAAACGTACTTGCCGTCGGTTGCAGACGAATGCACGTAGCTGAATTTGGCGCGTTCGGTGCCGATACGGGCGCGGCCGAGACCGCCGACGTGTTCAACCTTGTCGCCACCCACCATGAAGTTCGCCCAGCCCTTGACGTCGTCGGCGTTGGGGTTCCAGCGAGCGCGCAGCAGCGACTTGTTCGAACCCATCAGCACGAAGGCGTCTTCCTTAAACGGCGTGATGCTAACGATGTCGAGCACGTTGGCGCTGTACCACGGGTCCATCTGAGCATGCACGACAGGCTTGAGATTGCTGTCCAACTTCCAGAAGTCGTACTTGCTTGCCACGAAGTATTCGCCGCGGATCTGAGCCAGCGTGTTGACCGGCTGCTTGATGCCTTCGATGACACGGATCTCTTCGAGCTTGAGCATGCCGTTAATGGCAACGGGAGCGTCTGCAGCATCGTGTTTAAAGGTGATCCCCAGCTTCTTGTCGTTGGCTTTGTAGGCAAAGTCCGGATCCTTCACATCGCGCTTACCGAGGAAGCTGATGCCGTCCCACATACCGTGCCAGCTCGCATCCGACCAGATAACGTACTTCGGGTTGAAGGAGAAGCGGACCGGATCGCCCTGACCCCAGTTGGGCGGCAGACCGGTGGACCACAGCGCCTGGAAGGTGTTGGAAGCCAGAATGAAGGCCACGATGCTGAAGGCGATCTTGTTAAAGCGCGACAGCGGACGGAAAGGCTTGCCCTTCATTTCGGCGATGAGCGCATCAAAGCGCGGTGCCAGGAACACAGCCAGACCGAAGAGCATTACCACGCACCAGAACACGATCTCGGCCCACATCTGGGTGTGAATGCCGAAGACGTCAAGACCGAAGCCCTGACCCACGTCGCGCATAGCGTGATTGCCCAAGTGGCGGAACGACATGTACAGACCAAAGGCGGCCATGACGAGCAGCATGCCCAGGTACTTAGGCTTGAAGCCATAGCGAACCATCATCAGCGCAATAACGCCGATGTAGGCCATCTGCTGGCGCTGAGCCCAGCACAGCGTGCAAGGCGAGTCACCGAGCAGATAGCCCAGAATCAGGTTGGCGATACCGACGGGCAACAAAACGATGAGAAGACCGCCCCAGCAGACGATGTCATAGAATGTCTTGGCGCGGTTGAGATCGTTGGAATTGATCGGAGCGGAGTAATCAGTCATTTTCTTCATCCTCCCCGATTACAGATTGAGCACGCCGAGAATGCCGGTCGAAACGTGACCGACATACATGAAAGCGACGACCGCCCAGCCGGCAACCGTCAGCCACCACGCCCATTTTTCCTTCTCGGGCTTGAAGATGATGAGCAACACCGCGATGGTGAGCATCAACAGTTCAACGAATTCCATTGAAAGGGACTCCTTATTTGCTTGATCAGCCCGATTTGCCCGAGGCTGACCATCCCCAATGCAAACCGACGCGTTCGGGCGATGGTAGGTAAAAACAGCGTTAAGTATCAGATAAGGGTTTTCACTTATAAAGAAAATGTACAGTTATGACTGACAATTCCGTGCTCACAAGAATGGTTCTCAATTCGCCACTCAATATCTTCGGCACTTCAATCGCCCCATAAACTCGAACTTGATGAAATTCGCGACTTTGTGTTTCTTGCTGCTTTCGGCCTTCCACGCATGGGCCGCGCCTTTGCCGTCGGCTACGGAAGATTCCGAGGAATGCGAACCGCCGGCCGCCGTTATACGCTCCCCCGAAAGCGTCATTCGCGTGGGATACACCCCGTTCGGCCTGATGATTGATGAGCGGCTCATGCTCAATTCGCTCAAGTCCACGCTCACACCGGAAAAACTTGGCCACCCGGTCACCTTTCGCCAGTACGCGGCACACGACTTGGCCAAAGCTGTCCGGGCTGGAGAAGTTGACATCGTTTTTTCCGAGTCGCCCTTTTATCAAGCCTTGATTTCGGAGGGACTGAGAAGCGTCACAACCTTCGTGTGCGATGTACAGCCCGATCCCAATCGCAACGATGGAACCACCGTCATTGTCCGAAGCGATTCGCTGGCAAAAACGTTTGAAGATCTCCGCGGAAAAAAGTTAACTGCCGTGTCCCGCGACACCTTCAGCGGATATCTTTACGCCATTCGCGAACTAGTACAACGCAAGCTCGGCGACCCCGATCGCTTCTTTTCAAAGCAAACCTTCGTCGCTGATCGCACGCAAAGCGATGTCAACGAACATGTCTTCCACGATGTCGTGAGCGGCAAATCCGATGTAGGCTTTCTTCCCCTTTGCGCACTTGAGGAAATGTCCCGACGAGATCCGTCGATTCTCTCGAAAGTTCGCGTCGTTGAGGAGCGTCTCACAGACACGGTCACCGACTGCCGTCACTCCACGCCTCTGTATCCGGCCCTGACTCTTTCGGTCACGCCCCGCATCAGCGCCTCAATGAGCAAAGCCATCACGATGGATCTGCTGATGTTACCCAAGGGCGAAAGCGGCTTTATGTGGTCAGTAGCAAGCGACTTTCAGAACGCCGACAACCTTCTCAAAGATCTGCAGATCGGTCCTTACGAATATCTGCGCCAGACGGGATTCAAGCGCATATGGCAAGAATATCGGTCGGCCATCATCACTGCTGTCTTGTTGATTCTGGCGCTGATTGCTCACGGCGCACGCAGTCAGTGGCTCGTCAAAAAGCGCGAAACCGAACTCAAAGCCTCGATCGGATTACAGCTTGCTCAGCGAGAGAAAATGGAGCGTCTGCAGAAAGCGGGAGCCGTCGGGCAAATTTCCGGTCTCGTTGCACATGAACTTCGGCAACCGCTGTCCGCCATCAGCCTTTATGCCGAAGGTCTCGAAGAGATGGTGCGCAACGACGCCATCGGCAAAAAAGAAATGCTCGACATTTTGCACAGCATGACCACGGATGCAGCACGCGCAAGCGACATTGTTGAGCGCGTGCGTCAGTATGCCAAGCACAAGGCTGAGCTCAAGCCGATTTCCGTTCGTGAGGCTTTTGATAAGGCTGACGAAATGGTGACACATTTCGGCATCGGCAAAGTTCCGACATACGTCAGCGCCTTTGAAGACGCCACCGTACTCGTGAATCCTCTGGATCTGCAGCTGGTGTTCGGCAACCTTATCAAAAACGCCAAAGAAGCCGCTGCGCAACAAACTGATGAATCCCCCCAACTGCTTGTCAAAGCTCAAGTAATGGAGGGCTTTATCTGTATCGAACTCGAAGACAACGGGCCACCCCTTTCCGATCGTGAACTAGCCGACCTCAACGAAGTGGTTACAAGCGCCAAACCCGACGGCCTGGGCTTGGGGCTTTCGATTTCGCGCAATATCGTCGAAGACATCGGCGGAAATATCGTCTTTAAACGTCGTTTCCGGAACACCGGCTTACGGACGTGTGTGAAACTTCCCGTCTCAGCCGGAACAGTCAAACCTCTTGGAGACTAACTTTTATGCAACGCGTTTATGTTGTCGATGACGACGAGAGTCTGCGAAAAGCGCTCTCCTTTGTGTTAAAGGGATTGGATTGCGACCCCGTTCCATATCCGAGCGCCGAACATTTCCTGACTTACGTTCCTCACAACGAGCCCGGCATCGTGCTTCTGGATGTGCGCATGGGGCAAATGAGCGGACTCGAGTTGCAGCAGCGTCTGATTGACACCGGCATCGATTGGCCCGTTATCTTTCTTTCTGGTCACGGGGACCTTGAGATGGCGGTAGAAACGATGATGAAAGGGGCTGTTTGCTTTTTGCAAAAACCCGTACGTCGAGAAAAACTCAAGGAAGCTTTGGATCGCGCAACAGCTCTGTCCGAAACTAAAGCCAACCAGCGGCAAACCGCTTTCGACGCACTTTCATCTCGAGAAAAACAGTTGGTCAAACTGGCCTCTCAAGGCGTTGCCATGCGAGCCGCTGCCGAGCGCCTCGGAATCGCGCAACGCACCGCCGAATTTCACAAGGCAAGCGCCATGCGAAAACTCGGCGTGCACACCGTAACAGAATTGGTCGAGGCTCTCAAAGGAGTAAAAGTCTGACAAAAATCGCTGTTAAGCGATGATCACATGTGATCTTGTCTGGAAAAGGTGATCAGTTTTTTCATTGAACGGCATAGATAGGAAACAACGGTCACCAATTGGTCAGAAAAGCATCATAAGCATGCAATACACGCTTCATAAACTGCCCTCCGAATGCGCCCGGCAGGGAGTTTTCCTACAAGCGCTCCTCATTTCATCTCGTTAACGGAAAAGTATTGACATGCATTCCAAATTTGCCCTCACAGCGATTGCTGCCGCAATGGTATTCGCAAGCAGTTTCGTCCAATCTGCCGAAATTTACCCAGTCGATAAAGCTCGCTTCATGACCAACGCTCGCTTCGACTTCAAAGTCGAGCTCGACACTGTTGTTGACCGCAACGACATTAAGATTGAAATCAACGGTGCCGACTACCGCAAGGTTTTAACGGAAGACGAAATCTTTGTCGGTGAAGAAATTGATGCCAAGGCCTCCGCCGTTTTGATGCGCGATGTCGAAATCAAGAAACCAGGCACCTACAAGGTAACCGTCTCGGGTAAGGGCGGCAACAAGACTGTCGTTTGGAACACCTACGACACCCCTAAAAAACGTCAGGCAAAGAACGTGATTCTGCTGTTGGCCGATGGTCTGAGCGTTGGTCATCGCACGGCCGCACGAATCATGAGCAAAGGTGTGGTCAATGGCATGTACAACGCGCCGCTCGCCATGGACGACATGCCCAACATGGCTCTTCTCGGCACAAGTTCGGTCGATACAATCGCTGCCGACAGTGCCAATACAGCCTCGGCCTATATGACCGGCCACAAGTCTTCGGTCAACGCTCTCGGAGTCTATGTTGATCGCACCAAAGCCACACAGGACGATCCCCGACAGGAAACCATCGCTGAGCTTATTCGCCGCAAGACCAGCATGGCTGTCGGCGTCGTCAGCGACGCTGAACTCGAAGACGCTACTCCCGCTTCAGTCGTTTCACACACCCGCCGCAGAGCGGACAAAGCCGATATCGTGGGCATGTTCTACGACGTCAAGCCCGAAGTCATGCTCGGAGGCGGCTCTGCCTATTTCCTTCCAAAGTCCACTGCCGGCTCCAAGCGCAAAGACAATATCAACTACATTGATCTCTTTCAGAAGGCCGGCTATGAGCTCGTAACCGACCGTGATGCCATGCTTAAGGCTGCCGAGAAATCCGATCGTCTGCTCGGTCTTTTCCACACAGGCAACATGGACGGTTGGCTTGATCGTCACCAGTTCAAGGGGAACACGGTCAAAAAATTTCCCAATCAGCCCGATCTGACCGACAGTTTTCATGCAGCAATCAAAGTACTCGAAAAAAACAAGGAAGGCTTCTTCCTGATGCTCGAGGCCGGTCTTGTCGACAAGTTCTCGCATCCTCTTGACTGGACTCGTTCTGTAGCTGAAACAATCGCTTTCGACAAAGTCGTTGAAGCCGCTCAGAAATACTGCGACGAGCACCCCGACACATTGTTGATCGTTACCGGCGATCACACGCACTCGATTGCGGTTGCAGGTACGATCGACGATAAAAAAGAAGGTCGCGATCTGCGCGAAAAGGTTGGCGTTTACGCCAAGGCAGGCTACCCGCACTACGAGGACAAGGATAAGGACGGCTTCCCGGACAATTTCTATCCCGACAAGCGTCTGGCCGTATTCTTCGGTGCCCATCCCGATTACTACGAAACCTATCGTCCTTTCCAGGACAAGACCTTTACGCCCGCCGTTAAGAATGAAAAAGGCGAGTACGTGGCAAACGCCGAATACAAGGACATCCCGGGGGCTCATTTCGTTGAAGGCAACCTGCCTCGCAACGAGCCTCAGGGCGTACACACAGTTGACGACCTTGTCGTCACAGCACGTGGTCCCAACTCCGATCAGATCAAGGGTTTCATGAACTCGACGGAAATTTTCCGCGTAATGGCAGAAGCTCTGGCTCTGGGCAAGTAATTGCCTCGCAGCAGCATGCAGAAGGACTTTGCCGCTCGGTTTCTATTTCTTGTAGAGAAGCCCTGTTGCGAAGGCCCAGCATGCTTTTTTCGTTTTTTTTTATTTTTCAGACAATGCAGCGCAGAACATTGCTTGGCACAGCTGCGGCCGTTTTCGCAGGCTTTGTGATGCCTGCAAAGGCTGCAGACCCGGTTTTGCTCGGTTTTGACGAAATGTACGGCCCTGCTTCCGTGCTTGGCATTACGTTCTCGGACAAACTCAAATCACTCAACGGCAAACTCACCTCGGTTCGCGGATTTATGGCTCCACCGCTTAAGGCTGATGCCAAATTCCTCGTGCTGACCCGCTCACCCGTCAACCTCTGTCCTTTCTGCAACAGCGACGAAGACTGGCCCGACTCAATCATCGTGGTCTACCTTAAAAACCCCGGAGACTTCGTTCAGGCCAATAAAGCCATTGAAGTGACGGGCACACTTGAATTGGGTTCAGCAACCGATGAGGAAACTGGCTTTGTGAGTCTGGTTCGACTCGTGGACGCAAGCTTCTCCATCATCGACATCTAGGGGCCGTCGTTATGCAAGAGCATTTTGACCTTGAGGCATGCGGCATCGTTTACAAGGCGACTGACGGTCTGAGCATCCGTACCATTCTTTCAATTGAACAGCTCAAGATAGCTCAAGGCAGCCGGGTCGCGCTCCAGGGATCGTCCGGAGCCGGCAAAACCACCCTGCTCAAGGTGTTGAGCGGCATCATTCGTGCAGACACGGGAACGGTGCGCTGGGGAAAAACCATCGTTTCAGATCTCAGCGAAAGTCGCCGCGACTTGTGGCGAGGGCAACACTGCGGCTTTCTCTTTCAGGATTTTGGCCTGCTTGAGGGGCTTACGGCTATCGAAAACGTACTGTTACCTGAAACTTTTACTGGAAAAATCACCCCTTCTGCACGGCAACGTGCACGAGATCTTCTGGATCGTTTCGGCATTCGTGCCAACACACCTGCCGGACACCTTTCCCGAGGCGAGATGCAGCGCACGGCTTTGGCCCGAATGCTGATGGGAAAACCCAAGGTCATTTTCGCCGACGAGCCTACGGCAAGTCTCGATGAAGCCAATGCCCGTCTCGTCATGCAGGCGCTTGTGGAAAGCAGCAAGGAACTCCGCGCCACCCTTTTTGTCATCACGCACGACAGCGATCTTGCCCAAACCTTTCCTCTTCGCGCACACATGTACCAGGGACGCTGGAAGTGGATTGAGAGCGAGCCTTCTTCGAAAAATCTGCCATGAATGTTTTTTTATTTTTGAAAGGCGAGCTGCGCCAAAGCAAAGGAGTCTTCTTTGGTTTGACCGTGCTGCTTGCCCTGGCTCTTGCCGTGGCAGTTTCCGTCATTCAAACCGAACGCATGGTCAAGAGTTCGACGATTCGAGCTGCCGATCAGTTTGACATTCTGGTCGGCACGAAGGGAAGCCGTTCAGCGCTGCTTTTGGGAACTGTCTATTTGCGCGACGAAATGCTGAGTTTGGTTCCAATGCCGGTGCTCAACGATCTTTCTCCCAAGAGTTCCGACATCAGTTGGGCCGCGCCGCTTGCCTTCGGCGACAGAGCCGGCAAAGCTTCTCTAGTGGGTACCACTCGAGTATTCGTTGATCAGGCCGGAAAAAGAACTCTTCTTGCAGGCCGCAATTTTGAAAAGCCTTATGAAGCCGTCGCGGGCATCAATGCCGGCTTTTCCATCAATGATGAATTTCATCCCGGCCATGGCATGAGCGCTGCCTTGGGACACGAACACAAAGAAAGCTTCAGAATCGTGGGCATTCTCCCGGAAACCGGAACCCCCTGGGATCGGGCAGTGCTGGTTCCAATTGAAACTCTATGGTCTATGCACGGTCAAAATCCGACTTCGACCCATGATGTTCACGGCGATCACATACACGAAGAAATTGAAGCCTGGCTCAACAAGGATATGTCGAAACTGCCCGGGGCATCTGCGCTTGTCGTTAAGCCCACCAACATGGCAGGCGCTTATCGCATCAGACAGCATCTGCTGAAATCATCGGCAATTGCGCCTGACAGTAGTGTCGTCAATCTAATGGCCGTCTTTACCGGCGAAGCTTTAATTGAACTTTTCGCTGTTTTTGCTGCGGCGGCTTCAGCACTCAAGGCCTTTGCCGCAAGCTCTGTGGCAACTTCACTTGCCGCGGCGTTGCTTACGGGCTTTGTCCTTGCCAAGCTCAGAGAAAAAGACCTGAGACTTTTGCGCACAATGGGCGCACCCAGACGATTTATCCTCGCTTCCGTTTGGGCATCCATCGAAGCGGCCATCGTACTTGCCAGCCTTGGTGCACTGATTTTGGGCACTGCTTTATCGGTTGCAGCCGGCATGGTCATTGCATCTCAAACTGGTATCTCAATGATGCCGTCTCTCGGACTCGATGAAATTGCAATGCTTGCCGTCGTGATTGCCGCAGGCGCTGCCTTTGCAGTGATACCGGCCTGCGCTGTCGGCAACAGCAAGCTTGCCTGAAATACGAAAATTTTCAAAGTCAAAAAGTGCCGGCTGAACTACGCATTCAGACCGGCACATTTCATTGTGCTGTCACAAAAACCAGGATTGGCAGAAACATTCAATCGCCAGAATAGCGTCGCGAATCAAAGATTGGATTCGCCAAACAACGTAAAGATAAGAGGACCCCATGTCTGAAATTTCACGCCGCGATTTTCTATCCAGCTCTGCCCTTCTTGCCATCGGAGGCGGACTGTGTGCAAGCACGTTCAACATTGAAGCGCTTGCGGCTGCTCCCAAAACACAGCGCACCGTAGCCGATATTCTTCACATGAGCGATGTTCAAATCGCCAAGGAGAGCGTTGTTGTTCAGTCTGCCCACCGCGTCATAGTCGAAGCTGCCAAACAAATCCGCGACAACTCTCTGCGCAGTACGGTCCTGGCAATTCTGGACAATCCGGCTCCCACCATTGCGAAGAACAATGAAAAGGACATTCTTTCTCGTCTGCAGAAAGAAAATCTCATTGATACGGCGCGAAAAGAAGTTTTTCCGCCTGTCAAAAATCCCGAACAGAGTCCTCAGCCCTTCTGGTCCGCCCCTGGCTCGGGATATGCCTCTCATCATGCCTATCCGGGCGGCCTCGTCACGCATACTGCTCTAAATGTCGTCTCGGCTCAGGCTCTTGTTAAGAATTACATGGATGTCAACGGTTTGACGCTTGACTACGATGCTGCTGTCGGCGGCGAAATTCTCCATGATTTGCACAAACCCTGGGTCTTTGCCTGGCAAGATGACCACTCCTGCCGCAAAGAACAACTGCTTGCTGCTACCGGAGAACATCACGTGCTGTCGATCGCTGAATCCATTGCGCGCAAAGTTCCGGCCCAAGTCGTTGTCGCCCAAGCGTGTGCGCACGAACATCCTGCAACACCTGCAGGCGAAAAACTTGTGGTTGGCTGGATCAAGGCAGCGAGCATCATCGCCGGCGTTGATCCCATCAAAGCTGGTCTGCTCGACAAGTCCGGCAATACCCTGCCTCTACCGCGCCGCATCGAAGGATGGGTCGTGCACTTGGCTGATCATGACTTTGTTATCTCAACGTCGGCCTGCCGCCGCTCTCGAGAAACTTGCCAAAGAAAACTACGGACTGTCCGACGTACAGCAACTTAATTCATTTAGAAACTACGTCATGGCCAATCTCACAGCTATGCGCCTGTACGGCATTCTCTCGAGTCAGGGCAAGAAAGCTTTTGCAAATGAAGTTGCCCGCGTTGTGAAGCTGTAATCAGCTATCAGCCGTGCGAATTTGCCGACCGTTTTTGCGGTCGGCTCTTTCTTTTGGGCGAAAAAAAACAGCCACAGAGGCTGTTATTTTCTTTTGTGGTGCGCGGTACTGGATTCGAACCAGTTGGGCTGTAAGCCTCAGCTACTGGCCTTCCTGTACTCTCGCTCCGAATTCAACAATCAAATACAACTTCCTTAGCAACAGGGATTCTATCGCCGATCAAACCAGTATACCCTAGTCGGCATTTCAACCACCCTGATTATTTCGTCCTGGCTTGCCTCTAAACTTCTTGTTCCTTCCAGTTAAGAGGAAACCCCATAAATGCAAGTTGCCAGGAGATTCTCGTAGACAGCAAGTCTCCCAACCTTGCAAGCCATGATGTTTTCGGATTGTGGGCTCTAAGCATGGCCGACAAAAGAACCTCGAAAATGTAGAGTTTATTGCTCGATGCTATCGGAAGGACCCTCTCAAATCCCGGTACATTTAGGCTTTTAACGGTTCTCGGGGACTTCATGAAAGAACGATTCTAGAGTCTCACATGATGAGCGCACACATTCCTCAATTCCGTAAGAGCTACTGCAAACCCATAAAATGGATAGTACTTTGCAAAGCCTAATGACTGCGCTATCCCATTTTTCACCCCAGATAAAGAGCATGTATAACTATTCCTCGTCATAGCTTGGGCCGTACTGCTTCGTTCGACCTATCCATTTTCCTGGTTTACAGAAATCCAAAAAGCCTTGCTCTCGAGACGTAAACTCCCGTTTCTATAGGTTGTCTTCGCTTCCTCGAACTTTTCCAAGTCGGAACCCATTTTGCTGTCGCTCAAAAGTCAAAAAATCAACCATAAATTTCCGACTGACCTCATTGAAAAGTTTCTTATCTTCTCGATCAGGGGCCTTTTTGAGTCTCTTGATCTCCTTGAGAACCTCGGACCAGGTGAGCTCTTTGGAGTCAACCTCGGGCCTTTGTGAGGTATCAGACAATAAGCTCTCCTCGATATAGCGACCAATCCATCCGTAGACAACTTGGACGCTGCTGAAATTGAAGCGCGAAACGATTTGCTCAACCGTTTGCTCTTTCTCGAGCAATTGTCTCACAGCTTCAGTGCGTTCATCGGGCGGGGTTCTTTGCCCCCTCCCATTTTGCACAAAACTGCCAGTTGCCCGTTCCAACAAAGTCGCTTTCATCCATTTTTGACACGTATTTCCTTTGCGGAAAGTGTCAACTTTTTTCAGACCCAGACAAGTTGCAGAGGCCTGCCGAGTTGGGAACTCCAATTATCCCTTGGTCACAAGATCCAACAGGCCCAGCGGCATTCCCGATCTCAAGACAATCCGGGAATACAGGGATAAACGCGAATCGAGCCTGCAAGCACATTAAAACGCACAATTCGGCCATATCATTTATCCAACAAAAGCAGCTAACGGCGCTTCTACATCTGATTGCAAGACACCCCTAACCAGACGCTCATCCTTAGAGCTGAGTAGATCGACCAGCCTGACGCCGTCGTCACCGATGTGAATAAACGGAATTCCGACTTTGGCTGCTGCCGGAGCATCAGTAGTTAAGTTGTCCCCCAAAAAAACAAGTTCCTGAGGTAAAAAACCAAGAAACTTAACGGCCTGAACAGCTAAATATATCCCCGGCTTGCCGATTACGACCATTGGCTCAATATCATCAATCTGAGCCTTTACAGCCTGCCAAAGTGCGCCAGTTTCGGTATGAATCCGCCCCTTGTCAGCAGGATGCGTCAAGTCCAGATTGCTGATGACAACCTTCGTGCCCTGCTTGATGGCATTAGCGGCAGCTTGAATTTTGTCGAAGGATAATTCTCGATCCCTGCAAAACAAAATCAGATCCGGCTTTCTGTCTAAAGCGGGATCAAACAGTTCCAGTTTTTCTTCCGCCAACCGGGCAATATCGTCGCTCGCGAGAACCATCACCGACGAATGTGCGTGGTGGCATGCAATGAATTCGACGGCGTGCTCCCCAGCCAGAAAAAATTGTTCCTTCCGACAAACAAGACCTAGCGACTGAAATTGAGCCGCCAATGAAACTGACGTATGTGTTGAATTGTTGGAGACGAAGACGCAACGTCGAGTCGCGAGCAACTCTTTGGCGCCGGGTATCGCCCGACCGCTTGACAACAGAACACCGTCAATATCACAAACGACTGCTTTGGCCTTTTGAAACATGCGCCGTGCTTGTTCACATTTATCGGCATTGTTGATTTGATTTCTCATCACCGAACTCAAACAATAAACCGCCGTTGCTGGGACAACGGCGGTCGGTTAACCCCTTTTCTTACTTCTTAGGCAACAGTTTGGCGACTTCGGCCGCCGCTGCCTTGATGCCTTCTTCCGCGCCTACACGCTTGCCGACAATGGCCTGCAAGTCGTTCTTGATAACATCGATGATCTTGAGCGTATTGGTTCCAGGGAAGGCATACCAACGGAAGATCGTCGGGATTTGAGCAAGAGAAGTCCGGAAGTTGGGATTCTTTTCGTAGAAGGGTTGCAGTGCTTCCGTTCCTTTCTTGTTCATCGGCATGTAGCCGGAGCCCGCAACCTGAATGGCTGTGCCGATCGGTCCGGACGCAAACATGGCGTACTCGTATGCTGCGCGAGCAACCTTTGGATCTTTCGTGATGATTAGCGCTCCATTGCCGCCGCAGGGCAAGCGACGAATGCCGGTCGATCCCTGCGGGAACAAGTGTGTGCGAACGTCAAACGACTTGATCTTATCCTGCACCCCCTTGAGCCACGACGTGGAAGCAACATAAAAGCCTGCGCGACCAGAGATGAACGACTGTTGCCCCTGCAAGGCCGTTGAATCCTCCATCAGACCAAGGTCAATAAACTCTCGGAGAAGCTTGGCAGCGCGCACACCGGGTTCATCGGCGAAGGTAACGCGCGACTCGGCATCATCCATCATGGTTCCGCCTTCGGAATAAAGGAAGGCCTGCCAAATCCAGTTGCCGGTTGCTTGATAGTCAACGTAGATGCCCTGGCACTTCGGGTCGTAGGCGCGCACTTTCTTGGCGGCTTCGATGACGTCCTGCCAGGTCGTAAACGGCTTGGATAGATCCACGCCTGCCTTGGCCAACAGCGTGTGATTGGCGTACATGATCGGCGTCGAAATGGCAAAAGGCACTCCATACTGCTTTCCGTCGAAGTTGCACAGCTTCATCATTTCCGGATAGTAGTCGGAATTGGCACCCCAACGCGGATCGTCTTTTGTGAAAGGAGTGATATCATAAGCGGCACCGAGCTCGATGTACTGCCGGAACTGATTGACACCTTGAAAGGACAGAACAGGTGCATTGCCCTGAGCAATGCCGGAGAGCGTGCGCTGAGTGAGCTCTTCATAATCCGACATTGGCGCTTCCAGACGAATGCGAACGTTCGGGTAAATCTTGTTGAACTCTTTAATGATCTTCGTGTGGATCGGACGGAAAATCTTGCCGTAGGTGTGAGCAATGGTGAATTCAACCTTTTCGTCGGCAGCCAACACTTTTCCAGGCAATGCGGATGTCAGAGCCAAAGCTCCGAGAAACTGGGAGAACTGACGACGATTGATCATCATAGACATTTGATAAGTACCTCGTATCGTGAGAGTTGTGGGTTGATGCAAAAATTCCACTGATTAAGAGTCAAACACTTGTTCGGATTCCGTAAAACGAACCGTATGAAAAAGAATGTCGGCACCTTTGGTTTCGGATTGCGTCAAGACAGCCAATCCGTATTCGGGCGCTTCGCTACAGCAGGCAATCTGCTCCGAATTCGGATCAAACATGTCGACCTGATGCGAAGTTGAGCGCAGGCACCAAACGGGAATGCCGTTCCAGATTCCTGAAATCGAGCGGTGCAGATGCCCGCAAAAGATGCCGGCCGGCTTGTTTTCAGCTCGCTGTAGCATGGCCAATAGTTCCGCGCTGTTGTTTAGGCCGATGACGTCCATAGCGGCAATGCCGCTTTCAAACGGCGGGTGATGCATAATGACCAATGTGTGCGAGTTCTCGCCGAGAACATTGAGAAGCAGTTCCATTGCTTGGCGTGAAACTGCACCGGCTCCTTCGTTTTCAAGATGCGTGTCAAGAAAAACGGCGTTCAGCAATTTCGTCTGCAGGACATCGGTCCAAATGCCTCCCGTCAGATGCGCAGCCTCTTCAAGCGAAATGGATGAGGTGCGATGAAAAACTTCGGCCATCACCGAGGGGTTGTCGTGATTGCCCGGCACGACAAATGACGGACAAGGTGCTCGGGAAAGGATCTCCCTGACAGCCCGATAGGACTCCTTGTCTCCATTGTTTGCAACATCACCCGTGACAACCAGAAAATCCGCCTGCGGCACATGTTGAACCGCATGATCAACGGCTCGACTCAAACACTCGAAAGAATCGACACCGTAATGTTGTTTATGAATGTCAACGTGCGGGTCCGTGATGTGTATGAACTGCATGGTGAATCTCCGACGTCTCATTTCAAACCGGAAAGCGTGATGCCCTGAATAAACCACCGACGCGCACAGAGAAATGCCAGAAGCAGCGGCGCCACAATGATCGTCGCCGAGGCCATCATCGGATCGACGTCATTGCCGCCCTCATCAGAGGCAAAGATGGAAATACCCAGAGGCGGTGTTGCCAGAGACAAGTCGTTGACGACCAACAAGGGCCAGAAGAAATCGTTCCAGTGACTTACGATGGAGAAAACCGCAAAAGCAGCCAGAGCCGGTTTAACAAGCGGTACCAGAATGAACCAAAGAATGTAGGGCTCCGACGCTCCGTCAACGCGAGCAGCGTCAATCAGTTCCTGAGGCACGGCTTTGAAGCTTTGCCGCAGAAGGAAGATACCGAGCGCGCTTGTCATGAATGGCAGCACGAGTGCCGGAAAGCTGTTGAGCAATCCGAGTTTGGAAATTGCCAGCACAAGCGGTATCACGACGGCCTGCTGAGGAACGATCAGTCCGGTCAGCACCAACCCAAAAGCAAGTCCTTCCAGCTTGAAATGCTTTCGGGCCAGCACATAGGCAGCAGGAACCACCGTGCAAATCTGGATTGCGAGAATCGACAAAGTGACGAATAAACCGTTTTTGACGAACGTGCCAACTTCCCCAAACTCAAAGGCCTCGACATAGTTTTCGAAATCCCACTCGGTCGGAAGAAAATGGATCGCTGCCTCGTAAATCTCGTTTTCCGGCTTGACCGAAAGGCTCAGCATCCAGACAAACGGAAGCAGAACAACGACAGCTCCCAGAGCCAGCAGCACATTGACGAGAATTCTGAACAAGTACTTGCGGCACTTGGCTTTATTGAAAACCATAGTGAATCCTCCGACCGATAAATCGAGTCTGCAGCCAAGTCAGGAAAAGCATGACCGCGAGATACATGGCGGCAACAGCTGCGGCTGTTCCCATTCGAAAGAAGGAAAAGCCTTCCTGATACATCGTGTAGAGCAAAATTTCACTGGCTTTTTCCGGACCGCCTCGCGTGAGCACCTTGACGATGTCAAAGACCTGAAATGTCTTGATGATCGTGAGAATGATGATGAAAAATGACGTCGGTCCCAGAAGCGGCCAGGTGATATGGGCGAACAGCGCCATCGGATTGTTGGCGCCGTCCACTTTGGCCGCGTCGTAGAGTTCTTTCGGAATCTGAACCAATCCGGTCAGAAACAGGACCATGAAGTAGCCTGCCATCTGCCAGACGGTGATGAATGACAGCGTCCAAAGCACGTAGTCAGGATCATTGAGCAAATTGACGTTTTGAGTAACGCCAAAGTGCGTCAGAATGACGGCGACAAATCCCACTTCCGGGTGCAAAATCCACTGCCAGACGACAGCCATGGCCACAAGGGAAGCCGTGACCGGCAAAAAGTAGATCGTCTGCCACGTCTGAGCGAGTTTGCCGCTAGCCCTCACCGCCAAGGCCAATGCCAGCGATAGAAGAAACGACGTCGGCACCACGATTGCCGTCATGAAAAACGTATTGGAAACGCTTTTTCGGAAGTCACTGCTTGCCCACAAATCAATGTAGTTCTGCAAGCCGATGAAGTGAACATCACCCTGCCCGCCCAGCTGCCAATCGGTAAAGCTCACCACAATCGTAGCAATCATAGGAATGACGAAAAACAGTAACAGGCATCCGACAGCGGGAGAGAGCATGAACGGATTGGCAAGCCCCAGCGTCCCTTCGTACACCGGCCTCATGCCGCCCTCCTGAGCTCTACATTGAAGACGCCTGCGGCATTGGCTTCGGAGCTAAGTCGGACGCGACGTCCTTCGGCGTCAAAGATGAGAAGTTTTGTCCAATCCGGCGCAACCGCTGTGATGCTGCCGACATACCGGTCGTTCATGCGCGAAAGACGCAGGCAGAGCGTTCGCTTTCCCAGTCCGGTACGGCACCAGACAATGGTTTCGCTCCCCATTTCTTCGCAGTAATCTGTCGTCACTGCAAAGGCATCGGGCGACCTGTCCGACTGCGGGACCAACGATTCAGGACGAATACCCAGCGTATAAACACCGGGAGCAAGCGCATCAGCTACTTTTTGTGCGGACGGGCTTTCCCAGGGCACGCCTTCAAGCAACGGAACCTGTCCTGGACGAACCGTGAATTGAAGTTGATTGATGGTGGGTGTGCCGATGAACGTGGCCGTAAAGAGATTTTCCGGATCATCGTACAGAGCGAGCGGAGCCCCAATCTGCTGAACCTTTCCTTCGTACAACAAAACGATGCGGTGAGCCATCGTCATCGCTTCGACCTGATCGTGCGTCACGTAAATGAATGTCTTGCCTGTGCGGGCGTGCAGATTGACGATTTCCCGACGGGTTTCCGTCCTGAGCTTGGCGTCCAGGTTGGAAAGCGGCTCGTCCATCAGAAACAGATCCGGATTTCGCACCAGTGCTCTGGCCAATGCCACTCGCTGCTTTTGGCCGCCAGAAAGTTCATACGGCTTACGCGTCAGGAGTTTTTCCAAACCCAAGGCCTGGGCCACAGCCGGAACTTCTCGTTTGAGAACGCTTTCAAGTTCCCTACGTTCCGAAAGAAGTCGTCCGAAAAAAGGGATTCGTGTTGTCCAAGGCGCTCGCATGCGTAACGGAAAGGCTATGTTTTCCCAAACCGTCTTATGTGGATAGAGCGCGTAGGACTGAAAAACCATCGCAATGTTGCGTTCCGAAGGAGTCAGTGCCGTCACCTCGCGACCAACAATGTCAATCTGACCGGTTGTCGGAAACAGCAGCCCGGCAATGATTCTCAAAAGAGTGGTTTTGCCGCAACCCGAAGGCCCGAGCAGACAAACAAACTCCCCTTCCTGAACACTCAAATCGAGTGACTGCAGGACGGGAACCTTACCGTAACTTTTGCTGACGCCGTGTAATTCAAGAGATGCACTCATAATTCGATTCTTTTCCTACTTAAGTTGGCTACGGGCTCCTGCCACAAACGCGTATTACTGGTGGCTATACCTCTTGCACCGGCTTTGAGAAGCTGACTTACCTCTTCACTTGTTTTGACTAGACCGGCACAAAGCACCGGTCTGTCGACCAGCTCACATACTTCTCGTACGATGTTGGGAATGGCTCCCGGCATGATTTCAATAGCGTCGCACTGAATTTTTTGAGCATTGCGAACCCCGGTGCCGAAGGCCTGGGTATCGATCATGAAAATTTGAAAGACGGTGAATAGCCCCAGCTTTTCCGCTGTTTTCAGTATTTGTTTTTTGGTTGAAACAATGCCCGTCGGACGTGCGTATTCCACGAGAAATTCGATTGCCGAAGGCGTATGACCTAGTCCATCAAGAAGTTCCGGGTACAGAAAAAGCGCTTTGTCTGCCGATCGGCAGCGCTCGACAATGGAGGGAAGTTCAATCAAGCTGCTGGCGCGCAGCTCAATGCAAGAGCATGGGCTTTTGAGAGCACCGTCAAGTTCGTCTGCATGTCGAACTACGGCAATAATCGGGTGTTTTAGCAAATGAGAGAGTGAGTCTTTAGTGACCATGAGCATTGTCCCAGCAGCAACCTTTCGGCTGCAACAAATAGTGTTGAGATCGAAAACATGTGGTTTCCGACTTGCAAACGTAGGACTTGCCGGCTCTCTCTAATGAACTCTTTGCCGTTTATCCGCGAGGTACTCTAAAAGCTTCTTATTTCAAATTCGTGACGATACGATGATGCTTTGATGTTGAGTTGATTGGAACGTTTAGAAAATCAGACAGGCTTAACAAACTACAAATCAAGTTCGTCGTCTCGCCTGACGTCAAGTGAAGCGTCCATGATGAATTCCGATAGCGGAATGTAATGGCGTCGCCGTAGCACGTCTCGGGATAAATTGGGATAAGTTGGGATAAGTGCGGATAAGTAAGGGTAAGAGAAAGCGATAAAAGTCTTTTTGGGGTACACGCTAAAAAGACACAACTGGAGTTGAGCCCCCATCAAGGTAGTCCGCCCAGTCCTGAAGGATCTGGCGCTGCATAGTGGGGAAGTCTTCGCGGTCATAAGCACCGTCATAAGCGTCCTTGGGGACGTGGTGCAAGCAGAGTTCCACAGCCGTGGAGTCATACTTTTGCCAGTTTCCGAGCGTTTCACTTCGTGACCACGTCTTGAAAGTGGCGCGGAAGCCGTGCACAGTCACTCTGGGGTGGCTCCCCGTCTTGGCGTCTTTCTGCGAAAGATCCAACCACTGGGGCAAACGCCGATCTGCTCGACGAGTATTCATGCTCTCGATGACTTTGCATAAATCGCTGCAGATGCGCTCCCCTCTCGACGTTGAAAAGACCCACTTTGACTTCCGACCCCCCTTGAGCACACGCGGCATGGAGGCAATGACTTTTCGTGCCTGCGAGCTCAGGTAGACGACCTGGGCCCCATTGCCCTTTTCCTTGACAAACTCCGCCGGGCAGATCCAGATCCCCTGCTCAAGATCGACATCTCTCCAGCGCATCTGTATGACACTCGAAGTGCGCATGGTGGTGAGCATTGCGACTTCACATGCTCTCGCAGCGGTTCCTGACACCGTCTTCAGATCGGCATAAAAAGCAGGAGCTTGATCGATCGAAAGAGCTGCATGGTGAGGTCGATAGCCATGCTTGATGTGGCGCCACTTTTCCGAAAGGTCCTCTTTTACCTGCGCAGCTAAAAAGCGGCCGTTTTCCAGATACTGTTCATCCTCAGCCCACCGCAGAGCATCGCAAACCCAGCTTCTTAGTGACAGAGCCATCGAGCGGTGCTTTCGGTAAATCGCAGTCAAAGCCGAGTCAATTGAAGTTGCAGTAAGCCCAGACAAGGGTGTCGGCAACGCGGGGCGAAGGTGGTTACGGACGATCCCACGAAACTTGGTGAGAGCTCGACCAGTGGTTAAGTCCCAACGCCCGGATTTCGCCTCGTGGGGCATCCACTTCTCGAGAAGGTCGCTTAGGGTCATCGTCAAAGTCGACTGAGCCCCCTCAACGGTAGGTTCAACCAAGCTCTTTGTGGCCGTCTTCTGCCTCGACGGAACTTCCTCTTCACGCAAAACTTTTGCCTCCATCTCGAGGCACATGGCTATCGCGGTTTTCAGCTCCAGATCAAAGACTCGCCCCAGGAGTCGCACAATGGTCGGCTTTTTCCGACGGTAGGCAAAGTCCGCCTGGCCGTTGGCGTCTACCCGGATATACAGATGCACCTGAGGATCGATCACACGATAGGAGATCTTTCCGGGCCGTTCATGCGAAATTTGCTGAATTTTTTCCACAACATCCAGAAGATCGACAGGCATTTCTTTCATACACATTCTCCACAAAGTTTTTTTCACCCACCCCCAAAAGTGGTACAGGTGAAAAGTTCCGGGGTGAAAAGTACAGCCTTTTCAAGAGGTCTGTTTTTCACCCTGTCTGCTGGAGTAGAAAAATGTCGGCTGGAGTGTGAGAATGTCTGCTAAGCCATTGATAAGTAGACATTTTTTTGTCTACTTTGAAGGCTTTTGAGCAAAAAAAACCAGCCGTTTGGGCTGTTTCAGATCTGTCGTGGTGCGCGGTACTGGATTCGAACCAGTGACCCCCGCCGTGTGAAGGCGATGCTCTACCACTGAGCCAACCGCGCGCTGAATTTCCAATCTCTTCTCACGAAGAGAATCGGGATTTTACAGACATCTATAAAATTTGCAAGCGTCGCCCAATCGGGCAATACTGGCATCGCGTAAAATCCAGCCTCTTTCCATCCTATCCAGGCATCAAACGGCATGAGCAAGAAACGCATTCTCGGCATCGACCCGGGCCTCAATCGCACAGGCTTCGGAGTGATCGACGTTGACGGCAGCCGCCTGACATTTGTCACAGCCGGATGCATTCATGTCCCCACCGGTACGCTGAGCGAACGTTTGGGCACCATTTTCCGAGAACTTTCGTGCATTATTGCCGAAACAAACCCTGACTGCGCCGCCGCCGAACAGGTGTTCGTCAATATCAATCCGCGTTCTACGCTACTGCTCGGTCAAGCCCGTGGCGCAGCTCTTGCTTGTGCCGCGCATCATGGCCTTGCAGTGGCCGAATTTTCGCCGTCTGAAATCAAGAATTCGATTGTCGGCACCGGCCGAGCCACTAAGGCACAAGTCCAGATGATGGTCTCCACCCTTTTAAAACTGTCAGGCGACATTCAGGCGGATGCCGCCGACGCTCTTGCCTGCGCCGTCACGCACGCGCACGCCATGCAGCTTACCCAAGTTCAAGCCATGGCTGCAATACCTTCGCAAACGGGCAATCGAACAATGACATCGAAGAAATCACAGCGCAACGCTTGGGCTCAACTCATCAATAACAAAATCAGGAATCAATCATGATCGGACGCATTCGTGGCACACTTCTCGAAAAAAATCCTCCGGAAATTCTGGTCGACGTCCACGGCGTCGGTTATGAGATTAATGTTCCGATGTCCACCTTCTACAACCTGCCTGACGTTGGCCAGGAAGTGACACTTCTGACGCATTTCATCGTGCGTGAAGACGCTCAACTGCTCTACGGCTTCGGCACGGCCAAGGAACGCGCCGCTTTCCGACAGCTCATCAAAATTTCCGGTATCGGCGCCCGCACAGCTCTGGCGGTTCTCTCCGGCATGACGGTTGACGCACTGGCACAAGCCGTCTCCAAACAGGAAAGTGCACTCTTAACACGCGTACCCGGCATCGGCAAGAAAACGGCCGAACGTCTTGTTCTGGAACTCAAAGGTAAGATCAGCGCTGATCTCGACGGCGTGACGCTGGCCGCCGCTCCGGGTGACAATCGTGCCGATGTAGTGGCCGCACTGGTGGCCCTGGGGGATTCGGATCGAGAGGCCACTGCCGCGGCCAAGACGCTCTCGCCCGACGTCAGTGTTTCCGCAGGCATCCGCGAAGCCCTAAAATCCATGGCACACTGATTTTTAAACGGTAGAAAGTTTTTCTCATGCAAAACGTCGAACGCGTCGTCTCCACGGAAGCAACAAGCCCAAATGAAGAAAGCATCGATCGAGCCCTTCGTCCGGTGCGTCTGGCCGACTATGTCGGTCAAAAAGCGGTGCGTGAACAGCTCGAAATCTTCATTGCTGCCGCCAAGCAGCGCGGTGAGCCGCTTGACCATCTGTTGGTGTTCGGGCCTCCCGGCCTGGGCAAAACGACGCTCGCGCACATCGTGGCCAACGAAATGGGCGTCAACTTGCGCCAGACTTCCGGTCCCGTTCTTGAGCGTCCGGGCGACCTGGCAGCGCTTCTGACCAACCTTGAGAAAAACGACGTTCTCTTTATCGATGAAATCCATCGTCTGAGCCCCGTGGTCGAGGAAATCCTCTATCCAGCGCTGGAAGACTATCAAATCGACATCATGATCGGCGAGGGCCCTGCGGCTCGTTCCATCAAGCTTGACCTGCCGCCCTTTACGCTGATCGGCGCCACAACCCGTGCAGGGTCACTCACCAATCCCCTGCGCGCCCGTTTCGGCATCGTCAACCAGCTGCAGTTCTACGATACGGATGATTTGGCACACATCATCACGCGTTCTGCCAACCTTTTAAATGTCCCCATCGAAGAGGCAGGAGCCTATGAAATCGCTCGCCGATCCCGCGGTACGCCTCGCGTTGCCAATCGACTGTTGCGACGTGTGCGTGATTTTGCACAAGTGCGCCACAACGGCGTCATCACGGCAGAAGTAGCCGATGCGGCGCTTCGTATGCTCGAGGTCGACGCCATGGGATTGGACTTTGTGGATCAGAGATTTTTGCTCACCATCATGGACAAATTTGCAGGCGGACCGGTGGGCATCGACAATCTCGCCAGCGCCGTCGGCGAGGATCGAGAAACGCTCGAAGATGTGGTTGAGCCCTACCTCATTCAGCAGGGACTCGTACAGCGCACGCCGCGCGGACGCATCGTCACGCAAACGGCCTATCGGCACTTCGGGCGTCTGGCTTCAGCGCAGACGGCTCCGATGGCCGACCTCTTTGCCGAGTAATCGTATCAGCGCGAATACGTCTGGGCAATCGCCCCTTTGTGGCCGGACTCACTCGCCCATAATGCGGCTTCCACACGCGTGGCAAAGCCGAGTTTTTTGAGGACGTGCTTGACATGCACTTTCACGGTACCGTCTGAAATCTTCAGATACTCCGAAATCTGACGGTTGCTCATGCCGTTGGCGATGCAATAAAGGACGTCCACTTCGCGCGGACTCAAGCGGGAAATGTCCCTCGAATCGTCAGCCACGGGCACATTGCGAAGCGACACGGCCAATGCCGCCGTGAGCGAATCGCTGATCACCATCTCACCGCTAGCAGCCAGATGAACCTGTGCAGCAAGCTGCTGCACCGACAGACGCTTGGTGATAAAGCCGTCCGCCTGCAGGCGTATAGCCGCCATCAGAGACGGCTGCGTGCCGTCGGTGATAAGCATCACACAGCGCGGCGCGTTTTCAAGCAATTTGATGTCCTTAAGCAACGTCACGCCGATGTCACCGCCGTCGAGATCGATAAACATCAGATCAGGGTGCTCATTTCGGGCTTCATCAAGCGCGTCGTTAGCGTTATGCGTGATACGACGCACCGAACCCGGGACCTGTTCGCCGATCAACTCACTCAAAGCTCGTGCAAAAAGCGGGCATTGGTCAAAGATCAAAATACGGGCGGGCTGTCCGTCGTCAAGATCTGTCGTTGTCATTTTCTTCTTTTAATTCAAACGTTCCGGAAGCCTTTTCGGACTTCCGCATGCTGTCCGAAGACCTTTACGCGTCGTAGTCGCGCACCGTGTGCCAAAGCACATTGACGCCCTTCATGAAATCTTCCATCTTCATGGCTTCGTACGGATTGTGCGAGCCGTTTTGATTGGCCACAAAGATCATGGCCACCGGCACACCGCTGTTGCCGATGACAGCCGCATCGTGACCGGCACCGCTTGCCAGGCGACGCACCGGAATACCCGCGCTCTTGGCCGCCGCCTCGATTCGATCGGAAAGCGCAGCGTCCACCTTAGCCGCATCCGTTACGATCTTGCGATCGAACTCGAACTTCACGCCGCGCTCCTTGGCAACAGCATCGGCTTCCTTCAACAGCAACTCGTGGAAACGCTCGCACGTATCAATCGAAAGGCTGCGCATGTCCACCGTAAAAGTCGTTTCACCCGGGATCACGGAAATCGCCGATGTCGCCGAAGTCTTCAGCACTCCCACGGTGAAGACAAGATCCTCTCCGTTGGCAAGCCATTCGTCCCAATGCTTGTCCATACGGGTAAGAAGCTCTGCCGTAGCCATCATGGCATCATGCCGGTATGGCTTGTCGACGGCACCTGAATGCGCAGTTTGCCCCAAGCAAACCACTTTCTTGTGACGCACGTTACCTCGAATACCCGTCACAATGCCGACGCGCTCGGTTTCCGAGCTGTCAAGCGTCGGGCCCTGTTCGATGTGTAGTTCGATGAAGGCTGCAATCTTTTCGAGGTCCACAAGAGGACGACCGGCCGTAATATCAGCAGGAACAAAACCGCAGGCCGAAATGCATTCACCGAGTGTCATCGGTTGTGTGCGGTGCTTTAAAGCCGTATCAGCAAGCGTCAGTTTTCCGGTGAGTGCCAGCGAACCCACATAAGCCTTGCCGAAAAAGCTCGATTCCTCGCAACGCATCATCAGAATCATGTAATCGCGTTCGGGCACGAAACCCGTACGGCGCATCCACCACGCGACCGCCAAGGCGGCGGTTATACCGGCTAATCCGTCATAGTTGCCGCCCTGCGGCACGCTGTCGGCGTGGCTG
>ENA-ORQX01000321-ORQX01000321.1-human-gut-metagenome-genome-assembly--contig:-NODE-321-length-41436-cov-4.201711_pt1 | contig 41436 bp, 23 predicted proteins | sample MGYA00242170_ERZ509124 | MGnify/ENA primary metagenome ERZ509124 (study PRJEB26280, sample SAMEA2338647) | human gut metagenome | biome: human gut; feature: human-associated habitat; material: faeces... | reverse complement strand
AGAACAGGACTATCCAGTGCGACTTCACGCAGCGCAAACAGGTGCGCCGCATGAAGAACGAGATCGAGCTCAAAGGCCGCTTCTATTACGACAACAGCCTGGCCATGGCGCTCGACTACACCGTGCCCGAAGGCGACAAGGTGATTATCCGCAACGACCGCATCATCCTCAAAACGGCCGGGCAGGTGACCCAGACCGCGACGTCGGCCAACCCCATGCTGCAACAGGTGGCGCTGATGATCCGCGCCAGCATGACCGGCGACCTCTCGCAGTTCGGCCAAGGGTGGCAGATCGGCTACACCGAAAAGGAGGGTGTCGGGGAGGTGAAAATGGTTCCCGAGTCGAAGCGCGCCCGCAAGTACATCGACTCGATCACGCTCTGCTTCGACCTGAAGGACATGACCTTAGACCGCATGGAACTCTGCGAGACCCAAGGCGGGCGTTCGGTCTACGAATTCCGCAACAAGCGTTTCAACCTCCCGGTCGACCCCGCAAGATTCAACCCCTAACCCTGAGACCACACCCGATGCAAGACCTGTTCACCAGCATAGACAACTACTTGGCCCAGGAGGGGCATTACGCTTTCCGCGTGCGGCTCGATGCGTCGCACCCGGTCTACCGGGGGCATTTCCCGGGGCACCCGGTGCTGCCGGGGGTCTGCACGCTGCAACTCGTACGGGAATGCCTGAACCGCGGCACGGGGCGCAGGTTCCGCTATGCGGCCATCCGCGAATGCAAGTTCCTCGGCATGGTCGTGCCGCAGGCGGACGAACTGCTGGAGATCGACATCCGGGTGGGGGACGACACGCCGGAGGGCACGAGGCTCTCCTGCACGATTACGAATCACGGAAAGACGGTGCTCAAACTCAGGGGCACCGTATGCGAAATGCCATGACCATCGAGCGGAACGACATACTGGCGGTGATCCCGACCTACAACAACGAAAAGACCCTCGCCCGAGTCATCGGAGACGTGCGCCGCTACTGCACGGACGTGCTGGTGGTGAACGACGGGTCGACCGACTCGACGGCGGGGATAATCGCCGGGGCGGGCGTCGGGAGCATCTCCTACGCTCCGAACCGGGGCAAGGGCTACGCCCTGCGCCGGGCGCTGCGCTACGCCGCGGAGCACGGCTACCGTTACATGCTGACGATCGACTCGGACGGACAGCACTACGCCTCGGACATCCCGAAATTCGTCGAAGAGATCGCAAAGACCCCCGACGCACTGCTCGTAGGGGCCCGCAACCTGAGGTCGGACAACATGCCGGGCAAAAACACCTTCGCCAACAAATTCTCGAACTTCTGGTTCCGCGTGGAGACGGGCATCCGCCTCGACGACACGCAGTCGGGGTTCCGGCTCTACCCCGTGCGGCGGATGAAGGGGATGCGTTTCGCGACGCGCCGCTACGAGTTCGAGGTCGAAGTGCTGGTACGCGCCGCATGGCGCGGGATCGAGGTGCGCAACATCCCGGTGAGGGTTTTCTACCCCGAAAAGGCCGAGCGCGTGTCGCATTTCCGCCCGGGCAAGGATTTCACGCGCATCAGCATCCTCAACACGCTGCTCGTGCTCGGGGCGCTGCTGTTCTATTATCCCTGGCGGTTCCTGCGGTCGCTCACCCGGGAAAACATCCGGCGCTTCGTGGTCGACAACATCACCCGGTCGAAGGACTCGAACCCGCGGCTGGCCGCCTCGATCGGGCTGGGCGTCTTCTTCGGCATCGCCCCGCTGTGGGGCTACCAGATGATCGCGGCCGCCGTTACGGCCCACTTCACACGGCTCAACAAGGCCGTGGCGATACTCAGCTCGAACATCAGCATCCCGCCGATGATCCCGTTCATCCTCTACGGAAGTTACTGGACGGGGGCGCAGGTCTTGCAGCGCGACATGCCGCTCTCGCTCTCGGACATCACCCTAGAACGGGTGGCCGCAGACCTCGTACAATACATCGCGGGCAGCTTCACGATGGCCGCCGTATGCGGTGCGGCCGCGACGGCGGTCGGCTATGCCCTGCTCGTACTCTGTAAACGCACGCCCGGCCATGAATAAACTTTTCATCACCCTCTACGACTTCTTCGAACGGCGCCGCGCACTGCTCTGCACGGTGCTGGCAGTGCTGGTCGCGGCGATGGGTGCGGCAGCCCTGCAACTGCGTTTCAGCGAGAACATCACCGGCTTCTTCCCCGACGGGGAGCGGAAGGCCGCGGCGGCATTCTCGAACCTGAAGATCAAGGACAAGATCGCCGTGATGATCAATACCCGGGAAGGTGCAGAAGGCACGGGAGCCACGGCGGAGGGGATGATGGCCTGCGCCGACCGGCTGGTGGAACTGCTCGAAGCCGATACGCTTTTCCACCGCTGGGCACAGGCCGAGGCTTCGTTCGGCAGCGAGCTGGTGGACGACATGCGGGCGTTCCTGCAAGGGCACCTGCCGCTGCTGCTCACCGAGGCGGACTATGCCCGCATGGACACGCTCCTCACGCGGCAGGGCATCGCGCGCGCGATGGAGAGCAACTACCGCAGGCTGCTGTCGCCCGTCGGCGGGTTCATCGACGAATACATCTACGACGACCCGCTGGGGCTGTCGTTCGGGGCACTGGGAAAATTACAGGAGCTGAATATCGGGGGCAATTACACGCTCTTCGACGACTACCTCTTCTCGAAGGACATGACGACGCTGATGGTCTTCATCTCGCCCCGGTACGAGAGCAGCGACACGGGCATCGGCGACCGGCTGGTGGAGCGGATCGAAGCGGTGCTGGCCGGCCTGAACGCCGAGTACGCCGCCCGGGGCATCTCGGCCGACTACTTCGGCGCCCCGGCCGTGGCCGCATACAACGCGCGGCAGATCAAGCACGACATGATGCTGACGCTGAACATCGCCATCCTCGTCATCGTGGTGTTCATCACCCTCTCGTTCCGCAACAAGCTGTCGGTGCTGCTGGCCCTGATCCCCGTAGCGCTGGGCGGATTGCTGGCGCTGGCGGTCATGTCGCTCGTGTGCCACACGATCTCGGCCATAGCCGTCGGGGCAGGAACCGTCGTCATGGGCATCGCACTGAGCTACTCGATACACATCCTCTGCCATGCCAACCACTGCCACGACCCGCGGCAGATCATCCGCGACCTGGCCTACCCGCTGACGATCGGCAGCATCACGACCATCGGCGCCTTCGCCGGGCTGCTTTTCACCGACTCGCAGCTACTGCGCGACTTCGGGCTCTTCGCTTCGCTGACACTGGTCGGAACGACGCTGTTCAGCCTCGTCCTGCTGCCCCACCTGATCCGTAAGGAGGATCGCGGGGGGGGGTCGGCCGTGCTGGAAGGCGTGGAGCGGCTCACGGGTATGCGCCCCGACCGCAACCGCATGCTGGTGGCGGCGATACTCGGGCTCACGGCGGTATGCCTCTTCTTCTTCAACCGCATCGGCTTCGACAGCGACATGATGCACCTGAACTACAACGCACCCCATCTGGCGCAGGCCGAGGAGCGTCTGGGCCGCCTGATGGACGACGACCGGGAACGTTCGAAGGTGCTCTTCCTCACGGCGGCCGACACCCCGGCCGAAGCCGTGGACAGCTACCTGCGCCTGGGACGGCAGCTCGACTCGCTGAAACAGGCCGGGAAGATCGACTCCCATGCCGGGGTGACTTCGTTCGTGGTGGACAGCGCCGAGCAGCTGCTGAGGCTGGAGCGCTGGCGAAAGTTCTGGACGCCGCAGCGCCGCGAAGTGCTGCGCGCAGGGATCCGGGAGGGCGAAAGGCGCTACGGATTCGCCGAAGGGGCCTTCGACGGCGCACTGGAACTGGCCGGAAGGGAGTACACGAAACTCGACTACTCGTCCCCGGCGGCACGGGAAGTATTCCGCGAATGGATCGACGGGCACGGCGCGACACCCATATTCCTGAGCCATGTGACATTGCCCGACAGCTGCAAGCACGAGGTTTACGCCGTGTTCTCGGCGGCGGACGACATCGTGGTCGCCGACCGGGCGTTCTACGCCGGGAAAATGGCGCGGAGCGTGAACCACAACTTCTACCTGATACTCTCGATCTCGTCGATACTGGTCACCGTGGCGCTATTCCTCTGCTACGGGCGTATCGAGCTGACGCTGATGTCGCTGCTGCCGATGGGCATCAGCTGGGTCATCATCCTGGGACTGATGGCGATGTTCGGCGTGGAATTCAACATCGTGACGATCATCCTCTCGACCTTCATCTTCGGCATCGGCGACGACTTCAGCATCTTCATCATGGACGGGCTGCTGAGCGAATACAAGACCGGGCGCAAGATGCTCGACACGCACAAGACGGCGATCTTCTTTTCGGCCTTCACCGTCGTGGTGGGGCTCGGGGCGCTGATCTTCGCACGCCATCCGGCACTGCACTCGCTGGCGACGATCTCCCTGTTCGGCATCGTCGCCGTGGTGCTGGTCTCCTACACGATACAACCCGTGCTGTTCCGGATGCTGATCACCTCGCAGACCGAAAAGGGCGGGGCGCCCTACACGCTGGGGAGCCTCGTAAACACGGCCTACGCATTCGGGTTGTTCGTGACGGGCTGCCAGTTGTTACAGGCGCTGATTTTCACGCTCTGGCCGTTGCCGATGGCACGCCGCCGCAAACAGCGCATTGTGCAGTGGTCGATCCACCACATGACGCGGGGATTCCTGCGGGCGATGGTCACCACCAAAACCATACGCCTGAACGACACGGGCGAAACGTTCGCCGAACCGGCGGTGGTGATCGCCAACCACCAGTCGTTCATCGACATCCTGGTGCTGCTGAGCATCTGCCCCAAAGCCGTGATGGTGACCAACGGCTGGGTATGGCGTTCGCCGGTATTCGGGCGTATCGTCCGCTACCTGGGGTTCTACCACGCGGCGGACGGATACGAACGCCTCGCCCCGGCACTGGCGCAGAAAGTGGCCGAAGGGTACAGCGTGATCGTCTTCCCCGAGGGGACGCGCTCGGCGGACGGGAAGATCGGACGCTTCCACAAGGGGGCTTTCTACCTGGCCGGGGAACTGGGGCTGGACATCCTGCCGATCTGCCTCTACGGCAACGGCATGATCTCGTCGAAAAGGCAGCCCATCTATATCAAACACGGGCTGGTGGTAAGCCGCGTGCTGCCGCGCATGGCCGCCGCCGACCCCGCAAACTGCTCGGCGCAGGCCAAGGCCGCCTGCCGCCTGATGCGCCGGGAGTACCTCGGGCTGTACGAAACCTACAACAGGCCGTGCAACCCCTATTTTCGCGACATGCTCATCAAGAGTTACACCTACAAGGGCCCCGTGCTGGAGTGGTACATGCGCGTCAAGGTGCGGCTGGAGCGGAGCTACGAGCTGTTCGACCGCATCGTGCCGCGCGATGCGGCGGTCGTAGACCTCGGGTGCGGGTACGGCCCCCTGAGCTACATGCTCGCCATGCTCTGCGAGCGGCGGCGGGTCATCGGCATGGACTACGATGCGGAAAAGGTCGAGACGGCCGAACAGAGCTTCCTGCGGCGGCCGGGCATCGAGTTCATCCACGCCGACCTGCGCACGGCGGAGCTGCCCGGGGCAGACGCCTTCCTGCTGGTCGACGTGCTGCACTACATGCGCCCCGAAGAACAACGGGCGCTCATCGGGCGCTGCGCGGCACGGCTCAACGCAGGCGGACGGATCATCATCCGCGACGGCGACAGCGGCAAGGCCGAGCGGCACAAGGCCACGGCGATGACCGAGGTGTGGTCGACGAAGATCGTGGGGTTCAACAAGACCGACGGCGGGCTGCATTTCACCTCGACGCCCGAGCTGGCCCGGATCGCCCGCGAACTGGGCATGGAGATACACGCCGCGCACAAGGACACGCGCACGTCGAATACGGTATACATACTGAGCCGGCGGGAAACGGACAGCGGAAAGGAGGAGTGACATGCAGGGGCAGTTCGACATAATCGTCATCGGCAGCGGCCTCGGAGGCCTGGAGTGCGGCGCCATGCTCGCCCGCGAAGGGATGGGAGTCTGCGTCGCGGAACAGGCGGCCCTGCCCGGAGGCTGCCTGCAATCGTTCTCCCGGCGGGGACATGCGATCGACACGGGCATGCACTACATCGGCAGCATGCAGGCCGGCGGCATCATGCGCCGTTACTTCGAATATTTCGGCATCCTCGGCTCACTGCGCCTGCGGCCGCTCGACGAGGCATTCGACGTCGTGTCGCTGCCCGGAGCGGGCGACTACGCCTACATGCACGGTTACGAAGCCTTCGAAAAGCACCTCGGGGAATGGTTCCCGCACGAAAAGGCGGGGCTCGGCCGCTACTGCGCGAAGCTGCGCGAAATCGGCGGCAGCATCGGTATCGGGGTGCACCGCACGGGGCGGTTGTCGGACGGGGGAACGAAATACCTCGGGGCACCGGCGGCCGGATTCATCGGCGAATGCGTCGCAGACCCGCTGCTGCGCAATGTCCTCGCGGGGACGAACCCCCTCTACGGAGGCGTGCGCGAAAGTTCGACGCTCTACCACCACGCGATGGTAAACCACTCGAACATCGAGGGCGCCTGCCGCTTTACGGGCGGGACGCAGCAGATCGCCGACGCACTGGCGGCGAAGATCCGCGAGCACGGAGGGACGATGCTGGTGCGGAGCCGCGTCGTAGCCCTGCACACCGAAGGGCGGCGCATCACGGGCGTGGAGCTGGCCGACGGGCGGATGCTGCGGGCAAAAACCGTCATCTCGGCCATCCATCCCGCGGAGACATTCCGCCTGATAGGCCCGACGCCCGTCATCCGCAAGGCATTCCGGGAACGGATAGGCAGCCTGCCCGACTCGTACGGGCTCTTCTCGGCATACCTGCTGCTGAAGCCGGGGCGGATCCCGTACATCAACCGGAACCTCTATTACTTCGCCGGGAAAGATGTCTGGAAGACGCTTTTCGACCTGGAAGCCATGCGGCCGGGGATGGTGCTGCTTAGTGCACAGGCTCCGGACGGCGACCCGGCATGGTGCGACGTCGTAACGCTGATGACGCCCGTCGCCACCCGCCCCTGGAAGGCGTGGGAAGGCTCCGCCCCGGGACGCCGCCCCGAAGCCTACACGGCGCTGAAGGCCGCCATGACGCAGGCGACGGTCGATTTCGCCTGCGCCCGCCTTCCGGAACTGAGGGATGCCATCGCCCATACGTATGCCGCCACGCCGCTCACCTACCGCCACTACACCGGCGCACCGCACGGCGCGGCATACGGGCTGCTGAAAGACTGGCGCAGCATCATGGCGTCGCACATCCCGGCCCGCACCAAATTCGACAACCTGCTGCTCACGGGGCAGAACCTCACGGTACACGGCGCAATCGGCGTCACGCTGTCGGCTGCGGCGACCTGCTCGGAAATAGTGGGCACGGAATACCTCGCAAAAAAGATCGCCAACGCATGAAACGCCTCCTCAAATACACACTCGCCGCACTGGCGGCGATCCTCGTCCTGCCGACGGCATTCCTCTGCGGCCTTTACCTGACGGCAGACATGGAGCAGCCCGCGGTGACGATCGATACCGCAGCCTACCGCGTCACAGACCACGGCGGCTACGCCGTATGCCACGGCAGTTTCCTGCGCCGCAACCCCCACGGACTCTGGGAGCTCTACACCGCCGGGTCGCCCGAAGAGTCGGGGGCGGCGGCAGGCGCCCTCACCGCAGGGCTGATGCACTACCAGGAACAGGTTTTCGTAGACCGAATCCGCGAATTCATCCCCTCGGAGGGCTACCTGAAATTCCTGGGCGGCATGATCCGGATATTCAACCGCAACCTGGGGCGGCACGTCCCCGAGGAGTACCGGCGCGAGATATACGCCCGGTCGCTTTACTGCTCGCACGACTTCGACGCCATCGGCACCCCCTACGAACGCCAGCTCAACTACCACGCGGCGCACGACATCGGGCACGCCATGAGCCAGTACATGCTCGTGGGATGCAGTTCGTTCGCGGCATGGGGCGGTGCGAGCGACGACGGGAAGCCGGTCGTCGGGCGCAACTTCGATTTCTATATGGGCGACGACTTCACCCGCAACAAGATCGTGACCTTCTGCCGGCCGCAGGCGGGCCATCCCTTCGCCAGCATCGGCTGGGCGGGGATGATCGGCGTGCTGTCGGGCATGAACTCCGAAGGGCTAACCGTGACGATCAATGCCGCGAAAGGGCCCGTGCCGCTCGCATCGGCGACACCCATCTCGATCCTCGCACGCGAGATCCTGCAACATGCGGCGACCATCGCAGAGGCGCTGGAGATCGCCCGCCGCCGCGACACCTTCGTCAGCGAATCGCTGCTCGTGGCCTCGGCACGCGACGGGAGGGCGGCGATCATCGAGAAAACGCCCCGCCGAACCGTGCTCTACGAGGGCGACGGGGAGTACCTCATATGCACGAACCACTACCAGTCGGAGGCGTTCGCCGACGACGGGGACAACCGCGAGAATATCGCCATGACCGACAGCCCCCATCGCTTCGCCCGGCTCGAAGAGCTCATGGCGGCGAATGCGCCCCTCGACGTCCCGGCAGCGGCCGCCATGCTGCGCGACCAGCGCGGCACGGGCGGCAAAGACATCGGCGTGGGGAACGACTGTTCGGTGAACCAGTCGATCGCCCACCACTCGGTCATATTCAAACCGGCAACCCTGCAAATGTGGATCTCGACCTCGCCGTGGCAGGGCGGCGCCTTTGTCTGCTACGACCTCGGAGCAATCCTGCGCAACCCCGACCCCGCCGCAGAGCTGTACGACGCGGCGCTGGAGATACCTTCCGACACGGCCTACCTCGCCCGTGACTACCCGCGCGTGGTCGCATACCGCCAGCTCGGAGCCCGCATCCGCCGGGCGATAAAAGCAGGGAGGAAGGCCGACGGGGAATTGACAGAAACCTTCGCCCGAACCAACCCGCAGAATTTCCACACCTGGAAACTGCTGGGGGAATACTACCTCTCGCAGGGCGACGACGAGCGCGCGGCACAGAGCTTCGGCAAGGCGCTGGAGGCAGGGGTTCCCCGCAGGGACGAACTCCTGGCGATAGAAAGACTCAAATCGGAATGCAAGCCATGATACGAAACCCGGAAATACAATTCGCATCGGCCGATGCGATCGCGGCGTTCCAGGAGGAACGCCTGCGCGATGAGGTCGCCTACCTCTATGAAAATTCGCCTTACTACCGGCGCATGTTCGACGGCTGCGGCATGCAGCCCGGCGACATCCGCACGGCGGACGACCTGCGGCACCTGCCCGTAACCACCAAAACGGATCTGCAACTCCACCCCGGGGAGTTCGTCTGCGTGCCCCGCAACCGCATCATCGACTACGTGACCACGTCGGGAACCCTCGGCGACCCGGTGACGTTCGCCCTCACGGAAGAAGACCTGGCCCGGCTGGCCTACAACGAGGCCATGTCGTTCACCACGGCGGGATGCACCGGAGAGGACATCCTGCAACTGATGACGACCATCGACCGCCGCTTCATGGCCGGGCTGGCTTACTTCATGGGAGCCCGGGAGCTGGGATGCGGCGTGATCCGCGTGGGAAACGGCATCCCCGAACTGCAATGGGACACCATCCGGCGCATCGGCCCCACGGGCTGCATCGTCGTGCCGTCGTTCCTGATAAAACTCGTCGGCTATGCGCAGGAGCACGGGATCGACTACCGCCGCTCGTCGCTGCGCCGTGCGATCTGCATCGGCGAGGCGCTGCGCGACACCGACTTCAGCAACAACACGCTGGGAGCGAAAATCACCGAACTGTGGCCCGAACTGGAACTTTTCTCGACTTACGCCTCGACCGAGATGCAGACCTCGATCACCGAATGCGGGCACCACTGCGGCGGGCATGTTCCGGCCGACATGCTTCTGGTGGAGCTGCTCGACGAGCAGAACAACCCCGTGCCCGAGGGACAGGAGGGCGAGGTGGTCATTACGACGCTCGGCGTGCGGGGCATGCCGCTGCTGCGCTTCAAGACGGGCGACATCTGCATCGCCCGCACGGGACGCTGCGCCTGCGGCCGCACGACGATGCGCCTCTCGTCGGTGATCGGACGCCGGGGGCAGATGATCAAATTCAAGGGCACGACGCTCTACCCGCCCGCGCTGTACGACGTGCTGGAGAATATCCCCGGCGTGAACAACTACATCATCGAGGTATTCACCGGAAGCCTCGGCACCGACCAGATCGTGCTGCGAATCGGCAGCACGCGCCGCGACGAAGCGTTCGAGAAGGAGATCAAGGACACGTTCCGCTCGAAAGTGCGCGTAGCACCCGAGGTGGTCTTCGAGCAGGTGGAGTACATTGCGAAAAAACAGATGCCCCAAATGAGCCGGAAACAAATAAAATTCGTAGATTTACGCGAACAAACCAAATAAAACCCAACCATGAAAAAATTACTGAGCATAGCCCTGTGCCTGATCGCCGTCAGCGGTTTCGCACAGAAGGGAAAGACGAAGATGGCGGCCGACTTCTACGGCGTGGATTACAGTTGCGTGAGCGTCGTCGGGGCCAACGAGCAGCCGGCCGAGTTCATCAAGGCGTTCGAGGCCATCAACCGCCTCTTCCTCAGCGAACCCAAGAAATACGACGTGGCCGGATTCACCGGCATCGACATCCTTTCGACCAATGTCGAACAGGCCAACGAGGCGTTGGGCGGCCTGGCTGCGGAGCAGTTCACGCCCCGCAGCACGAAGGCCGACATCGCGGCGCAGCTCCCCGGAATCCTCGCCCGCTACGACAACGGCTCGGGGAACAAGGGGCTGGTGTTGATAGCCACGACGCTCGACAAGGGCAACGGCATCGGATACTACACGGCCGTGTTGTTCGATCCCGCCACGCAGGAGGTCATCCTCCAGATGGACATGGCCGGTAAGCCCGGCGGGTTCGGCCTGCGCAACTATTGGGCCGGCTCGGTATACAACGCCCTCAAGAAGCAGGGTAAATACCTGACCAGGTAGGGGGGGGTACCCCGCACCGACACACCCCGCACGGCTTCGTGCGGGGTGTGTCGTCATAATAGGCAAAGAGCGCCCGGAGCGGAGACACGATCCGCACCGGCAGGAAACCCTGTACGCCGCCGGATAAAAACGCCCGGGAGGCGGACTTACCCGGCAGCCCCGGAGCGGGCTTCCGGGCATCTCCCGGGCGGCGGATATTTCATGCGCGCATCGTCGAGCACCAGTACCCAATCGTTCCCCTTGCCGCAAGTCGGGGGCGTGAAGGTCATCGTCGCACCGGCATCCCGGCGGCGGAATTCCCCGATCCGCAGCGGGCGCCCGCTGCGGACATCGTACCACCAGGCCACGATCCGCTTCCCGGAAACCCGTTCCAGGTCGACGGCAAACGGCCGTCCGCTCTCGGAATAGACCATGGCATAGGTGCCGAGGCTGTCGCGGGTAGCCGTACAACGCCCGTGCCCCCGGCCGGCATCCCCGGCGATAACGCCCTGGTCGGGAATACGGCGGAAAAACGGACGGCTCTCGATAAGTTCCCGCCCATAGCACACCTGGTAAGCCCCGGGCAGCGAGAGGGATTCCCGCCAGCTCCGCACGGGCCCCGTGACAGGCGCATACCGGCCGGGTTCCCACATCTGCCATACGGCATGGCAGGCAGCCGTAGGTATGTCCGCAGGCCCCGGAAAAGACCTCGTGGTAGAACGCCCGCCGCACATGCAGGGCTTCGGAAGTGCCGTATTTTTCCCGGTCGAAGTCGATCGGATGTTCCTCGTAGATCGGCTCCCCGTCCAGCACGGGTTTGACGGGCCGCCGGGCATAATCACGGGCGATGCGCTCCCAAAGGTCGAAATCGTAGGCATGGCCGTTCTGCTGCATGTTGAACGCGAGCCACGGCTCGTCGTGCAGCCAGTCGCCCGAAGAGGATTTCCCCCACGGATGGTAGGTAATCAGGCAGGCCGAATAATCCTCGCGGCCGGCGACACCGCAGGCAATGCCGCGGGCGAAGGCCCGCAGTATGGGTTCACGCCCTTCGGGAGGACGGTCGCCGCCCAGTATCCAGATGATATTCCGCCGGATGCGGTAACGCTCCCCCAGATAGCGCCCGAAAGCCTCGGCACGCCCCTCCGTTGTGAAGATCTCGGGCCCGGGGCCCCATTTGAGGCAGAACTTGTCGCCCCATGCGGGCAGCAGGCCGATGACCAGCCCCAGCGAGTCGGCCATGGCGACCACTTCGTCCACATACGTGAAATAACGCTCGTTGGGCCGGGTGAACCCCGCATCGGCAAACGGCAGGTCGCCGTAGGCATTGGGGACGCGCAGCCCGTCACGTTCCGCGAGGCAGACGGCCTGTATGACCGTGAACCCTTTCCGGGCGCGGTCTTCGAGACAGAGGCGCGCCTCTTCGCGCGTCGTACGGTGGAACAGCTCCCACGCCGTGTCGCCCAGATAGAAGAACGGCCTGCCGTCGGCATATTGCAGGTAACGCCCGCCGGGATGCACGACGATGCGCCCGCGGGAGAAAGACCGGGCGCCAAGGGGCGCAGGCGCAAGAAAGAGCGCAAAAAACAGGAACGCAAATAATTTCCTCATAAAAAACGATTTCAGGCGACAGCCGGGAACAAAACGGCAGTCGGGGCCGCCGGAGGCGACCCCGTGCCGGTGTGGCGGCAAAGCCGGGTTACAGTCCCTCCTTCGAGAGCAGCTCCGACGTGTCGATACGCACCTGCGTCGTTGTGAGCTTGTCGTTGAGCGCATAACGCGTCGGGTCGGATATGGTGACCGGCAGGGAAAAATCCTTGTCGGCATTCGCCTTCAGATAGGCGATGTCGACCGTGAGGAAAAAAGTCGCATCGCGTTTCCCGTCGGGGCAGCTCACCGAGGAAGGCAGCGTGTATGCCCGGCCCGGCAGCAACACAGTCCCGTCCAGGGGAGTGCTGCCCACGGAGACGCTGACCGTATAGGCCTGCAACTCGGCCAGCCCGGCGCGGTAGATGCCCAGGAAAATGTGCACCTTCCCCGCCTGCGCGTCGATGCGGTAATTCTTGTTGGACTGCTGCGCCGTCCCGCCGTTGGGCACGGCATAAGGGATGTAACCGGCCTGCGGCATATAGATCACCGCACTGCCCCAGGGCCTCTCGCTGTCGGCCTTCTGGCATGAGGCTGCCCCGCATGCGAGGAGCAGCACAGAAAAGAATGTAACGATCGTTCTCATAGTTCGATATTTTTCGGTCTACCAACCCGGATTCTGGTCGAGTACCCCGCCCGATTTTACGATTTCGGCCTGCGGGATCGGATAAAGGTTCATCTTCGGGGCATCGAAGATGCGTTTGGCCACTTCGAACGGCGTGTAGGCAAAGCCGTCGCCGCTGCGGGTCACCTTCACGCCGCGCAGGGGCCGGTTGAGCACCGTCCCGGCATCGTCCCAGCGCCGGAGATCCCAGTAGCGATGGTCTTCGAAGGCCAGCTCGATGCGGCGTTCGTGTTTGATGGCCGTGCGCATGGCGGCCGCATCGCCCGGGGCGACATCGACCGGGGGCATCCCCACCCCGGAACGGGCACGCACGGCATCCACGGCGTCGCGCGCACTCATCCCGTAGCCGTGGGCGTCGTCCGGGCCGTAGGCTTCGTTCATCGCCTCGGCAAAATTAAGCAATATTTCGGCATAGCGGAAAACGATCCAGCTGCGAAGCCGTTTGTCGTCATTGGTGAGGTTCAGGTTCTCGTTCAGGAACTTGCGCAGGTAATACCCCGTGGGCGAAGCGTTCTGCCGGGCGGGGTCGTCGGCGCCGCCCGCATAGATTTCGAGCGTGCGCCCGTTCCACGTATCGCCGTTGCGCAGGACGGTGGCGTAGAAGCGCGGGTCGAGGCCGGCATAGGCATCGCCCGTATCCTCCCCCGTAGATTCATAGGCTTCCACGAGGTTCTGCGAAGGGCAGATACCCGTACCGCCGCCCTGCGTGCCGATGGGGTAATTCTTGCGTTCGAACTCGTTGGTCGCCCCCATACGCACCGCCCAGATGGTCTCGGGGCTGGTCGTAGAGGTTTCGGCGACGAACAGCCCGCCGTAATCGGGATGCAGGGAATAGATGCCCATGTTGATCACTTCGAAGGCCGCAGCGGCAGCGGCAGCCCACTTGGACTTTTCGCCCGAGGGATTGAACTGCGGGCTGGCGGCATAGAGCAACACCCTCGACTTGAGGGCCAGCGCCGCGCCGCGGGTGATCCGGCCCGACTTCTCCTCGAGGTTCTCGGCCCGCCAGTCGACGACCAGTTCGTTGCGCACCCCCTCGATCTCGCGCAGGATGAGGCCGACCACCTCGTCGAACGTGCCGCGCGGAAGATTGGCCTCCTTCTGGTCGGCATACACGCGGTCGATGAGGGGCACCCCGCCGTAACGCTTGGCAAGCTCAAAATAATAATAGGCTTTCAGCACATGCGCCTCGGCGCGCAGCCGCTGCACGTCGACGATGTCGCGGCGGTAGCTGTCCAGGCCGTTCGAAGTGAGCGTGTCGCGGTGCATACCGAGGATATACCTGTAATCCACCGACTTATCGAGGTAGTCGTGCGCCGCATAGATGCCGTTGTAATAGCTCGTATAGCAATCGTCGGGGTTGTAATAGGCGCTCCAGCTGCCTTCGTTGAACCGCTGCGTGGAACTGAACGTGGTCACGTATTGCGCCTCGTCGGAAACGGCTGCGAAGAGGTTGCCGTCGATCGCCGTGAACCCGTAGGGGATGTGTTCGTAAACGCGGTAGCCCCAGTCGAACATCTGGTAACGGCGCGTGGCCATCATCTCGTCCGTCAGGTTCAGGTCTTCCTTGGTGTCGAGCGCATCGCACCCCGCCAGGGACAGCGAACAGAGGAGGGCGCCCGCGAAAAGGATTCTCATATTTTTTCGTATCATGGCAGTCGTGTTTAGAAGGTTACGGTCAGTCCGAGGTTGTAGGATTTCAGCGCCGGGTGGCCGGAAAGGATTTCGGGGTCGATGTCGTAGTCGCGCATCAGCCTGCTGACGGTCAGCAGGTTGACACCGCTCAGGTAGATGCGGATCTTCGAGATGCCGGCCTTGCTCAGCGACGGCTGCGCGAAGGTGTATCCCAGTTCCACGTTGCGCAGCTTGAGGAAGTCGCCGCTGCGCTTCCAGAGTGTCGAATTGCGGTAGTTGTTGCTGTTGTCCTGCAACGAAAGGCGCGGATAGGTGGCCGTAGCCCGCGTGTCGATGCCCTGTTCGGGATAGTAGGCCCAGCGGCCTTCGGCAATCCCGTAGACGTTGCCGTTGTCGCGGAACGCCACGTTCTGCAAGGGCGCATCGAGCAGGTTCACGTCACGGCCGGCCGCCCCCTGGAAGAGGGCGAAGAGGTCGAACCCCTTGTAGGATGCCGCCAGCGAGAACGAGTACTGCAACTTGGGCAGGTACGAGTCGCCGATGGCCGTCTGGTCGTTCTCGTCGATGACCGTATCGCCGTTCAGGTTCTTATACTTGATGTCGCCGGGCTGCACGGCACCGAACGTAGGCTTGGGAAGCCCCTCCCTGAGTTCGCCGCCGACGTCGAAATCGTCCCAGTCGTAGAACCCGTCGGCCACATATCCGAACAGGGCGTCGAGCCGCCGTCCCGTGCGTGCCGCGGTCGGCACGGTCACGACCTCGGCCATATAGTCGACCTTGTTGCTGTTATACGAGGCCATGCCCGTGAGCGCGTAATTGAAATCGCCTATGCGGTCGGCCCAGGAAAGCTGGACTTCGAAGCCCTTGTTAGTCATCCTGCCGATGTTGCGGTAAGGCGGATTGTCCACGCCCGAGGCACCGGGGATCATCCAGTCCTGAGTCACGATGCCCGATCTTTTTTCGAGGAACAGGTCAACGTTCAGGGACAACCTGTTCCACAGGCGCAGGTCGATGCCGGCGTCGTACTTCAGGCTCTTTTCGGCAAAAACATCGGGGTTCGGGAGGTAGGACAGCGCCGTTCCCCCGTGCCACGTGTGCTCGGAGTTTCCCGTATTGAGGCCGCCGCGGCCGGTATAGTAGCCCTCCCAGAGGTAACGCATCTCGCCCATCGGATCCCAGCCGTTCTTACCGACCGAAGCCCTAAGCTTGAGCAGATCGACCATGCGGCTGTCCCGCAGGAAACGCTCGCGGGAGACGATCCAGCCAAGGCCGAGCGAGGGATAGAACCCCCAGCGGTTGCCGGGCCTGTAATTGTCCGAACCGTCGGCGGCGAAGGAGAAGGTCGCCACATAGCGGTCGTCATAGGCATAGTTGACCGCCCCGTTGACGGTCATGTGACGGTATTCGACCATCTTGCCGGCAGCGCCGTTCTGCGAAAAGTCTGTCTTGTAGATATTGTAGAGTATCCCGGCCGAGGCGGAGACCACATGCCGCCCGAACGTGCCGTCGTAGCCGACCGTGGCATTGTAGTGCTGCCACGTCCACTGGTTCTGGCCGCTGTCCTCGCCACGGGTATAGGGGGTGTCGTTATCGGTGGTCTGCTGCACCCCGTCGAGCCAGCGCGAATAGTTGCGCGTGTTGCTCGCGCCGTCGCGCGTCCAGCTGCTCAGCGACATCGCCTCCGAAAGGTAGAGCCCCTCCACGAGGAAGTCGAGCCGCTCCTTGAGCTGGAAATTGGCCTGCAGGGTACGGTCGTGCGTGGAGTTGCGCCCCAGCGCCTTGATCGAGGCCAGGGGGTTGAAATTGTAGATCGGGGTACCCGTCCACGTCCCGTCGGGGTTGCGCACGGGATAAACCGAGCCGGGGTATTTGGCAAGGTCGTTCCACAGGTCGCCCGCGGCGCGGTTGGGGTAACGGCGGTCTTCGATCCGGCCCCCGACATCGACCTTGGCCTCCAGGAAACCGAAGAGGTTCATATCGAGGTTCGTGCGGATATTGTAGCGGTCGATGCCTGCGTTGGCCAGCGTATCGTTGGTCGGGGTGTCGTAGATTCCCCGCTGCCCCATGTAGCCGAACAGCACGAAATAGCGTACGGTCTTGTCGCCGCCCGAGACCGACACGTCGGCATCGGTATAGGGCGTGGCCTTCTTGGTGACCTCGCGGTACCAGTCCACGTCGGGCAGTCGGGCGACCTGGTCGGCCGTGTAATAGGGTGTCCAAACGTTGCCGTTGTCGTTGCTCAGCGCCTCGTTGTAAAGCCGGGTATAGTCGCCCGTACGCAACGGTTTCTGGAGGTTCATGGGCTGCTGCACGCCGCCCCGGACATTGACCGTGACGCGCGGGCGGCCGATACGACCGCGCTTGGTCGTGACCCAAATCACGCCGTTGGCGCCCCTCATGCCGAAGGGAGCCAGCGCCGCGGCATCCTTCAGCACCTCGATCCGGTCGATCTCGGCAGGCGAGAGAAACTGGAAATAAGCCATATTGGTCTGGAAGCCGTCGACATAGACCGGCAGCGACGAGTTGTTGTAGGTCGCCACGCCGCGGATACTGAGCGTAGCGGCATCGTAGCCGGGTTCCCCGTTGGTCTGCGACACGACGAGCCCCGGGATACGTCCGTAAAGCATGTTGTTGATATTGGCCGAGGGGATGGATACCTCGTCTCCCGTCACGGAAGAGACGGACGAAGTGACCAGCATTGCCTTCGTGCGGGCCGATGTCCCGGGGATCACATATTCCAGGGCCGCACTGTCGGGCTGTTCCGCAGCCGCGGTATCCCGGGCGGAAACCGGGCCGGCACCACCGACGGCCAGAACCGCGAGTGCCGCGCCTCCGAGAAACACACTTTTCATATGGTTGGGATTCATGTAATTCTGATTTTTTCGGTAAACGATTGTGTATGGGCGGATCAATATCCGGGGTTCTGCACCAGATAGCCCTTATTCACCTCGCTGAGCGTAAAGGGCGAAAGGGACATGCGCTCGTGCCACGTGTATTCGGGGACATAGGAGGGCTTGCGCGTGTAATTGGCGAACTCCTCGGGTTTGCGGGGGTTCCACGACACGCCGGCGGCCTGCGAGAACTCGAACTTGTACTTGGCCCCGCCGACCATCGACGCCCCCTGCTTCCAGTGGCGGGCGTGGGGATACCACTGGTTCTCCACGTAGAATTCCACGGCCCATTCGCGGTGGATGCTCCGCCGCAGCCCCACCCGGTCGGTCTGCGTTTCGTCGGGGATGCCTCCGCGCCTGCGGATGTCGTTCAGGTAGCGCAGCGCCATGGTCGGGTTGCCCTCCTCGTTGTAGGCCTCGGCGATATTGAGGTAAAACTCCGCCATGCGGTAGATCGGGAATTCGAACCATTCGCGCGAACCGGCTTCGTACCAAAATTTGATGTTCTTGGCACAGCCGTCCTGCCACTTGTATTCGAGCTGCCAGTTCTGGTACAGATCCCAACGGCTGTTGCCGGTATTGTTCTTGGGGTTGACGCCGTAGAAATAGAGCGACGCCTGCGCACGGGGTTCCAACTCTTCGGCCTTGTCGCGGTATTCGCCGGCCGGGCGCCAGTCGTCCACGCCCGCCCACGTCTGATCCGTACCATCGGCCTTGCGGTACTGGCAGAGCTGACCGTAGCCGGTGCCGCGGTACTGCCCCAGGTCGTGGCCGGTGTGGGTCGGCATGAAGGTGTAGTTCTTGTAGATACCGTTGTCGTCAGCCTCGCGCTGCTGCTTGTAGGCCAGCAGCACCTCGCGGTTCGACGGCGTGCCGACGGCCGTGCCGTAATCCTTGATGGGGTCGCCCGTGTCGATCAGCTCGAAGCCGTTGGCCTTGCCCCAGTCGATCACCTCCTGATTGGCCAGGCGCGCCGTTTCCCAGCGCTTGGCATCGTAGCCCCCGAGCCAGATCATCTCATTGTTCGCGGGGTCGGCCATCTGCATGTAAGGGGCGTCGGCATTGAAGAGGGGACGGGCGGCATACATCAGCGCCTCGGCCTTGACGGCCAGCGCACACCTTCGAGTGTCGCGGCGGCCGCGTCGCACAGCCCGACGATGAAGTCAAGGGTTTGCTGCACGGTGGAGCGGGGGCGCACGTCGACCGTGGTGAGCGTCGATTCGACCAGCGGCACACCGCCGTAGCGTTTGAGCATCTCCACGTAGCGGAAAGCCACCAGCACCTGCATTTCGGCCTTGACGATGGCTTTGTCGCGGTCGGACATGTCGGCGACCTTGTCGATGTTCTCGTACACGAGCCACGCCTTGCGGATGTAGGCGTAGTTGTTGGGGAAATAGTCGTCGGTATAACCGGCGCCGTTATTCTCGTTGTTGGCCAGCATGCCCGCCACGACCTGCTTATCCATGTATCCCCATGTCAGGCGGCAAAGGTCTTCGCCGCCCATGATGGCTTCGGTCGTCTCGTAGGGCATGATCGGGGAGTTGTTCCACACCAGTACGGGCAATCCCGAAGAGAGGATCGTGGCGTAGGCCTCGGCGATCGCCCCCTCGGCGTTCTTGGCCGTGCTGAAGACCTCGTCCTGATCCATGCCCGTCACTTCGGGCTTCTCGATGAACCAGTCCTGGCAGGACGTAAGGCCGGCCGCCAGCAACAGGCCGAGAAGCGTATAAATGGTCTTTTTCATAAGGCTGCGACTTAAAATTGGATGTTGAAACCGAAGTTATACACGCGCGTGAGCGGATAGATGATGCCTTCGGACGTACTGCCGTCCTGCACCAGCTCGGGGTCGATGCCGTCGACCAGGTCTTTGCCGCCCCAGGTACAGAGGTTGTTGGCATTGACGAATACGCGGATCGAGCCGATATGCGCCTTGCGCATCCAGCGGGCGTTCCGGAACGTATAGGCCACCTCGACGTTCTTGAGCTTGATATGGTCGGTCGAACGGAACCAGAAGGAGTTGTTCTGGTTGTTCTGGCTGTTGGCCATGTTCACGGACATGCGCGGGAAGGTGATCTGCTTGCCGGCGGCATGGCGTTCGGGCGTCCAGCGGCCGTTCATATAGCTCAGCGGCGTACCGTTTCCCTGGGCGAAGGGCGTGATGAGGTAGCCGTTCATGTTGAACGTCCCCTGCGCCGAACCGGTAAGGAGCGCGGATATTTCGAACCCCTTGTAGCCGAAGCTCAGGTTGCTGCTGAACGCGAAGCGCGGGACGTTCGAGAAGCCCGTCGGGGTGATGTCCTTGTCGTCGATGATGCCGTCGCCGTTGACGTCGACGATACGCAGGTCGCCGCCCTGGACACGGTTGCCGTCGATGGCGTTGTAGGGGTGGTTGGCCACCTCTTCGGGCGTATTGTAGAAGCCTTCGTTGTAATAGGCCTTGTACTGTCCGTAGGCGAACCCCGTTTCGTTCATCCAGGCGTACATGTAGGAGGGTTCGGCCTTGTAGTCGATCTTGTTGACGGCATAGGAGACCTGTCCGCCCACTTCATACCAGAAATCCGTTCCGACGTTGTCGCGCCACGAGACCTGGATCTCGTAACCCCGGTTGCTCATGCGCCCCACGTTCACGGGCGGCAGGGCGCTGCCGCTCAGGCCGATGATGCCCGGCGTGACCCCCAGTTTGGTGAGGATGTTGTTGCGCTTCTCCTCGAACAGGTCGACCGTGACCGAAAGCCGGTCGCGGAACATGCGCACCTCGGCGGCGATGTTGTACGACTCCTTCTTCTCCCACGTGACGTCGGGGTTGCCTGTCGACTGTTCGTATTTGCCGGGGAAGGCCGGGTTATTGACCGAACCGTTCGACGAGCCGAAGAAATACCCGTCGAGCGGGGTGCCGTTCCAGGGGCCGTAGCTGTGGCTGCCCCAGGTGCCGGGCAGGAAAAGGAAGCGGTCGCCGCCGATCTCGCTGTTGCCGGTCTGCCCGTACGAGGCGCGGAACTTGAGCCACGTGAGGATGTCGTTCTTCGGGAAGTAGGGTTCGTTCGACACGACCCAGCCTACCGAAACGGCCGGGAAAAACCCGAACCGCTTGCCGGGCGCGAAGTTCTCGGAACCGTTGTAACCCATGTTGAATTCGGCCAGGTAACGCTGGTCGTAACCGTAGGTGACACGCCCCACCACACCGTAATAGCCGCGGGGGACGTTGTACTTCAGCCCGGGCGAGGTGTAGCGTTCGCCGGTGACGAGCGCCATGGCCGTGACGGCGTGCTTGCCGAAATCGCGGCTGAAGTCGATGCCGGCCTCGACATAGACCTTGCGGTTTTTGCCCCAGCCGGTCTCCTCGTAGGATTTGGCATTGTGTTCGCCGCCGTAATAGAGCAGCTCGGCCGGATCGGCGGGGTTGCGCGTGATCGAATAGACGGGCAGGTTGGGCGCAACGCGCAGCGTCTTGGTAAAATAATGGTCATACGACAACGCTCCGCGTACGGAAAGCCCTTCGACGAGGTAATCCATCCGGTGGCGGATGCGGATCGAGGTATTCAGGCTGCTCTGGTTAATACGCGCCTGTGCCTTTTCGAGCATGTAGGCGATCGGGGATTTGCCCCATGCGCCCTTGTTGCTGTCCATGATCGTACCGCCGGCATAATCGGTGATGATGCGGCCGTCGGAGACGCCCGGCGCCGAGAAGGGCGGGGCTTCGTAGATGTTGAGCATCAGGTCGCGGTAACGGCCCCACATGTCCACGCTGCTGTTGCGGTCGGTGATGATCTTCGTCTCGCGCACCTGCCCCGAGAGCGAAACATTGATCTCGGTGAGCGGGATGATGTTGAAATCGAAGTTGGTGCGGAAGTTATACTTGTGGCTGCCCGAGTTGGAGGCCGCATCGCTGAACCCGAAGTCGTTGGTGAGGCTCTTCTGGTTGGAATACCCCACCGAGGTGAAGAAGGCCACCTTTTCGGTACCACCGGAGATATTGACGCTGTACTGCTGCTGGGGCGACACCCCGGCGTCGAAAATCCGCTTCATGTAGTCCGTACTGCCGTAATAGATGGCGGGACTGTCGAGCAACGCCTGTTTCTGTTCGGGCGAAAGGTGTCCCATCGCCTCGACCTCGGAGGGCGTATAGTCGCGGTTATGCCGGAATTTCCACAGTTCGTCCTGCGAAAATACCTTGATGTCGTCGGGCTTGCCGTCGTTGGCGAACGCCTCGTTGCGCAGCACGGCATAATCGTAGGAGTTGACCAGGCTGGGCAGGGTCGTCGGGGAGGTGAAGCCGACATTGGCCGTGAACGAAATTTTCAGGTTGCCTTCGCGGCCGCGTTTGGTCGTCACGATGATGACGCCGTTGGCACCGCGCACGCCGTACACGGCCGTCGCAGAAGCATCCTTGAGCACGTTGACGTTCTTCACATCGTTCGGGTCGAGCATGTTGAAGGCCGTCATGTCGCGCACGATGCCGTCGATGACGATCAGCGGGTTCTGGTCGCCGGCATACGTCCCCACGCCGCGCACGCGGATCGTGGACTCTTCGAAGCCGGCTTCGCCGGTCTTCTGGACGGCGGCCATACCGGCGATACGCCCAACGAGGGCATTGGAAATATTGGTCACGGGGGAGCGCATCAGCTCCTTGCCCGACAGCTGCCCGATGGCGCCGGTGACGGTCTCCTTCTTCTGGGTGCCGAAGCCGACCACCACCACATCGTCGATGCTCTGGACATTCTCCTCGAGCACGATGCGGATATCGGTCTGAGTTCCTACGGGCACCTCCCGGGTGGTATAGCCGATAAATGAAACTGTCAACGTCGCATCCTTGGCCGCCATGACCGTGAAACGCCCGTCGAGGTCGGTCACGGAGCCAGTCTGGGTTCCCCTGACGACCACTCCGGCCCCGACGACCGGCATGCCCTGCTGGTCGACGACCGTCCCGGAGACCCTGGCAGGGGAGACGTCCTGCGCACCGGCGCCGAAAGCGACCGACAGGACGAGCAGCAGAGCCAGCCCGATCTTCGCGAATCTGCGCAGAAGCCCCGGCACATTCAAATAATGGTTCATTTTCATAGGTATTTAGGTTGTAGTTGGTTGATTGGGTCCCGCGGGGAGAATCGCCGCCGCGGGACAGGCCCGCACTGAGGTTCACCGAGAGGGCCGGATCACAAAATCGAAAAGGTCGGAGCGTCTTTTTCTTTCATAGGCTGATAGGTTTGGTTATGCTTCAGGATTTTCGTTACAACAAATTTAGGAAGACGGAACAGGGATATAAAGAACGGATTTATCATTTATTTGTCCGTTTTCATCATCCACCCTCCTGCGCTTCAATATTCGATCCGGACGACCACCGAGCGCGTGAAGTCCGGAAGCGATACGTCGGCACGGCGGGACGCGCGCACCCACTCGTCCCGCCAGGGGTCGTAGATCCGCACTTTCTTCACCCTGCGCCCGCCGAGCAGCGGTGTGAAGTCGACCTGCAGGCCGGACAGCCGCTGTGCCGGAATGCGTTCGGAGAGCTCGTGCCGCCACGTGCTCACCGTATCGCGGCACCAGGCAAGCAGCGTGTGTTCGCCCCGCAGCACATAGACCCGCAGCCCCGCCGTATCGCGGCGCACGGGTTCGAACCCTTCGCGAAGGGGGTCGACACCTTCGACGGCACGCGCGAAGCGCCCCATCTGGAACCAGGTATGCTGCTTGTCGATATGGTGATCCCAATGCCAGAGGTGCCCCGGCCCGGCGGCCCCGCTGAAAAAGGGGGCGAAGAGCACGTCGTGGAGCACGGAACCCATCGTATCTACCTTATATATAGGATGGGGGCCGGTATGCACGGGTTTCACGGCGCCCGACTCGGCCAGCAGCATCGGTTTGCGGAGGCCGTATCCGCGCAGCACGGCGATGGCATCGGAGGCCATGCTGTCGACCGGAGCGCCGCACACGGCCAGTTCGGCACCCTCGTCGATATAGCGGTGCACCTGCGCTACCTCGTTCGGAGGCAGGCGGTTGATGAATTCATAAATCGGGAAGCTCGACTCCCGGTCGAGCGAGCCGAGGCTCTGCATCACCAGGTTTTTCGGGAAGATCTCCTTCACACGCGGCAGCATACGGACATTCCACGCGCGCAGGTGCTCCTCGGGCGTCTCCACGGCGTTCATTTCGTTCCACAGCTCCCAGCCGAAAACGGCGGGATGGTCGCCGTAACGCTCGCGGAAGATGCGCACGCGGCGCAGGAACTCCTCCTCACCACGCTGCGAAGTGATATAATCGTCGGCATCGGCAAACGGGCCGCCGTTCGAGGTATGGTACGAGGCTTTGGTGTCCCACTTGTTCACGCCCGGCCGGATATGGCGGAAACTCTCGATGCAGAACTTGATCTTGATGCCGTACCGGTCGGCGAGCTCCAGCAGGCGGTCGATGCGCACGAGCTTGGCGGTGTCCACCTCGCCGTAACGGGTTTCGATCTCGAAGAGGTTCGTATTGAGCCATACGCGGCCGAAATTGGCGCCGTTGCGGTGCATCTTCCCGAGGTAATGTTCCATGTCGGCAACCGACCCCATCGCGGCGATGTTGCATCCCACGGGGATATACGGCTGCCCGTCCGAAAGGCAGAAATAACGGGGATCCCGGGCGCTTACCTGGACGAAAGAGCGCCTGAAGGAGCGCCCGGGGCGCTTGGCCCACGCCTCCGCTACCGACACGAAGGCAAGGAGGCAGGTCAAAAGGATGAGTCGTTTCATAGGTCGTAGTCTTTAGGTTTGAGCGACAGGATAAAAGTAGGAAATTCCCCGCGCACGGAATATAACCGGTTCCGCAGATGCTAACACATTTTCGTCGGAACGGCGCAGGAGGGGCGAAAGGCCGGTTTTCTGTTATTTTTTGATAAATCCGTGCAAATCCGGCGGGTGGAGTATTCCTATATTTGTTCCATCGAAAACTCACCTTATCCGAACTATGAAACGACTTACGGCAATCCTCCTGTGCACGCTTGCATACGGCGCCGCAACAGCCGCCGACGGGTGGGACGCCCCGGCCGACCAGCACGTCAACACCCTGCACCGCCTGCCCGCCCGGGCCACCTCCTACTCCTACAAGACCCCGCAGGATGCATTGGCGGGAGACCGCGCCCGATCACGGATGATGCCGCTCGACGGTGTCTGGAAATTCCGTTTTGCGGAAGACGCCGCCCAAAGCCCCGAAGGGTTCTGGCAACCGGGCGCCGACCTCGGAGACTGGGACGAGATAGAAGTTCCCTCGTGCTGGGAGATGCAGGGCTACGGGTATCCGATATACACCAACATCCCCTATCCGTTCGAGTTCAGGCCGCCGTCGATCACACGCGACAACCCGACGGGATGCTACGTCCGAAAATTCACCGTACCCCGAAGCTGGGAAGGCGACCGGGTGGTGCTGCACTTCGGGGGCGTATACTCGGGCTATTACGTCTGGGTCAACGGCACCCTGGCAGGATATGCCGAGGACAGCTGCCTGCCCTCGGAATTCGACGTCACCGGCCTGCTGCGACCGGGCGAGAACACGCTCGCCGTGAAGGTTTTCAAATGGACGGACGGCAGTTACCTCGAAGATGCCGACCACTGGCGCATGGCGGGCATACACCGCGAAGTATACCTTGCCGCAAAACCCGATGTGGCCATCGGCGACTTCGGGGTGCGGACGCTGCTCGACGGCGACATGCGCGACGCGCTGTTGCAGATACGCCCCACGATCGACCTGCGCGAGGGCACCCCGGCGGCAGGATGGCATCTGCGGGCGCAACTCTATGCCCCCGACGGGACGCCCAAAGGCCGTGAAATGGGACTACCGGTCGAAGAAATCCTGTCGGAGGCTTACCCGCAACGCGACAACGTCTACTTCGCACTGATGGAGCAGCGCATCGCGGCGCCCGAAAAATGGAGCGCCGAGAACCCTGCGCTCTACACCCTCGTGCTGACCCTGCGCAACGATGACGAGCAGGTCGCCGAATCGCGCAGTTGCAAGGTCGGGTTCCGCGACGTCCGGCTCCGCGGACGCGAGATGCTGGTCAACGGCGTTCCCGTGAAACTCTACGGCGTAAACCGCCACGACCACGACCAATATACGGGAAAGACCGTCACGCGCGAAGGGATGGAACAGGACGTACGGCTGATGAAACTGCTGAATTTCAACTCCGTGCGTACGTCCCACTACCCCAACGACCCCTATTTCTACGAGTTGTGCGACCGCTACGGCCTGTATGTCATCGACGAAGCCAACATTGAGAGCCACGGTTCGGGCGGGAAGCTCTCGAACGACCCGGACTGGGCCGTCCCGTTCCTGGAGCGCGTGAGCCGGATGGTCGTCCGCGACCGCAACCACCCCTCCATCGTCATGTGGTCGCTGGGTAACGAATCAGGATGCGGCCCGGCGCACGCGGCGGCAGCCGGCTGGGCCAAGGATTACGACCCCACGCGCCTGATCCACTACGAAGGGGCGCAGGGACAACCTGCGAGCCCGCTTTACGTACCCCTCAGGCGCACTTCGGCGGCCGTATTCACTAGTGCCGCCCCCGCAGACGGGAAGCCGGGCACCCCGCAACAGCCGCAGGACGGCGGCAATCCGACCGACCCCGCCTACGTGGATATCGTGAGCCGCATGTATCCCACGGTCGGGGAGCTGGAGCGCATGGCCCTCAACCCGCGGATCGACCGCCCCGTGCTGATGTGCGAATACGCTCACTCGATGGGAAATTCGACCGGCGGGCTGAACGACTACTGGACGGTCATCCGCAGCCATGAGGGACTGCTGGGCGGCCATATCTGGGACTGGGCAGAGCAGGGGCTGGTCAAAAAAGACACCTGCCAACGCACCTATTGGGCCTACGGCGGGGATTTCGAACCGGCGGGGGAGCATCACGACGCGGCCTTCTGCTGCAACGGCATCGTCAACCCCGACCGTACGCTGAAGCCCGCGGCACTGGAGTGCAAATATGTATTCCAGCCCATCGGGTTCACGGCGGACGACCTTGCTGCCGGAAGGGTTGTCGTACACAACCGTAATTTCTTCTCCCCGACCGACCGCTACGACTTCACTTGGGAAATATCGACCGACAAGGGCGTATTGCAGCGCGGCAGTTTCGACGTGCCGACGACGCCCGCGGGCAAGAGCGCCCCGGCCACCGTCGGGTTCCGCCCCTTCGAGCCCGAACCCGGCGCCGAATATCTGCTCCGCGTACAGGCCCGGGAAAAACGGGCGACCCCTTACGCCGGGGCCGGGCACATCGCTGCGCAAGAGCAGTTCGGACTGCCTTTCTACAAGGCTCCCGCGCATAAACCCGCCGCAGGCAGGGCGGCCGTCTCACAGGACGGGGAGCGCATCGTGCTGAGCGCCGCGGGTGTCCGGGCGGAAATCGACCGCAGAAGCGGCTACCTGGTCTGCTATACGGCACACGGGAAGGCATTGGTATGCGACACCCTGCGACCGAACTTCTGGCGGGCGTCGACCGACAACGACTGGCGCGGATGGCGCGTCGGGCAGATCGCCGGATGCTGGAAAGAGATGCCCGGAAGGTTACGGACGGAAGGCATCCGCATCGACGAAGCCGCAGGGACGGTGCGTGTCGAAAAGGGGGTTCCCGACAGCGTGCGGCTGACGCTGGTTTATACACTCGACGGTACGGGGGCGCTGGCCGTGGCATACGACCTGCAGATCGCCGGGCAGTTGCCCGAACCGCTGCGCGCGGGGCTCCGAACCCGGGTTCCCAATACACTGGGGCGGATGGCCTACTTCGGCAAAGGGCCCCAGGAAAATTACTCTGACCGCTCGTGCGGTGCTTTCATCGGCCTCTACCGGGGTACGCCCGGGGACTTCATGCACGACTACATCACCCCGCAGGAGAACGGCAACCGCTGCGCAGTGCGTTGGCTCACGCTGACGGAGGGCAACGGGCGCGGCATCCAGATCGCGGGGGACAGCCCCCTGAGCATGTCGGTATGGGACTGCACGCAGGAGGCGCTCGACAGGGCACGTCACGTCACCGAAGTGGAGCGGCTTCCGGATGCCCTGACGGTCAACATAGACTGCGTGCAGGCCGGGGTCGGGGGAACCGATACCTGGAGCCTGAATGCGCGCCCCTCGGAGCAGTACCGCCTGCTGGCAAAACGCTATGCCTATAAATTCACGCTACTTCCCTGCAATAACGAATCCGAAGCAATCCGCAACGGCCGGAGGCTTTGCAACAAACGATAGCCCATGAAAAAGATAATCCTGTTACTGGCGTTGGGATTCCTGTGCCAGCCCCTTTACCCGCAACGCACCGAATACCCGCAGATCGGGGCGCAGGTGTTCATCGAACCGGGGCAGACCGACAAGCAGATCGACGGGTTCTTCAGGATACTCGCGCAGCACGGATTCGAAACGGCACGCATCCGGATGTTCGGGGCGCACATGCTGCGCCCGGACGGATCGTGGGATTTCACGCTTTACGACAAAGCATTCGATGCCGCCGGGAAACACGGCGTAAAACTCTTCGCAACCCTCTTCCCGCCGACCGACGAGCTGGGCGACGTGGGCGGATTCAAATTCCCCCGCTCGAAAGCCCACCTGCTGGAAATCGCCGATTACATCGAAGCCGTCGTGAGCCACTTCAGGGGGCATCCCGCCCTCGACACCTGGGTGTTGCAGAACGAACCGGGGACGGGCGGAACGGGGCCCGGGCGAAACGACCTGACCGATGAGGTTTTCGCACGCTGGAAAGCCGCGCAGAAGACTCCGGCCTACGACAACGGCTACCTGAAAGCCGACTTCACGCAAGAGCGGTTCCACACCGATTTCACGACGTGGTACCTGGGATGGATCGCATCGCAGGTCGATCGGCACGACCCTGCGCACCACAAACACATCAATCCCCACCAGCTTCTGGACAACCTCGCCGACTACGATTTCCCCGCCTACGAAGGGTTTCTGACCTCGCTGGGCGTGTCGATGCACCTGAGCTGGCACTTCGGTTATTTCACCCGGGCGCAATACCCGCTGGGAATCTCGCTCATGGCCGACATCATCCGCTCCGGAGCCGGGAAAAACCCGTTCTGGATCACCGAAATGCAGGGCGGCAACGTCACGGCCAGCGGAAGGGAGGTACTCTGTCCCACGGCGCGGGAGATCACGCAATGGCTCTGGACGGGTATCGCCGCAGGCGCCGAAGGGGTGATCTTCTGGACGCTGAACCAGCGGGCGTCGGCACTCGAAGCCGGCGAATGGGGTATGCTCGATTTCCAGGGGCGGCCGAGCGACCGCCTGACAGCGGCCTCGGAAGTCGCCCGCACGGCGAAAGCCCACAAAAGCTTTTTCCGCGAGGCCCGGCCCGTACGGAGCGGCATCACGCTCCTTTACAACACCGAATCGCTCCGCACGCAGCAAAAGAATGCGGCGGTGTCGGACGCCGGCCGTTACGAAGGGCGCAAGGCCAGCGCAACCATGAAATCGCTCGCGGGGGCCTATGAAGCCATAGCCGCCTGGGGCGTGGTTCCCGAAATCTGCGAAATGGGCGCATACGACTGGAGCAACCCGCAGGGAAAAACGATCGTATTGACGAACCTCGTGGCACTGCCTTCGGAGGTATGGGAACGGCTCGACGATTTCGTCCGTAAAGGCGGCCGGATGATCGCCACGGGGCTCACCGGATTCTACGACCAGAACATGCACTGCATCCTGATGGACGACTTTCCGCTGCGCAGGTGTTTCGGCGCACAGATCAGCGAGTACAAGGCCGTCGCACCCTATTTTACGATCGCATGCGACACCCCCGCCACGACCCTGCCCGCGCATCTGTGGAAAGGGATCCTCACCCCCGACAAGGCGCAGGCGATCGCCATGCACGGCGACGATGTGGTCGGCACCCGCCACCGCTACGGCAAGGGCGAGGCCGTGTGGCTTCCCTCGCTCGTCGAGCTGGGCGGCTGGCACGGCGACAACAAAGGGGTCGCGGATTTCTACGGCACCTACTGCCGCGGGCAGATCGACCGTGCCCCGCTGCACTTCTCCCGCCCGGCGGACGGGGTGCTGATGCGTCTGATGGAGTCTCCGTCGCAACGGCTGGCCGTACTGGTCAACAAACGCCCGCACGCCGTCGAAATAGGGCTTTCGCGGCCGCTGCCCGCCTCGGCGCGCCGGTTATGCGGCGAAGCGTCGCCCGAAGGCGCCTCCGTCAGGCTCGGAGCCGAAGAGTGTGCGGTTTTCCTATGGGACAAACAGGCAGAATGATGCAAAAAACAGGTATATTTGTCGTAGCACCTTAAATTACGACCGATGAAACACCTTGCTGCCGGACTGTTGCTGTTTTGCTGGCTGCCCCTGTGGGGACAGGTCACGAACCTCCATTTCACCAACCTCTCGATCGACGCGGGACTGTCGGACAAAATGGTTTTCGCCGTGGCACAGGACAGTACGGGGCTGATGTGGTTCGGGACGGCCGAAGGGCTCAACCGCTACGACGGCTACAATTTCGAAACGTTCCGCTACAACCCCGGGGATTCGACGTCGGTCAGCGCCTCGTTCATCAACTGCATACACCTCACACGCACGGGCGAATTGTGGATCGGCACCGAGAAGGGGCTCGACCTCTACGACCCCGTGACGGAAAGTTTCGTGAAATACCATGCGGACAACGACTCGCTGCGGCTGCTCAACAACCGGCCCATCCGCTGCATCCACGACGATCCGCAAGGGGTGATGTGGGTCGGGACGCTCGAAGGGCTGATCCGCCTCGACCTGCGGAAACGCTATATCAACTATTTCGTACTGGTACCCGATGCATTCGACCGGATGGCCAACGAAATCCGCAGCATCTGCGCCGACCGGCACGGGATGTTGTGGCTCGGCACCTTCGACGGGCTCTACCGCTTCAACCCCACGGACAACAGTTTCGTCCGCTATGAAACCCGGAGCCGGAAGCTGCCCAACGACACCTACAACAACCTGGTCAACGCGCTGTATATCCCGGAGAACACCCCCGACCTGCTGTACGTCGGAAGTTCCAGCGGCCTGGTCGTCCTCGACATCCGGCATCCCGAGCAGCCGCTCGGCACCCTCCGCGCGGAAGACGGCGGACTTACGGACAACGACATAAAGAGCATCCTCAGCTACGACGATACGCACCTGCTGCTCGCAACGGCCGACGGGCTCACGCTCTACGACACCCGCAGCTGTCGGGCCAGCGCCTATTACAGTTCGCTGTCCGACCCGACGTCGCTGCCCAACAACTCGCTGCGCACGCTTTTCCGCGACCGGCAGAACATCGTCTGGATCGGCACCGACAGCGGACTGGCCAAACTCGACCTCAAACGCAAGAAGATCGACTGCGTCCGCCTGACCAACGACAGGAAAGGGGCCGAACGCAAAGTCATCGTCAACGACCTGCTCGGAACCCCCGACCACAGCCTGTGGCTCACCACGAACGAAGGCGTCCTGCGGTACGACAGCACGCGACGCGACGCAGGATACACGCGTTACATGGCCGACAAAGGGGTTTCGCACAGCATCGCCAAGCGGCTTATCCGCGACAGCCACGGCACCCTGTGGCTGGGAACCAACGACGGGATCGACTACTACGATGCCGCGCGCGACCGTTTCGTACGCGCCGAGCACTCGAACCAGAACTTCTCGCTCAAATACATCTACGACATCAAGGAGGACGCCGACCACGACATCGTGACCAACATCAGCAGCGGACTCTGCTTCATCACCCCGCATTACCGCCCCGACGGCGGTATCTCGCACCTGAGCTACAAGACCCGGCTCATCAGCGGCATCATCAACTCGGACAACTGCGACATCGGCTATTTCGACGTGGATGCAAAGGGCAACATCTGGTTCGCGGCCACGCAGGAGGGGCTGTTCAAATACGAAAAGCGCAACGACCGCTTCATACAGTACAAGGTGCGCACGAACGACCCCCGCAGCCTGATAAGCAACCGCATCTACACCATCCACGTAGACCGTAAGGGGAATGTGTGGACGGGCACCGACCGGGGCCTCTGCAAACTCGACCCGGCGAGCGGGCAGTTCGAGCGTTTCGACAACGACCTCGACCTCTCGCAGTCGATCCGCACGCTCACGTCGGACAGCCGCGGCCGCATCTGGGCCGCCACGACCAACAAGCTCATCATGTACGACCCGGTGCGGAAAAACAAGATCGTCTGCGACCTCAACCGGGATCTGAGGATCGACGAACTGATTTACAACAGTTTCTTCATCGACCCGCAGGGCCATATCTACATGGGCGGCGACGGGGGCTACATCCGCTACCACCCCGACGCGATCCTGCTCAACGAGGACAAGGCGCCGACGGTCGTCACATCGTTCAGCCTGTGGAACAAGGAGGTGCGCCCCGGGCACCGGATCGGCAAACGCGTCGCACTGCCGCGCTCGATCCTGCACAGCGACCGGCTGCGGCTGCGGCACAACGAAAATTCGTTCCGTTTCTACTTTTCGCTGCTCAACTTCGCATCGTCGAACAACAAGTACGCCTACCGGCTGGAAGGGTACGACAAGGAGTGGCAGATGACGGGCGGCACGCAGAACTACGCCGCCTATTCGAACCTCTCGCCGGGCCGGTACCTCTTCACGGTCAGGGGCTGCAACTCCGACGGGATATGGAGCGACCGCACGGCGCGGATCGAAGTGCGCATCCTGCCGCCCTGGTGGCTGAGCTGGTGGGCATACCTGATCTACGGGGTGCTGGTCGCCGTGGTGATCGTCGTAGCCTACAACCTGACGCTCACCAAAATGAAACTCCTCTCGGAACTCCGGCTCGAAAAACTCGAACGCATGAAGACCGAAGAACTGAACCAGGTCAAGATGCGTTTCTTCACCAACGTATCGCACGAATTCAAAACCCCGCTTTCGCTCATCCTGGGCCCCATAGAGAGCCTCGGGGAACAGATCCGGGACAAGCGCCAGCTGGAGCAGCTCTCGCTCATGCGGCAGAACGGCGAACGGCTGCTGCGGCTGATCGACCAGATCATGGATCTGCGCAAATTCGACAACGGGAAGATGAAACTCAACCCCAGCACGGGCGAGTTCGTGTCGTTCGTGCGCAGGATTTACGCATCGTTCGCCTACCAGGCGCAACGCCGGGGCATCGACTACGATTTCGAAACCTCCGAACCCGAGCTCACCTTCCAATTCGACAGCGACAAAGTCGAGAAGGTGCTGTACAACCTGCTTTCCAACGCCTTCAAGTTCACGCCCGACAACGGGCATATCGGCATCACGGTTTCGCTGCGCCGCAGCGACGAAGGACGGTTCGCCGCAGTCGAGGTGTCGGACACCGGGATAGGCGTCACGGAGGCCGACCGGGAACATATTTTCGAGCGGTTCTACCAGGGCAGCAACCCGTCGTTCGAGTCGATCCGAGGCACAGGCATCGGGCTGATGCTCGCTAAGGATTTCGTCGAGCTGCACGGCGGCATGCTGACCCTGGAAAGCGCCCCGGGCCGGGGCAGCGCCTTCACGTTCACGCTCCCGGTCGACCCGGCGGGGGGGGGGCACCCGCCAGCGGGACGGCAGATAGGCAGCCCGAAGCGGGATCCGCCGAGCGCAACCCGAAGGTGCTCATCGTCGAGGACAACGAGGACATGCGGAATTTCCTGCGCATAAACCTCGAAGAACAGTACGAAATATACACGGCACACGACGGCAACGACGGGTGGGAGCAGATCCGAAACATCTACCCCGACCTGGTGGTCAGCGACGTGATGATGCCCGGCATGGACGGCTTCGAACTGTGCCGCCGCAGCAAGGCGGAACTGCTCACCTGCCACATCCCGTTCCTGCTGCTCACGGCCAAGGGCGATGAGGAGAACCGCGCAGAGGGGTATTCGGCAGGCGCAGACGGGTATATCGCCAAGCCGTTCAGCATCAAGACGCTGCGCACGCGGGTCAACTCGCTCATCGAGCAGCGCATCAAACTGCGCGAACGATACCGCCAGAAGCTGCTCACCGACCCTTCGGAAATTCAGATCGAATCGGAAAACGACAAGTTCATCGACACGCTGGTCAAGGCCATCGAACAGAATATCGACAACTCCGAATTCGGCATACAGGAGCTGTGCGAGATTTCGCGCTACTCCTACCAGCAGGTTTACCGCAAGGTCAAGGCGCTCACCGGGGAGTCGATCAACGAATTCATCCGCACCGTGCGGCTCAAACGGGCGGCGCAATACCTCGCGCAAAGCGACACCCGCATCTCGGAGATCATGTATAGCGTAGGGTTCAACTCACACTCCTATTTTACCAAATGCTTCCGCGAGCATTTCGGGCTTTCGCCCAAGGAGTATGCCGAAAAACACCGCAGGAAATAGCCCGAACCCGCAGGGACGGAGAGGCGGCCGGACACGGATCCGGCCGCTTTTCCGTTTCCAGCCCCCGCACGGGATCAAGACGCATGGCCCCTCCGGCCGGGCAGGGAAGGCAAATGGCGGAAACGTAATAGTATTTGATAATTCCGGGATAATTTAAGTCAGGCGGGCGGACTATTTTTGTTATACCGTACCACGGGAGAAACAACCTAAACCTGATAAACTATGAAACAATCCTTACTCATTTGTGCCGCGGCGGCGCTCCTGGCCGGAAGTTCCTGCTCGGAGCAGGAACCCTTCGACGCCGCGATGCCCGTCCGGCTCAGCGTCGCAGGCATCAGCCCGGGAAGCCGGGCGGCGGCGAACTACGCGGCGGACGACTACTTCGGCCTTCGGGGAATGGCCGGGGCCTCGGTAAGCGTAAAGGCCCGGACAACGACCTATATCTATGCGGACGGGACATTGGCGGGCGCCACCCCGGACGACGTGCTCTACTTCCCGGTGGACGGAAGCGCCCTGGCCTCCGTCAAGGTATACTGGCCGGAGGAGGCCGTACGCCAGGCACAGGGCGGCGCCATCGCCAAAGACCAGCGGGAGAAGGAAGCGTTCCTCGCCGCGGACTGGCTTTCGGCCGAGCTGAAGGAGGTCGCCCCGGCGCAGGCCGTCGCCCTGACGCTGGGGCACGAACGGCCGAAGCTCACATTCACGCTCGCCGGCACGATGTCGGGCAGCAGGATCACGGCGCTCTCGGTCGCCGGGTACGATGCCTACTGTGACCCTCAGACCGGTGATGCCCAGTTGATTATGCTGCCGGGTAATACGGAAATAGCCCTCGAAGCCATCGGCACCGTCACCATCGGCGGCCAGGAGCGTCCCCGGAACTTCGTCGTCAAGACGATGCCGGCCCTCAAAGCGGGGGAAAACCACACGATCGAGATCAATTTCTAATATAAAAGAGCCTATCATGAAACGACATATCCTCTATCTGGCCATGCTCGCACTGGGCACGGCAGCGACAGGATGCTCCGACGACGACACCGCAAAGGAGGGCCGGACGGAGCCTACGACGGTGGAAAGCATCTCCATCCGCACCCAAATGGCCGAGGTTTCACGCGCCCAAACCGGAGACGACGACCCGACGATGGGCCCGGCATCGACCCGTGCGGGGCACACGATGACGGTGACGCTCGGCAGCGGCAGCGAACGCATGCAGGCCACGTATGAATACGACGGCGGCAAATGGATCCCCGCCGGAGAGGCGGTCGTATTCCCCGACAACAAGCGCCAGCCCGTCGGGATCATCCTCAGGAAGGAGGGCACGGCCATCCAGGACGGTACGGCGCAGGGACTTATCGACGCCGACCAGCTGGGGTGGGACAACCCTGCCCAGGTACCGCTGCGGGAGATGGCCAACGTCCCGATGCGGCACCTGAAGACCATGGTGGAATTCGAACTGGGCACGATCGCCGCCACGGCACTCACGGTCGACGGCCTCAAAGCCTGCCACGTCGGGAACGGCAACAAATGGCAGGCGATCATCGAGCCGTCGACACCCGGGTTCAGGGTTTCGGTCACGGTCAACAACACCGTCAGCACGACGGAGGTCAGCGCGGCGGCATCCCCCACCGACGGGGTGTTCCTGGCCGATTACCGCTACACGGTACCATTGGTATTGAACGGCAGCGAACTGACGCTGGGAACCATCGGCGTGGGCAGTTGGGACGAAGGAGCCGGGGGTACGGCCCAGGGCATGACCCCGACGCATTACCGGATCGAAGGGCTGGAAAACCGCACCATCGAAGTTTACCTGGCCGGGTCGGACAGCCCCACGCAGATCACCCTCGATGCAAAGGGCGAGGCCATGCAGCAGGCCGGGGTTCCGGTCGGCATCGTCGCCAGGATCGCCTGCGACGGTACGCAATACGAGATCGGGCGGGAGGAGAGCAGCCAGATCAGCCTCCGGATCGTCGACGGGAAAGTAGCCTTCCGCGAGGCGGACGACAAGGGCTTCATCCCCGTCAACACGATCGCCGAACTGAAGATGATCGACCTCGACGACGCCAGCCGGGGGCGCAAATACCTCCAGCAGGGCAACATCGACCTGCTCGACGCCGAGTGGACGCCGATCTCGAAACTGGAGGGCATCTATGACGGCGGCAACTTCACCGTCGCCCGCCTCAGGGTTTCGCTCGGGAACGGCAATGCCGGGCTCTTCGCAGCCAACGGCGGGACGATCCGCAACGTCGTGATCGCCTCGGCCAGCGCACTCAGGGGGCAGTGGCATGCAGGCATGGTCTGCGGTGAGAACACGGGAACGATCGAGCGATGCACCAACCGCGCATCGGTGACTGACGGCGGCAGCAACACGCTGGGCGGCATCTGCGGGTACAACAACAACGGCACCATATCGGAGTGCCTGAACACAGGCACGCTGACCATCGACGCCACCGTACCGTCGGACGGCACGGGCGGCATCGTCGGCTACTGCGGCAAAGGGACGATCACGGGCTGCGGCAACACGGGCGGCATCGGCGGCAAACCCAGCAAGACGGGCGGCATCGCGGGGCAGGCCGACGACTGCCAGATCGCCGACTGCTACAACACGGGCGACCTCGTCCTGCCGTGGGGCGCAGGCGACAACAACGGCGGCATCGCGGGGCTCACCTACAATGCCACGCTCATCACGCGCTGCTACAATACGGGCACCGTCACGGTCGAAGGGTCGCAGGCCGGGGGTATCTGCGGCCAGCTCAACGCCGGGGCGACGATCAGCTCATGCTACAATGCGGGCAAGGTGGGCGCCAAGTGGAATTCGGGCGGCATCGCGGGTCAAAGCACCGACGCCGAGATCATCGCCTGCCACAACGACGGGCTGATAGAGAGCCAGACCTCGGGATGGGCCGGGGCAGGCGGCATCTGCGGGTTCCACAAGGGAACCATCACGGCCTGCTACCACATCGGGCAGGTGACGGGCGACAGTGCCATCGGGGCGATCGTCGGCGAGCACAATTCGGGCAACATCTCCTACTGCTACTGGAACGGCGACCTGGAAGGTATCCCGGCAGGCGGCGGAGGCAGCCAGACCGGAAATGCGAAATTCGGCGCCGCATGGCCCCAGCCCTCGACGCATGAGGCATGGCGAACCACGGCCGACACCCCGGCCGCCTATTGGCGGACGCTGGGCAGCGCGGGCGGCGGCTACCCCAAACTCGCCTGGGAAAAATAACGCGGCACGGCACCCCGGCCTTCTCGCAGGCCGGGGTGTACGGGATTTAACCTATATTTGAAAACGGAACGAAACCAACAAAAACCCGAACCATGATCAAGACACGCTTTATCGTTGCAATAGGCCTGCTGATGACACTGGCCTGCTGCTCCAACTCCGGAACCGACCAGACCCCCGACCCCAACCCGCCCACGCCGCCGACGCCACCCGCGACGGGGGATTACGTATCGGTACAAAACGGGAAAATATATGCGCCCAACGGCGGTGAGCTCTCGTTATGGGGCGTCAACTTCCAGCCCTGCCTGAGCTGGGAATACAACGACCGCCTCAAGAGGCACGGGATACCCCAAACGGCCGAGGCGCTCAGGCGCGTGGCCGAAAACAACCTCGAAGAGGTGACCAAACTCAAAGTTTCGGTCATCCGCTGCCACCTGACACCCGCCGATTTCACCGATGCGGAGGGAAACCTGGTCGAAACGCCCTACCTGGACGTGCTGGACTACATGGTCGCCGAAGCTGCCGAACGGGGCATTTACATTACGCTGGCCCTTATCAACCACATGGGCAGCGGCTACGTGCCCAATTCGGTATTCATGACCGCCGCCCGCCAGGAGTGGGTACACGACAAGGAGGTCGTCCGGAAATCGAAAAACTACGTCCGCCAGCTGCTCACGCGCAAAAACAACTATTCGGGGACGACCTATGCGGCTGAGAAACACATCGCCCTGTGGGAGCTGATCAACGAACCCGAAGCCTTCAGCTATACGGACATACAGTCCAACCCCGCCGCCTACGCCGATTTCCAGTCCTGGGCGGCCGGCAACGGGCAGCAGGACAACGACGCTTCGTATGCGCTCTTCCGGCAGGAACTCATCCGGGATTATATCGACGGCATGTACGACGTCATCCGGGAGGCCGGGGCGCAGCAGCCCGTCGTCTGGAGCCACAACTGGCACCGTTACCGCAACGGCAACCCGGATATTTTCAAAGGCGCCCTCGCCTCGAAGGCCGAAGCCGTGGCCTGCTGCAACTATCCGGGGCAGGATCTCGTGCCGCAGAACTACTGGAGCAATCCCAAAGACCTCACGTCGCAGGATTATTCGGGCTGGTTCAACCAGTATTTCGACGACGTGAATGGCTACGGGTGGATGACGCTCCCCGAATACGCCGGCAAGGCGAAGACCGTCTACGAGTTCGAGACCTTCTTCAACCAAAGCGCCTATCTCTACCCCATACAGGCGCAGTATTTCCGGGCGCTGGGCGTGCAGTGCGCCTCGATGTGGACGTATACCATGCAGGAATACGCCCCCTACCACTGCGGTTCGCATTTCCTGAGCCTCACGTGCACGCCGAAAAAAGCCGCCAGCTTCATCGTGGCGGGCGAAATCTACAAATCCACCCCGCTGGGACAAATGTATGACCGTTTGGTCAACGAACAACTGGGCAGCAACTTCGCCATCTCGAAAAGCCGCGACGTGAGCATCTTCTCCTCGCCGGAAAAATTCTACCACTCGGGCGACGTGACGCAATGGTGCCCGCTCAATGTCAGCGACGGGGTCAGGAGCATCGTCGGCATAGGCAGTTCGCCGCTGGTGACTTACACAGGAACGGGCATCTACTTCATCGACGAGCGGGACGGCGAACTGTTCGTCACGCTGGAACCCAACCACCGATGGCTCCGGGAGCCGTGGGACAGCCGACTGCAGACGAAGGTCAGCGCGCTCGACTACGACACGCCGAACACGATGAGCATCGGGCTCAAGGCGTGGAAAGAGGGTAAATATACGCTCTACCGCATCTCGGACGGCAGGCGGCAGAAGGCAGGCGTCCTCGACGGGCTCGGCGGGATGTCGCTCACGCCCGGCGACTATGTGATCGTGCGCGGGGAAGAGTAAACGCCGGGATCGTGCCGGGCTTGCGGCAGGAGTGTGCCACCACCTTGCGGCACACTTCGTCGGGAGCCCGGCAAAGACCCGGCGGAATTCCGGCAGAGGCTCGGCAAAAGGCCGTCAGAAGCTTGGTATAGACTGGGCAAAATGCCCTCAGAAGCCCTTCGGGAACTCGGCGCCGACCCGTCAGAGGCCGATATGCTTGATCCGGGTCTCGAAATCGCTGCGTGAACCGAGGGCCGAATTGCGCAGCTTGGTGCGGTAGGTATAGACCGTCGCCGAAGCACAGTTGAGGAAACCGGCGATGCGGCCGCTGTCGGTAATGCCGAGGCGCATGACGGCCAGGATACGCAGCTCGGTAGGGAGCGTCCGGTCGGCCCGCACGGGGAACCGCGCCGGCTCCTCGAGCAGCGCATTGACCTGTTCGACGAAATCGGGAAAGATACCCAGGAAGGTCTCATCGAAGATCCGGTAGAAATCGCGGTAGTCGCGGTCGACGTCCGACGGCGAGCGCAGCTTGCGCATCAGCGCCTCGGAGCCTTCGGACTTTGCGGTTTTGAGCAGCTCGCCCCGGTATTCGCCGACCCGGCCGAGGTACTGCGTGGCCAGGAGCATGTAGCGGAACACATAGTTGTCCTTGATCTTGTTGGCGTCGCGCAGGCAGTCGTTCAGTTGCCGGAACTGTTCGTTGCGTTCGCTGAGCTGGGCATTGACCGCGGAAAGCTGGGCGTTGGTGCGCCGCTGCCTGGCATGTTGCCGCAGGGTATGGATGAGCAGCAGCACGATGATGACGAACAGCCCCATGAAAATGTTGATCATGACGGTCAGGATACGGCTGCGCGAATTGATGCTGTAAACGACGGCCTGATTGATGATCATCTCGGCCTGGCTGGAGTGGAGGATACGGGTGTTGTAATTACAGGCAAGCATGTCGGCCATCGTACACTGGATATAGCGCGCCGCACGCTCCATATCCTGCTGCTCGAACATCAGCAGGGCTAGGTTATAGAGGGAAAGGTACTCCCTGACAGGAGTTTGAAGGTCGCAGATCGCCGCCGTGGCGAGCCAGTACTTGTGTTGTTCGACGTCACCGAGCAGATAATAGGCGTTGGCAATGTTGTAGGCGATGCGGGCCAGCGTGCGGCTATTGTATTTCGCGGGATCGTAAAGCGGCAGCAAAACCTCCAGGGCTTCGTCATAACGGTTCAGATCCATCAGTTCGAGGGCATACATCCGCTGCCGCGTGACACGGGAGTGGCCGTCGAAACCGATCCGTGTGTGGCGGAGCCTGAAAAGCGAATCGGCATAGGCCTTCCGCCGCGCCTCCGACCCGTCGCCCGAGGCGAGCCGCCCGAAGACCACCATCTGCTGGGTATAATAGCTGGCCCGCATCCGCCGGGTGATGCCGACCGTATCGAGGGAAAGGATCCGTTCGTAGGCCTCTTCGATGTTGTTGCGGGCGATCAGCACCGAAACATCGCAGGTCGTCGAAAGGAATTTCATCTCCCGGCTGCCGGTCGCGTCGGCGTAATTGTGCATCAGCCCCGCGTAACGGGCGGCCGTGTCGATATTGTAGGTGATATAGGAATCGAACAGGCGGTTGGCCGTCTGCCACCGCAGCGTGTCGTCGCCCGCGGCGCGGAGCTCCCGGCGCAACGAATCGGCATGGCGGACGAAACGCTCCTCATAGAGATGCTTTTTCGCAATAACCCGATCCAGTTTATCGAATATCTGCTCGTTTTCGCTCTTATGGCACGCACAGAGCAGGGCTACACCGGCCATAAAAACAAGGCGGGGGGGGGAAATGTTCAGCTTTCTCATCGGCTCGACGGTTTGGATACAAATTTACAAAAAAAACGGTTCCCGCGTCCGTGGTGGACACGCGAACCGCCTCCCGGGCACCGGCTCCGGGCGGATTATCCGAAAATTTCGATCTTCACCTCCTTGCGGATGTCCGTCGACGGCACCTCTACCACCGGACACCTCAGTTGCCCGTCGAACGCAGGCTTCACCGTGCGGCCGTTGACCTTCACCCGGCGGAACTCCCCGGCGGCGGGCAGCTGGAGCCGGTAGGCGCGGCGCGGCTCCTGCCCCCGGTAGCTGCCGGCGGCGGGACGGACGGTGACGGTCGTCACATCGCCCGCACGGCGGTAGTTGAGCTCTGTGGTGGCATGGATGCCGCGTTCGTAATCGCGGCTAAGCCCGTCGTCCTCGTAGAGCGTATAGGTATTGTCGGCATCGCCCGCCGAGGGGTAAACGCGCAGGACGAGCGTCGTGA
>ENA-ORQX01000288-ORQX01000288.1-human-gut-metagenome-genome-assembly--contig:-NODE-288-length-43510-cov-4.369394_pt1 | contig 43510 bp, 35 predicted proteins | sample MGYA00242170_ERZ509124 | MGnify/ENA primary metagenome ERZ509124 (study PRJEB26280, sample SAMEA2338647) | human gut metagenome | biome: human gut; feature: human-associated habitat; material: faeces... | reverse complement strand
ATGACGCCGGCGACGATAAGGCCGCGGTACAGAGCCGTCATGATCTTCTTGCCGGGCAGGTACTTCACGAAGAACGTACCGATGATGGAAGCGACGATCGAGACAGCACCCAAAACGAGCGGGTATTCAACCATGCGCATAGTGTCGCCCGTTGCCGAAAGCGCGCCGATCATCATGGTGGCCACGATGGTCACGGCGTAGGTTTCGAACAAGTCGGCAGCCATACCGGCGCAGTCGCCCACGTTGTCGCCCACGTTGTCGGCGATCACGGCGGGGTTGCGGGGGTCGTCTTCGGGAATGCCGGCTTCAACCTTACCCACAAGGTCGGCACCGACGTCGGCGCCCTTGGTGAAGATGCCGCCGCCCAGACGAGCGAAGATGGAAATCAGGCTCGAACCGAAAGCCAGACCGATCAACGGCTTGATCGTGGTGTAGAGGTTGGCGTCGGGAGCAGCCGTGCCGATCAGCACAGCCATGTAGCCGGCCACGCCGAGAAGGCCCAGACCGACCACGAGCATGCCCGTGATGGCGCCGCCCTTGAAGGCGACGTTAAGAGCTTCGGCGATGCCCTGGCTGGCTGCCTGAGCGGTGCGAACGGTGGCCTTGACGGAAACGTTCATGCCGATGAAGCCGCAAGCGCCGGAAAGGATGGCGCCGACGGCAAAGCCGCCTGCCGTCTTAAAGCCCAGTGCGGGAACGAAGGCGATGATAAGGAAAAGAACCACGCCGACGATGGCGATGGTCGTGTACTGCTTGGTCAGATAGGCCGTTGCACCCTGCTGAATGGCGTGCGAGATTTCCTGCATGCGGGGATTGCCGGGATCGCGGGCCAGAATCCAGCTACGGGAGACAAGACCGAAAATCACGGCGATGATGCCCGCGGCAATGGCGAGCCACAAAGCTGTAGTCATGATGTTGAAAGCTCCGGGTGTCGACTCAACGTCCGAGGAGGGGCAAGCCGACGCCAAAAGTGTTAAAGAAAAAACAAAAAAGAAGGGAACACGGTGATTTCACACATCGTGTTCCCTTTTAATTTTTTACTTCAGCGCATCGAAGATCGCATCGCGGATGTCCGTAATCGAACCGACGCCGTTGACCTTACGGTACTGCGGCACGTTGGGTTCGCCGGACGCTGCGAGCTTGCTGTAGTAGTCGACGAGTGCTTCGGTCTGAGCATGGTAGACAGACAGACGCTTCATCACGACTTCTTCGCGGTCATCGTCACGCTGTACGAGGTCTTCTCCCGTCACGTCGTCCTTGCCGGCAACCTTGGGCGGGTTGTACTTGACGTGGTAGCTGCGGCCCGAAGCGGGGTGCACGCGGCGGCCGGACATACGTTCGACAATTTCGGAGTCGGGCACGGCAATTTCGAGCACGAAGTCAATCGGCACGCCGGCGTCCTGCAGAGCCTGAGCCTGCGGGATGGTGCGCGGGAAGCCGTCGAAAAGAAAGCCGTTCTTGCAGTCGTCGGCAAGCAGACGTTCTTTGACAAGCCCGATGATGATGTCATCGCTCACGAGGCCGCCCTGATCCATGATCACCTTGGCGGCTTTTCCGAGTTCGGTACCGGCCTTGACGGCGGCGCGAAGCATGTCGCCCGTCGAGATCTGCGGAATGCCGAAGTGTTCTTTGATGTAGTTGGCCTGGGTGCCTTTACCGGCGCCGGGGGGTCCGATCAGGATCAAACGCATGAAAAATCTCCAATTAATTCAACGTAAAACCAGTAAAAGACAGATTTACGTCGGAAACTCTTTCAAGAAAAATTCGGCGAGTCCCGAAGGTCGCGCCGTTTTGCCCGCCGCATCGCGACAAGCTCACAATTTTTCTTGTACTGCGGAAATTGTAATTGAAACATTCTGCAAAACAATAGCGAAACCTTTGTTACATCTTTCGGACGAGGCAAAACGCGGTTTTTCGGAACAAAAAAACTAGTTTTTGAGAGATTCGGCGTACACCGAACGTACGCGCTCCAGATCTTCGGCGGTGTCCACGCCCGAAGGCAGGTTCTCGTCGAGAATCAGTACGCTGATACGGTACCCGTGCCAGAGGGCTCGCAATTGTTCCAGCGACTCGAACTTTTCGATGGGGGCGGGAGCTAACTTAGGAAACGCCTTCAAAAAGCCTGCACGGTAGGCATAAAGCCCGATGTGGTGATAGGCTGGCAAACCTTCGGGCAACACAGACTTGTCGCTACGAAATGCATCGCGCGGCCAGGGAAGCGGCGCGCGGGAGAAGGCAAGCGCTCGACCCTTGGCGTCAATTTCGACCTTGACTACGTTCGGATTGAAGAAGTGCTCGGCGTCGGATATCGGGTGCGCAGCGGTGGCAATGGCGCAATCGTCGTGCTTTTCAAGGTCTTCGGCAACGGCGCGTATGACATTGATGGGAATCAGAGGTTCATCGCCCTGGACATTGACGACGATCGTGTCGTCGGTTAGGCCCAGAGCCGCGGCGGCTTCGGCGAGACGATCGGTGCCGGTCGGACAATTCGGATCCGTCAGAAGCGCCTTGATGTCGTGTTCTTCGCAGGCCTTGACGATGGCCGGTGAGTCGCAGGCGACGAAAACCGCATCGGCACCGCACCCTAGAGCGCGCTCGGCGGTACGCACAACCATCGGCTTGCCGCAGATGTCGGCAAGCGGCTTTTCCTTCAGGCGCGAAGACGACATGCGCGCCGGCACGATTACTACAAAGCCCATGGCAAGTCCTTCGTTAGTTGGCGGGTTTGATACGAGCGGCTTCTTGCTCCTCGGGCGTGAGTTCTCGCGCTTCCTTGGTGAGCATCACCGGGATTTCTCCGTCAAGCGGGAAGCCGAGCGCGCACTTGGCGCACTGCATTTCAGACTTCTGCTGATCAAAATGAAGAGGCCCCTTGCAGACGGGGCAGACCAAAACTTCGGTAAGGCGGCTGTCCATAATGTTGTCGTTTCAATGTTTGGCTGACGAAGCGTTCGTCAGCGGGAGTTGTATTTGCTCGGAAGAGTGCGTGTGCCGGGAAGCATCTCATTGAGCAGCTGAAAGATCTTATCTTCCGTACTGATGAATTTCGAGATGTTGATTTCGTTTGTCGGCGCATCGTATTTGGCTTCGCTTACAAGCTTGCCGTGCTCCCAGTATTGCAGATGAATGTTGGAGGTGTAGTTGGCGATCTGCCAGCGGGAAATCGACTGACAGGAAAAGACGCGGGAACAGTTTTTCGTTTGTCCCGCGCCGACGCGCTTCACGGAAAAACCCTTGCGCTTGAGACCTTTGATAACGGAGTTGTAGGCGACCTTTCGGTTGCTTGAATCTTGAATGACGCAGACGTTGCCGGGTTTGATGTTGTACGCGGGTGCTCGGACTGACTGCGTGGAGCAGCCGGCCAGAAGGCAGCAGGCGGCAAGACCGATACTCAAGCAAGCGCGATTCATTTTATTTCAGTGTGTGATTTCTTCCGTGGGCGGTACGATGTCAATGTGTTTGCGTTCGGCCGCATCCGTGAGCTTTTCGACTACAAACTGGATTAGGTAGGGGTCAAGTTGTGTTTGGTACTCGACGACCCAAATGCGGCGGTCGTTCTTGATGTCCGGGTTCCGCATGGCTTTGACCGCGTCCTTGCCGGTGATGAAGATGTAGCGTGCGTCGGACTGCGCAAATGGATTCGTATCAAAGGCAAAGTGATCGCCCAATCCCAAGTTTTTGCCGACGATGTCGTGAGCGGCAAGCATATTGAAGAAGCGATCGGGTGCGGCAATTCCGGCCGCAGCAAGTACCTTGGCTTCTTTTTCGGCGATACGGTGCGAAATGTCCTCGATTGAGCGGCGGCGGCCGTCGCACAGACGCACGACATCCCCGAGCTGGGAAGTGGCGGCAAAGCGAGGCGTACGACTTTCAATAGTATCTTCGGTAGCGCTCAGAACGATGGCATCAACAGAGTCCAGACGCGAGGGGAGTTCGCGCAGGGGGCCTGCGGGAAGCGCCCAGCTGTTGCCTAGCCCTCGAGCACCGACGACGGCAAGTTCAACGTCGCGCGCAAGGCGCCGATGCTGCAGACCGTCGTCGCTGACAATCACATTAACGCTCGGATTGCTCCGAATCAGCAGACGCCCTGCGGCCACGCGGTCGCGTCCCACAGCTACAGGAACCCCGGTGGCGCGGCGAATCAAAAGCGGTTCGTCGCCGACGGTGCTCGCCGGAGAGTCGTCTTCGACAAGGTGTTGCTCTTTGCTGGCGCGCCCGTATCCGCGGCTGATGACACCAGGCGTAAAGCCCGCGGCCTTCAGTTCGCGGACGAGCTCGATTGTGATGGGAGTCTTGCCCGTGCCGCCGACGTAGATGTTGCCGACAACGACAACGGGCACCGGCAGTTCAACAGGTATAGTCCTAGCTGCCCGGCGTCGTGCGATGGCAAGGTAGACAAGCGAAAAAGGGTAGAGTAGAGAAGCGGCAATGCCGCGGTGCGACCACACATCGTGCAGCACACGTTCAACAGCGGCGCGCATCAGATGTGCTCCTTGCGGGAAAGAAAAGTTTCCGGTCCAGGATGTGGTTGATCTGACATTCTTGTCTTACAAAAAAGGATAGGACTGACGGCGTGAGCGTGTTACTGACAGGCTCGACCGACAGGCGATTTCCTAATCATAGCGCAGGCGCTCGGATAGCAAAAATTTTCGATGCGGGAATCTGTTTGCGCAACACATCTTTTCTGGTTGTCAGAAATCCGGAAAATCGGCCGGCGTCTTGAAAGTGACCGGTTTGCCGGAAGTCGGATGTACGAAGGTGAGCTCTGCGGCGTGCAGACACAGGCGCGTGGCATCGGTTTCGCCTTCAAGTCCCGGATGACCGTAAAAGGGGTCGCCGTCAATGGGGCAACCGAGCCCTTTGGCGCAATGCACACGCAGCTGATGCGTGCGGCCCGTGACGGGGCTCAAGCGCACGAGAGTTTTCGGTCCTCCGGCAGTCTGCTGCGTGCCGATCACGACAAATTCTGTGGCCGACGCCTTTCCGCCGCCATTTTCAGTGAGAGAGCATTGCCGCGGACGATCGAGCCAATTGAGTGCCAGAGGGAGTTCGATGCGGCCCTGCTGTTCGCTGATGACTCCTTCGAGGCGTGCCTCGTAGATCTTGTGCGTGTCACGCTCGCGAAACGACTTGTTGAGATGTTCAAGCGATCGTTTGTTACGAGCGAAAACGAGCAGGCCCGAGGTGTCGAGATCGAGACGATGCACGACATGCAGTGCGCCATATTGGCGTTCTAGCATGGTCTTAGCGCAGACTTTCTCGCGAACGCCTGGAACGGAACTCAAACGTGCAGGTTTGTTGATTACCAAAATGTCGTCATCGCTGTAGAGAACGATGGGGCGCGGCGCGGACTCTTCAGTCTGCATTGGAGAGCTTTTGCAATGGGGGCGACCGATTAGCATCCACTCGAGCAGAAACCGAGCTCCTGAGCGCGGCGCATAGAACGTTTGATCCCAACGGCATTCAAACGTAGGGCTTTTGCCGCACCACCATTCGTTGAGTTCCGTCAGCCGAGCGTCGCGGTGACGAATGTTGAGTTCTTGGACAATACGCACAACGGGACTCGTGAGAGCATCGGTCAAAACACGGCGCCACAACGCACGACGTTCGGCCTGCTCGCGTCCGCCCCTGAAATAGTCTCGCTGCGGAAACGGCTCGAAAATCTCGTCCAGTCGTGTCTTGAGAGTTTTAGCTTCGCCCTTGCCGTTGATCAATTCGATATTGGGAACATCTTCTTCTTGCATGCCGGACCACAGGCGTGTGGCTGACAGCTTTGCGGGAGGCGCAAACAAAAGCGGCGCAGCTGGCTCCAGCACCAGCATTCCCCAGGTGCGACCGTTTTCTTCGAAAATGCCGAGGCCGGCACGCCCCTTGAAGCCTTGGCGGATCATGCCCTTTTGCACCACGAATTGTCTGGCGACTTTCATGCGTGCGCAGGGAGCCTGTGTAAAAGCATCGGGCAGGGATTCGCTCGCAAGGGGTAAGGAGCAGGTGATTTCGAAGACGCAGGCAGAATGCGGAGACATTGAAGTAAAAGATAAAAAAATCGAACGCAGGCGGATTCTAGCCTTTGCTTCCGCTAAAAAAGAAAAGGTCGGAAAAGCGAAGAACTTTCCCAACCTTCAAGTCTGATACAGCGGTTGTGCTGTCAGTCTTCTTTAAATGCGACTTCACGGGTCTTTCTGAAGGCCGGGGCGGCAACCAAAAAGACCATTAGGACAGCAGCGATGAGCAGTCCGCACGAAATCGGACTGGATACAAACACAGAGGGATCTCCGCGAGACAAAAGCATGGCGCGGCGGAGATTTTCTTCCATCATCGGACCCAAAATAAAGCCCAGAACCAATGGCGCGGTTTCACAGCCGAGCTTACCGAAAACGTAACCCGCGAAACCGAAGAAGATGGCGATCCAAACATCCCATACGTTGTTGTTAATGGAATACACGCCGATGCAGCAGAAGACCAGAATTGCAGGAAAGAGCCAGCGGTAAGGCACACGCAACAACTGTACCCACACTCCGATCATCGGAAGGTTTAGAACCACGAGGATCAGATTGCCGATCCACATGGAAATGATCAAGCCCCAAAAAAGCCCCGGGTCAGACTGCATGACCTGAGGTCCGGGCACAATGTCGTGAATCATCATGGCGCCGATCATCAGAGCCATTACGGCGTTGGAAGGGATGCCGAGCGTGAGCATGGGGACAAACGACGTTTGTGCACCAGCATTGTTGGCTGATTCGGGACCGGCAACGCCGCGGATGTTGCCGTAGCCGAACGGGGGATCGGCTTTGTCGCCAGCGAGTTTCTTTTCGGCCGTGTAACTTGCAAAAGAGCTCAGAAGAGCGCCGCCGCCCGGCAGTACACCCAGAATGGAACCCAAAGCCGTTCCGCGAACAATAGGTCCCACGGATACTTTGATTTCTTGCCAGGACGGAAGGATATTCTTCACTTTGTTCGGTACGAGCGATCTGCTCATATTGCCTTCCAAATTGCGCATGATCTCGGCAAAGCCGAACAAGCCCATGCTCAATGGCACGAAATCAATACCGTCCTGTAACTCATCAAGCCCGAAGGTGAAACGGAAGGCTCCAGAGTTGACATCGGTACCGATCAGGCCGAGCAACAGTCCCAGCAAGACCATGCAGATGGCTTTGAGAAGCGAACCGGTGGCAAGCACCGTAGCGCTTACGAGACCGAGAACCATGAGGCTGAAATATTCCGCAGGTCCAAATTGAAAGGCCAGTTCCGTCAAAGGTGGCGCAAAGGCGGCAATCAGGAGCGTTGCAACGCAGCCCGCGAAAAAACTGCCGATCGCGGCGATGCCAAGGGCGGAACCTGCGCGTCCCCGTTTGGCCATCATATGACCGTCCAGGCAGGTGACAACAGCCGAAGCTTCGCCGGGGATATTGACCAAAATTGCCGTGGTTGATCCGCCGTAAGAGGCACCGTAATAAATGCCGGCGAGCATGATCAAGGCTGAAGTAGGCGGTAGTGCGTAGGTTGCCGGCAACAACATGGCTACTGTTGCCACCGGTCCCATGCCGGGCAGCACTCCGATCAACGTGCCGATGGTCACGCCAATGGTGCAGTAAAGGATGTTCTGCAGTGAAAGGGCGGTGTCAAAACCCAACATCAGATTCGAGATGAGTCCCAGATCCATTTCCGGCTCCTACTTACATGAAGACGGGCCAGACGGGAACAAGCATCCCGACGCCGTAAACGAAAATGAGCCATGCCAACAGGTCCAATACGAGGATGATGGCAAGCGTTTCTTTGAAGCGAAAGTCTGGAGATGCAAGTCCGGCGATCAAAATCATGGCCGCCAATGAGAGCATCAGTCCAAAAGTGTTCAAAGCAAGTCCAAAGACCAAAATGGAGCCCAGAATCAAAAACAGAACATTCCAGCGAAACGGCATGATCTCGCCGGTGTCTTCGCCGTTTTCTGTAACGGGGGCCTTTCGAAAATAACCGAGAAGAGCGACGATAAGTCCGATAGCTGCCAACAAAATACCCAAAACTGTCGGAAAGTAGGCAGGTCCCATACGGGATGCTTTACCGAGTTCGTGCTCTTGGGCAAATACGATGAAAAAGACGCCGAGCAGGGCAAAAAGAATGCCCGACCAGAAGTCTTTGCGATTCCCTACAACCATAAAAGTGCTTGAAATAACCGAGGAAAGGCGCCGTTTTGTTCTTCTAAGACGTACGGCACCTGCGCACACCTGCCCGGCCGACGAAAATCAAACGCCGGCCGGGATGCTCCGTGAGCCGTTGATTAGTCGACGCGTGCTCCGGAGGCTTTGACGATTTCGGCGTATTTTGCCAATTCCGTCTTGATCAAAGCGGCAAACTCTTCGGGTTTGCACGGTGCAGATTCGCCGCCCAGACGGGCTAGACGTTTCTTCATGTCGTCGCTCGCAAGCGCCTTGGTAATGACGGTGTTCAGGTGCATAACAATGTCGCGAGGCGTCTTGGCAGGCACAAACAGACCGTACCAGGTCGAGATGTCAAATCCGGCCACACCGGCTTCGACCATGGTGGGAACATTGGGAAGTGCTTCTGCGCGTTTGGTGGTGGTGACGGCAAGCGGAACCAGTTTGCCAGCCTGAATATTGGCGGAGGCCGACGAGAGATTGTCGAAAATGAGGTCGGTTTGGCCGGCAAGAACGGAAAGCTGAGCGGCTGAAGCCCCGGCATAGGGCACATGCACCATCTTGATGCCGGCTTTGGCTTTGAGAAGTTCGCCTGCCATGTGTCCTGCCGAACCGTTTCCGCCGGAGGCGTAATTGAGTTTGTCGGGATTGGCTTTGCAGTAGGCAATCAAATCTTTGACGGATTTGATGCCGGTACGTTGCTGAAATTCCGGCGTGACGACAAGCACATTGGGAACGTGCGCGATGAGCGTGACCGGTTCAAAATCTTTGATCGGATCGTAGGGAAGCTTCTTGAACAGGTTCGGGTTGACGGCGTGTGTGGCAACGGCTCCGACGCACAAAGTCATACCGTCGGGCTTTTGTTGCGCGAGATAAGTCACACCGCGGTTACCGCCGGCGCCCGGACGGTTGTCAACAATAACGTTGCCAAGCTCGTCGTGAACGGCTTCGGCAATGGCGCGTGCCGAGACATCCAACGGGCCTCCCGGCGGATAGGGAACAACGATTTTGATGGGATTGGAACGGGTGCCGGTCTGAGCCGAGGAAGTCAGAGGAACACCGAAAACAGAGACGGCACACACGGTACCGATCAAATTACGACGACTGACAGTCACTTCATCTTCCTTTCTTCATGAACGCACAGCCCCTCGCAGTGACGCGCGATTGGCCGAGCTTTTTTATACAAATTGGAAAAACTATCAAACATTTTAGCCCCGCCGAAGACGGGTGCGGAGATAAAACACAACAAACAGAGAAAAATTTGGAAACCTTTTCGACGGCTCTTTTCTTGAAATGGGAAAAAACAACCCCACATAGCCATTAATGCCGGGATGATGAAGTCTCGGCCGAAAGTAAGGAATGTGTTTGAGATGAGACAAGACAAACTGACGACAAAATTTCAGCAGGCCCTGGGTGAAGCTCAGTCCCTGGCGCTTGCTCACGACAACCAGTACATCGAGCCGGTGCACCTGTTGCTGGCCGTCATGAATGATCAGGAAGGCAGTGCTTCGAGTCTGATTGAGCGCGCGGGAGGCAATCCCAAGCGTGTGCGCGACGAGGCTCAAGCTGCGGTGGATCGTCTGCCAAAAGTCACCGGTACTTCGGGCGACGTTCAGGTCGGCCGTGATTTGATTCGCGTTTTGAATCTCACGGAAAAAGAGGCAATGCAGCGAGGCGATCAGTTCATTTCCACGGAAATGTTCTTGCTTGCCTTGACCGGAACCGATATGGAAGCTTCGCGCATTTTGGCTGGAGCTGGTGTCACGAAAAAGCTTTTGGAAGCAGCCATCCAAGCTGTGCGCGGTGGAGAAAACGTGACGGACGCAGAGGGCGAAAGCGGACGCGATGCCATTAAAAAGTACACGGTGGATCTGACTGAGCGAGCTCGCCTTGGAAAACTCGATCCGGTGATCGGTCGTGACGACGAAATTCGCCGCACGATGCAGATTCTGCAGCGCCGCACAAAGAATAACCCGGTGCTAATCGGCGAACCCGGTGTCGGCAAGACGGCTGTCGTTGAAGGATTGGCGCAGCGTATCGTCAACGGAGAAGTGCCAGATGGACTCAAGGGCAAGTCCGTCCTGTCGCTCGACATGGCAGGCCTTATTGCGGGCGCCAAGTACCGTGGTGAATTTGAAGAGAGACTGAAGAAACTTCTTAAGGAAATCACGGCTGCCGAAGGTCGCATCATTCTGTTCATTGATGAATTGCATACGATGGTGGGGGCGGGCAAGACCGAGGGCTCAATGGACGCGGGCAATATGCTTAAGCCTGCCCTGGCCCGCGGTGAACTGCACGTGATCGGTGCGACGACCTTGGACGAATATCGCAAGTACGTCGAAAAAGACGCCGCTCTCGAACGGCGTTTCCAGAAAGTGCTTGTTGACGAGCCAAGCGTAGAGGACACAATCGCTATTTTGCGTGGTTTACAGGAAAAGTACGAAGCGCACCACGGTGTTGAGATCACAGACCCTGCCATTGTGGCGGCGGCCGAACTCTCACATCGTTACATCACGGATCGTTACCTGCCTGATAAGGCCATTGACCTTATTGACGAGGCAGCCAGCCGCGTCAAGATGGAAATCGACTCCAAGCCCGAAGCGCTCGATAAGCTGGAACGCCGTTTGATTCAGCTCAAGATCGAACGCGAGGCGATGAAAAAGGAAACCGACGACGCCAGTCGTCAGCGCTTGAGCGCCATCGAAAAAGAGATTGAAGAACTCTCTCGCAAATATTCAGACTTGGAAGAAATCTGGAAGGCCGAAAAGAGTCAGGCGTTGGGTGAGAAAGATGTGCGTGACGAAATTGATCGCGTGCGCCGCGAAATGGAAGCATGTCGTCGTGAAGCACGCTATGAACGTCTTGCCGAGTTGCAATACGCCGTTTTGCCCAAGCTTGAGGAGAAGCTGAAAAAAGCCGAAAGCACCGAGAAAAAGACGCTCGAGACGCAGCCTAAGTTGCTTCGCACGAGCGTCGGGGCTGAAGAGATTGCTGAAGTGGTTAGCCGTGCTACCGGCATTCCGGTAAGCAAGATGATGCAGGGCGAACGTCAAAAGCTATTGCACATGGACGAAGCGCTCTCTAAGCGCGTCGTCGGACAAGATCAGGCTGTGCGTTGCGTGACCGATACGATTCTGAGAAGCCGTGCCGGACTCTCGGATCCGAATCGACCATACGGCTCGTTCCTGTTTCTTGGCCCGACAGGCGTGGGCAAGACAGAACTCACAAAGGCGCTTGCCAACTTCCTCTTTGACAGCGATGAAGCAATGGTTCGCATTGACATGAGCGAATTCATGGAAAAGCACTCGGTGGCCCGTTTGATCGGTGCGCCTCCGGGATATGTAGGCTACGAGGAAGGCGGTTACCTTACGGAGGCCGTCCGCCGCAAGCCCTATAGCGTGATTCTGCTTGACGAAGTCGAAAAAGCGCACCCTGATGTGTTCAATGTGTTGCTGCAGGTTCTGGACGACGGCCGCATGACCGATGGCCAGGGCCGGACGGTGGACTTCAAGAACACGGTCATTGTGATGACGTCCAATCTTGGTTCGGGCGAAATTCAGCAAATGCAAGCTACGGCGCAACCTGAAGCGATCAAGGACGCTGTGATGGAACAGGTTAAGGCACATTTCCGCCCTGAATTCATCAACAGAATTGATGAAATCGTGGTCTTCAACGCCCTTGATGATGAAGCCATCAAGTCAATTGCCAAGATCCAGGTGGCCAAACTTGCCGAACGCATCGCTGCACAGGACATTGTCTTTGAGGTGACGCCGGCGGCGTTGGACGCGATCGCGAAGGCCGGTTTCGATCCGGTCTACGGTGCCCGTCCGCTCAAGCGTGCCGTGCAGGATAAGCTGGAAAACCCGGTGGCTCGACTGCTTCTCGAAGGTCGTGCCGCTCCCAAGGACAAGGTGGTGTGCGACTACGGTGAGAACGGCTTCGACTTCAAGGTCGAAAAAGCCTAACGCCATCTTTGCTCGGCCGGCTCAGTTGCCGGCCGATAACAAAAAGCCTGAACGCGGGAAGAACCTCGCCTTCAGGCTTTTTTGAGAGTACGCCGACAAGTCAGTTGAGTGTAGGTGCGAATTCACCGACCGATTCTGCGCCGGAGAGTTCCACATGCACGACCAGACCATCCGGAGTGGCGTAAAGCGGCGAACCGCAGTCTTCGCACCATTCAAGAGAGAAGCTTTGTTCGTGTTCTACGATATTGCAGAGGCCTTTGCTTTCAAGAATGTCGCGAGCAGTCCCTGAGAACGCATCAACCTCTTCGGGGATCACAGGCCAGGAGACGCCGCAGATAACGTGGTCGCGTTGGTTCTTTGGAGACAGGCCGATGCGCAATTCGCTCATTTTGTCCTGTTCGCGCGCGTTGGGTACGAACAGGCCAAGTGTGGCTATGAGTTTGTCGGGATCGTATCCCATGCTGTCGGCAAAGTCGACAAGTGACTTGAGCCCCCAGGTGCGCATTGTCGTTTCGGATTCTCGCCAACTTTGGTAGAAGCCGCCGACAGGTTGCACTTCAAAGACCGAACCGATCATCGTAAATTCGAGCTCAGCGTGCACCTGCATACAAAAATTCATCATTCTGCGAGCGATGTCGACTAAGCCCATGTGCGTGTTGCAGAAAAGATCTGCCGTTTCTTGAGCCGATACGACGCACAACATATAGCGGCTGTCGGCAAAGTCCGGCGGCGGTACTTCCCGCACTAAGGCCCCGATGTTGTAGACCTCGCCGTGATTAAGACGACGCATCCGTTCGAGGAGACCGCGCACGTCTCGGAACGCTTCGGGAAGATGATCGGCCGAAAGCATATGCGAACCCATGACCACACTGGCTTTGTCCGAGGCAAAGTTGGAGCGCACGCTATCGGCAATTTTTTCGAGGACGTCCTCGTCGAGAACGCCGTGGTAGTTGCGGTAGCGGCTCCAGGCCATAACTGGAATCAGCAAAAGAAGGGCGCTGCCGCGTTCATCGACTACGGCCTCGGCGCAGTCTTCTGCAACGGCAAGCAACTTTTCGTAGCTGTAGCCGCCGGGCTCCTCAGCTTTGAAGTGGGCAAGCGCAGCTTCGATGTCTCCGTCTTCGCCCTGGGCGAGCACGGCATTGCACAACTCCCGCAGGCGAGCTTCATAGGGCAGAGACTGCAGATGCGATGTGCACTGCGCAAGAACGCTCATGACGCGGATAAGTTCGTTGCGGACATTGTCGAGACGGATTTCGGAGCTCACGATCAAGATAAAGGATGGAAGTGAAAAAGGAAACTGAGTCTAGCGCAACGGCACCCAAAAACAAAGATGCAGGTACACGAAACTCTTTTTCGAAACAAACCGAAAGCCTTTCGTAACAAGCATTTCTGACATTGGTTTTTCGCCTTTTTCGGAGGAAGCCGCATGATAAAATGCGCCAACATTTCCCAGAAGGTCGGTTGCGAGGCTTGGTGTGACGGTGTGCCTTTGGTTTTGCGCGCAAAAGGGTCGTCTCACGAGTCCTTGGAAATGCTTGATCAACCGGCCAGTATCTCACGATAACTCCAAAAAAAATTTTCAATGGACAACATCCGAAATTTTTCCATCATCGCCCACATTGATCACGGCAAATCGACGCTAGCTGATCGTCTGATTCAGCGCTGCGGCGGTCTGAGCGACCGTGAAATGAGCGAGCAGGTGCTCGACAGCATGGACCTAGAGCGTGAGCGCGGCATCACGATCAAGGCGCAAACAGCCAGTCTTAAGTACAAGGCCAAAGACGGGCAAATCTATGAGCTTAACCTGATTGACACTCCGGGGCATGTTGACTTTTCTTATGAAGTAAGTCGTTCCCTGTCGGCTTGCGAAGGTGCCCTTTTGGTGGTTGATGCCACGCAGGGTGTTGAAGCGCAAACGGTAGCCAACTGCTACACGGCCATTGATCTGGGCGTTGAAGTCGTGCCGGTACTCAACAAGATGGACTTGGCAAGCGCCAACCCGGATGCGGCCAAGGAAGAAATCGAAGATGTCATCGGTATTGACGCTACGGATGCGGTGGAGTGTTCCGCCAAGACCGGCATGGGTATCGATGACATTCTCGAGCGCATCGTGCGCGATGTGCCGCCACCCACCGGTGACGAAAAGGCTCCATTGCAGGCACTGATCATCGACAGCTGGTTTGATAACTATGTTGGTATTGTCACGTTGGTACGCGTTGTCAACGGTGTCATTCGTCCTAAGGACAAGGTGATGCTGATGGCTTCCGGAGCCACTCATCTCGTCGAGCAGGTGGGCGTATTTACGCCCAAGGCGCAGGTGCGTGATTGTCTCAAGCCCGGCGAAGTAGGTTTTGTTGTATCCGGTATTAAGGAACTCAAGGAAGCACGCGTGGGCGATACGTTTACGCTCGCACAGAATCCTGCTCAGGCTCCGCTCCCTGGTTTTAAGGAAGTCAAACCACAGGTGTTTGCTGGACTCTATCCGGTGGAGTCCAACCAGTACGATGCGTTGCGCGAAGCGCTTTTGAAGTTGCAGCTAAACGATGCGGCGCTGCAGTTTGAACCCGAAGTGTCCCAAGCTCTCGGCTTTGGTTTCCGTGCGGGCTTCCTCGGACTGCTGCACATGGACATCGTGCAGGAACGTCTCGAGCGCGAATACGACATGGATCTCATCACGACGGCGCCGAGCGTGGTCTATGAGGTGCTGATGACTAACGGTGAAGTCATTCGCGTGGAAAACCCGAGCAAATTGCCGCCGGTGGACAAGATTGCCGAAATTCGCGAACCGATTGACACCGTGACGATCTTTGTGCCCAACGATTACGTGGGTGCGGTGATGAAGCTATGCCAGGAAAAGCGCGGTGTGCAGATCAACATGGCTTACCACGGTCGCCAAGTACATCTGACCTATGAGCTACCGCTGGCTGAAATCGTGCTTGACTTCTTTGATCGCATGAAGTCAATCACACGCGGCTATGCCTCGATGGACTATGAATTTAAGGAATACCGTGCCAGCGATGTCGTTAAAGTCGATATGCTTATCAACGGTGATCGCGTGGATGCGCTGAGCACCATTATTCACCGTACGAACGCACAGTTCCGAGGCCGAGAAATCGTCAGCCGTTTGCGCAGTCTAATTCCGCGCCAAATGTATGACGTGGCGATTCAGGCAGCTATTGGAGCCAATATCATCGCCCGAGAAAACGTGAAGGCCTTGCGCAAGAACGTGTTGGCGAAGTGCTACGGTGGCGATATCACGCGTAAGAAGAAACTGCTCGAAAAGCAGAAAGCCGGCAAGAAGCGCATGAAGCAGGTGGGCAGCGTGGAAATTCCGCAAGAAGCCTTCCTTGCCATTCTGCAGGTTGACGACAAGTAAAACGGTAGGCCGGCGGCGGTGCGATTTCATCGTTGACCGGCTTTTGTACAAAATTCAAATCATTTCTGCCCCGTCGGAAAACAGCACGAGGCAGATTGCTCTAGAAAGCTTTCAAAATGAACTTTGCTCTGATTTTGTTCCTGCTCACGGTCCTTACAGGCGTGATGTGGATTGCCGAGAAGTTCTACTTCCGTCCGCGTCGCCAGGCTCAGGCCGATGCCAATGCGCGTGAATTTGAAGCGGCTAATCGCGAAGCGATTGACCGAGGAGAGGTCGGCGTTATTAAAACACGCAACGATATGTACGCACGTGATGTGCGTATGCCATGGTGGCTTGATTACACCGCCGGGCTCTTCCCGGTGATTCTGATCGTGTTCCTGCTACGATCTTTCCTTTTTGAACCATTCCGCATTCCTTCGGGTTCCATGTTGCCGACGCTTTACATCGGGGATTTCATTCTGGTGAATAAGTACACCTATGGCGTTCGTCTGCCGGTGGCCAACACCAAGATCATTGATGTCGGCACGCCTCAGCGCGGTGACGTGATGGTTTTCCGCTACCCGATGGATGAGTCGATGGACTACATCAAGCGCGTTGTTGGGCTTCCGGGTGACACGGTGACGTATGTCAACAAGGAAATTCGCATCAACGGCGAACGTGTTCCGCAGACGTTGGTGGGTGACTGGGTTGATCCATTCTCAATGGTGACGCTTTCGGAACGGACGGAAAAATTGGGCAAGCATGAACACCGTCTCGCCGTAGACAACCGTTACCCGGCAGGACTGCGCGGTCAGCCTTATCCGCGTGTAGGAAACGCCTGCCGCTATTTCAGCAATGGCTTTACCTGCAAGGTGCCGGAAAATCAGTATTTCGTGCTCGGTGACAATCGAGACAACAGTGAGGACAGCCGCTATTGGGGTTTTGTGACCGACGACATGATCGTGGGCAAGGCGGTTCTTATTTGGGCCAACTTCAGTGACATGAGCCGAGTCGGTTCGATCAAATAAGGCGGGAAGAACTATGTCAGTTCCGGTTACACGCGTCCTTCTGCCGGCCGAAGAACTCGAGGCTCGCATCGGGTATCAATTTAAAAACAAGGCGCTTTTGAAGCGCGCGCTTACGCACCGCAGTTTTGCGGCCGAACACAACGAACGTCTTGAATTTCTGGGTGACTCGGTACTCAACTGTGTGATCGGCCACGCCCTTTTCCTGCGCGACCGTCATTTCACCGAAGGCGTGCTTTCTCGTGTGCGCTCCAATTTGGTTTGTGAAAAGGCTCTCGACGAGATTGCCGCCCAGATTCAAATCGGGCAGTTTATCTATCTCGGTGAAGGTGAACTCAAAACCGGTGGGGCCGATCGTCCTTCGATTCTTGCCGACGCGTGCGAAGCAGTTTTCGGTGCGGTTTTTCTCGACGGCGGATTTGAAGAGGCTCAGCAAGTGATTTTGCGCTTGTATGAACCGATTCTGTCTGCCAAAGCGATGTCAAGTGAGCGTCTGGCCAAGGACCATAAGACGCTCCTGCAGGAATTCCTCCAAGCCCGTCGTCTTCCGGTTCCGACCTACCGCATTCTCAAGGTGACGGGGGCTGCTCATTGCCAGCACTTTGTCTGTGCTTGTTCCGTTCCCAAGGCTGAATTGGAGGAACTGGGCGAGGGCAAGAGCCGTCGCGCCGCCGAACAGGAAGCGGCCGGACGTATGTTGGAAAAAGTTAAGGCGAAATTCCCTTACTCGAAGAAAAAGCAATGAGCGATAACGATTTTGAAGCGATGTTGGCTGCGGCCGGCCTGGGAAATAAAAAAGAGATTCCGGAAGACTACCGCTGCGGTTATACCGCGGTTGTCGGTCGTCCGAACGTCGGTAAATCCACGCTCATCAATGCGATTGTTGGCGAAAAAGTTTCGATTACCTCGAAAAAACCGCAGACGACCCGTGATCGTGTTTTGGGCGTAGCAACTGACGATGACGCTCAGATCGTCTTTGTCGATACGCCGGGATTTCAGTCGAAGCACACGCAGCTTCTCAAGCACATGAATCGTACGGTTCGTACCGCGTTGGCCGATGTTGAGGCTGTGCTCTTCGTGATTGACGCCGCCGGATGGAAAAGCGACGACGAACTGGTGTTGAAGCTTTTGGATCGGGAAGCTAAAAACGTCATTTTGGTGCTCAACAAGATTGACCTTGTCAAAGACAAGGAACGTCTGTTGCCGCTTATGGCCGAGTCGATGCAAAAGTTTCCGTTTGCCGCCATCGTTCCCGTGAGTGCGGAAAAAGGCAAGATGCTCGATGATCTCAAGGGGGAGATCAAAAAACTTTTGCCGGTCTCGCCGCCTTTTTTTGATGCCGATCTCTACACCGATAAATCGCCGCGCTTTATTGCGGCTGAAACGATTCGTGAAAAGGCATTCCGTCTTCTAGGCGACGAATTGCCTTACGGTTTGGCCGTGATGATCGAACGCTGGAACGAAACTGACAACGGAGCCGAAATCGTTGCTTCGCTTTGGGTCAATCGCGAAAGTCACAAGCCAATCGTGATCGGTGAAAAGGGGGCTAAGTTGCGTGAAATCAGCCGTCTGGCACGAGCCGACATCGCAGAACTTTTGGGTAAGCGCGTTCACCTGGAAGTCTGGGTGCGAGTGCGCCGAGGCTGGAGTGACGATGCTCGTATTCTGAAGTCTCTCGGCTACGGCGACTGATTTTTCTCATGGCTTCGGGAACCGTTTCCAAGGAATCGGAGAGAGCGCCCGTCGTACGCGTGCGCTCGGAACCTGCTTTTGTCCTCTCCAGCCAGCCCTGGAGAGAGACGAGTGTCATTGCCGAATTGCTCACGCGACATCACGGTCGTGTGACTGTGGTGGCGCGTGGCGCCAAGCGGGTTTCGAGTCGATTTCGCGGCATCATCATGCCGTTTGTCCCCCTTGTGGTGAGTTTCTCAGGCGCGGGTGAAATCAAAAACCTCACCGATGCCCGCTGGATGGGACCGATGACGCCCAATGAGCATGAAGGGCTTGTGTCGGCCTTTTATGTCAATGAGCTGATATTGCGCATGACGGTGCGAGGTGACTCCTCGGTTTGTCTTTACAACGATTATCTGCAGGTCTTGAGCGATCTTACGCTTAGGGAGGGCAGGGAGTTGTCGGTGGCCCTGCGCAGCTTTGAAATCAAGCTGCTCAATTCGCTTGGCTGGAGTCAGGCATCTAAAGTTGAAGAGATTGACAAGGGTGGCATTTGGACGGTTCGACAGGGGGAACTCGTTTGCGTTGATGAGCTGTATGAAGGTGAAAGAGCAGTGACCCGTGACACAGCTCGGGCCGTTGCCGCAGCCAAAATCACCCCGTGTGCTGATTTGCGTGAGGTGCGCGACGTTCTGCGCCGCATAATCGGTTACTATGTTGGCGACAAGGGTTTGAAGACCCGCAAGACTCTGGAAATTTGGTCGCAGATTTGACGCTCAATATCATGTCGACGATTCGGATTTCCGAGAAAAGGCGATGAACCGATTCTGCCGTTTCATGACGGTTGCAGTTTTTTATGTTGACCAAACTTTCCGTCAATCTCAATAAGATTGCGCTGATTCGCAATTCCCGTGACGGCAATACACCGTCTGTTACGCTTTTCGGTGCCGTGGCTTTGAAAGCCGGCGCTGCCGGTCTGACGGTCCATCCGCGTCCTGACGAGCGACATATCCGACACGATGATGTTCCGGCACTCTCCAAACTTCTCAAAAACTGGCCCGGCCGCGAGTTCAATATCGAAGGTAACCCTTTCATGAACTTGATGGAGCATGTCCGCGCCGTACGTCCCGATCAGGTGACGTTTGTCCCAGACAGTGAGTCACAGAAGACGAGTGATCACGGCTTCAATCTCATCGAACAAGGTGAAAAACTGCGTCCGCTGATTGCCGAAGCTAAGGATCTCGGCTGTCGAGTCAGTCTTTTCATGGATCCTGATCCCGAACAGATCGTGCTTGCTAAGGATCTCGGCGCCGATCGCATTGAACTCTATACCGAAGCGTATGCTGCGGCGTGCGGCACAGCCTCTGTCGGCCCGATGCTCAAGAGATATGCCTTGGCGGCTCGCGCAGCTCGGGAAGCCGGACTTGGCGTGAACGCCGGGCACGATCTCAGTCTTACGAATTTGCAGGAATTGCTTGTAGCCTGCGAGTGCATCGCCGAAGTTTCCATCGGCCACGCGTTGGTGAGCGAAGCGCTTGAGTATGGTATGACTGAGACGGTCGGTCGATACAACGCCTTGTGTTTGCGCGCCGCTGAACAGATCGCATACAAGAACAAGTCTTAAAGGAAAATAAACATGCTTGGTCCCGTTGTTTGTGACATTGTTGGAACGACTCTGTCGGAAATCGAAAAAAAGCGCATTGCACACCCCCTAGTAGGCATGGTGATTTTGTTTGCCCGTAACTATGAAAATAGGACTCAACTCGAAAAGCTTTGCCGGGCAATTCACGATATCAAGCCGGGTGTTCTGATCGGTGTGGATCACGAGGGTGGTCGCGTACAGCGTTTCCGCGACGGCTTTACCGAAATTCCTGCGATGAGCGCCTACGGCCGCGCCTATAGAGACGATCCGGAAGCGACGGCGAGAGCCCTGACGGCCGCAGGTTTTGTGATGGCTTCCGAACTGCGCACGGCTGGTGTCGACTTTACGTTTGCTCCTGTGCTTGACTTGGATTGGGGGCAGAGCCAAATCATCGGTGAACGCTCTTTTGCGCTCGATCCTCGCGTTGTAACGCGCCTAGCTCGTGCTCTGAGCCACGGAATGCTTATGGCGGGCATGGCGAACTGCGGCAAGCATTTTCCTGGCCATGGCTACGCGGCAGCCGACAGCCACGTGGCGCTGCCCGTTGACGATCGTGAGGTCTCACGCATTGAACACGCTGATGCGAAACCTTATACATGGATGGGCATCGGTCTGGCGTCCGTAATGACGGCGCACGTCTTGTATCCGGCTTACGACGAAGTTCCAGCAACCTTCTCCAAGCGCATTCTCAAGGGGTTGCTTCGCGATACGCTTCACTTTCCAGGCTTCGTTTTCTCGGACGATCTGTCGATGAAGGGGGCCGGGAGCGGTACACTGACACAGAGAGCCCAAAAGACGCTTGAGGCCGGATGCGATGCCGTTATCTGCTGCAACGCGCCAGAGGAAGTCGATCAGATGCTGCAAGAACTGCTGTTCGAGCCTGACGCCGGATGGCGCGAGCGCGCATCTGCAGTTGACCCGAAGCCCTTCCCGCCGAATCATGAAGAGCTACTTGCTTCCAATGTTTACAAGATTTCTCGTTCGTTGATGACAATCTGAACGAGAAACGAAGTCAGGACAAACTACCGTGATTATTGAGTCTCTTCTCGATACCGACCTCTACAAGTTCACGATGATGCAGTGTGTGCTGCATCAGTTCCCGGACGCCAACGTGAAATATCGCTTCCGTTGCCGAACCGAAGGGGTGGATTTGAGTCCTTATGCGGATGAGATTCGAGAGGAAATTGAGCATCTGTGTACGCTTACGATGAAGGAAGACGAGCTGGATTACCTTGGCAACCTTCGCTTCATCAAAAGCGACTTTGTGGATTTTCTCAGTCTCTTTCATCTCAAGTCGAAGTACGTAACGGTTGCGGTCAGTTCCGAAATGCGTTGCGGCATTGACATCGTGATCGAAGGACCGTGGTTGCACACAATTCTTTTTGAGATTCCGATTCTTGCAATCGTCAACGAGGTGTACTTTCGCCACACCGTTCCTGAACCCGATGAGGAGGAGGGCATGGCGAGACTGCGCCAGAAAATCCGTTGGATCAAGAACGAGCCCGACAACGGAAACCTCAAGATCAGCGACTTCGGTACACGCCGCCGCTTCTCCCGCGATTGGCAGCGCAAAGTCATCAAGGTGCTTTGCGAGGAACTTGGTCCGACATTTTTTGCGGGCACGAGTAACGTCATGTATGCCAAGGAGTTCGGTCTTATTCCGATCGGAACAATGGCGCATGAATATCTGCAGGCCTGTCAGGCCCTCGGTCCGCGATTGCGCGACAGTCAGACCTTCGGGTTTGAAATGTGGGCCAAGGAATACCGAGGTGACTTAGGCATTGCTCTCTCCGACGTATATGGCACAGAACCTTTCCTGCGCGACTTCGACATGTTCTTCTGCAAGCTCTTCGACGGCGCGCGCCATGATTCGGGCGATCCGGAGAGTTGGGGAGAGCGCATGATTCTTCACTATGCTGCCAACAAGTGCGATCCGCGTAGTAAGACGCTGATCTTTTCGGACGCGCTCACGGTGCCGAAGGTGATTTCGCTATATCGGCGCTTCAATCATCGCATTCGCGTCGGCTTTGGCATCGGCACAAACCTGATGAACGATTTGGGCCCGACGCCGCTCAATATCGTCGTGAAAATGGTGCGGGCCAACGGGCAGCCGGTGGCAAAAATTTCCGACACTCCCGGCAAAGGGATGTGCGAGGACGAAACCTATCTTGCCTATCTGCGGCAGGTGTTCGGACTGGATCCGGGCGCACCCGTCGGTTCTTCCAAACGGTAGTTTCTTGACGGCGTTCCGGCACTATCGGTCGATTGCTCAGGGCGATCGGCCGATTTGGTGTTTTTTAAGTGGGACTGCTGTCGGTTTCTAAAGGCTACAACGTTGATTCGTGCTTCGTATAGTGGTGAAATTTTTGTAAACAGATCCCAAACTTTTAGCTAAAATCAACAAGATTAGTGTTTGAAGGTGTGGTTTGCATTTTCGAACACGCCTTCGAAACGTTCAGTGCACGGAGAAACAAAGACAATGCATGCACTCAAGATACTTCTGGCAACGGCAGCGGTGCTTCTGCCGACCTTGGCTTCGGCAGCTAGTCTCAACGGTGCCGAGCTCGCCATTACATGGGCAATTCCGTTTGCGGGCATTCTTTTGTCCATTGCCCTTGTGCCGCTCATCGCGCCCAACTTGTGGCACCACCACTACGGCAAGATTGCCGTTGCCTGGGGGTTGGCCTGCGTAATTCCGATCTTTATGTCCTTTCCGACCGACGTGGCAGTCGGCTCGGTTGCGCACGCCATGATCGGTGACTACGTTCCCTTTATTCTGTTCGTCGGCGCACTTTTTATCGTTGCGGGCGGTATTCACATCCGCAGCAGCTTCGTCGGTCGTCCGATCGTCAATGCCGGCATTCTCTTCGTTGGTGCTTTTGTTGCTAACCTCATGGGGACGACCGGTGCGGCTATGTTGCTGATTCGTCCGTTGTTGGCCGCCAACGAAGGGCGTCGCTACAAGATGCACACTTTTGTGTTCTTCATTTTTATCGTGGCCAATATCGGCGGCTGCCTGACGCCTCTGGGCGATCCTCCTTTGTTTCTGGGTTTCTTGCGCGGCGTGACGTTCTTTTGGACTGCGCAGCACCTGATTCTGCCCTTACTCGTGACGCTTGCCATTTTGCTTACGATCTATCTGGCGATCGACACCTATTTCTTCAAGAAAGAAGTGGCCGAAGGGTCGTTTAATCCCAACGCCGTGGAGTCGAAGTCCTTCGGCATTGACGGCGGCATTAACTTGATCTATCTGGCCATCATTGTTGGCGCTGTGTTGATGAGCGGCATCTGGAAGTCCAGCTTTGAAATCAACGTTTTGGGTGTGCACCTGACAGGTCAGGGTCTGTTGCGCGACGCAATTTTCATCGCCGTCGCCATCTTGTCTGTTTTGACCACTTCCAAGAGCGCTCGTGAAGCCAATCAGTTCTCCTGGGAGCCGATCAAGGAAGTTGCCAAGCTATTTTTCGGGATCTTCCTGTGCATCGTGCCGGTACTCGAAATGTTGCGCGCCGGTCACGAAGGTGCGTTCGCTCCGCTCGTCTCTCTTGTAACGGACGAAAACGGCGAATTCAATAATGTGATGTTCTTCTGGCTCACCGGTGCTCTGTCGGCCTTCCTCGATAATGCGCCTACCTATTTGGCCTTCTTCAACCTGGCAGGAGGTGATCCTATTGAGATGATGACCACGCACTCGCATACACTGATGGCCGTTTCCATGGGCGCTGTGTTCATGGGCGCGGTGACCTACATCGGCAATGCTCCCAACTTGATGAGCGTGAGCATTGTGCGCGAGCGTGGCGTCAAGATGCCTTCCTTCTTCGGCTATATGCTTTGGTCGGTCGGTATTCTCTTCCCGACGTTCTTCATCGTCGACATCATTTTCCTCTAATCGATAAAACGGCCGGCCCGATGCTTTGGGAGGCCTTCAACGAAACGAAAAGCGGCATCCGTTGAGGTGTCGCTTTTTTTTCGTTTCGCATCAGTCCCACTTTTAAGGGGAAACACTTAATATAAAAAGAAATAAATAGAATTTTGCCTTTTTGTTAATAATCTAGTTAACGGAAAGGAGTATCGATTCATGAACCGCTCGAATGTCACGACATTGACAGCGATTCTTTTTGCCGTAGGGGCAATTTCTCCGGTTGCCTTCGGCGGCCAATTTCATCCGCAAGCTGATCTGACTTCGTTGGTTGTTGCTGACTCTTCGGGGATTCAAAAGGGCGAGGAGTTCATTCGGGACGACACCCTCGAAATCACAAGTGATATCTACGGATCAATTGGCATAACTGCCGTGGATGCAGACGGCACCGGTTTTGAAGCCAATTTATGTCGACGCGATGATTGCACCGGGCTAAAAGTATCTGTTGAACTGGGACAGACTGCCGATTCCGTCGGCATTTTGCTCGGTGAGGGTGCATCGTTGAACTTGTTCCAGGATGCACAGATCAAGGCTGAAACGGCGATTCGCGGTAGCGGGACCGTGTATTTGGGCTTTGGGGACCCTGCCCGCTATGACATCGTCGGCGGGTTGGACATGAGAGAGGGAACGATTCGGAGCGAAGCCGAAAATTCGTTTCACTATGTCGGCATCGGTGATTTGGGACGATTTGAGGCCCTGGCAGGGCATTTGATTGTCGGAGAAACAGACAAAGGGGGTAGTGAAACGTTCCTTCGCATCGGAACATTACAGTTGGGTGACGGGGCAAGTGTGACGGTTGTCGGAGATCAGGCCGATGGTTCGGGATATCTCGCTGACAATCGAGTACTGATCGTTCAGAGGCTTGAAGCAACAGCAAGGCCGGAGTGGGCGCCACCCTCAGAAAGTGAACAGCGAGCCGTGAATCTGAAGGGGGAAGCCACGCTGATTTTGGGTACGGAACTTGCACAAGGAGAGTCTGTCAAGGATTTGCGCGCAAACATACTCAATATTCTTAACACGAGCGAGGTCAATACCGGTTCATTTTCCAGAGCGACATTGATCACGGGAGCTAATGTCGAGATTGATGAGGGCATTTCTGTCGTGGTCGGCGAAGAGGTAAGCGAGGAAAACGTTGCTGCAGATGGCATCCATATCGGCAATGACGGTCGCTGGATCGTACATTTTGAAGACGATGCCGCTAAAAGCACCGTTCGCGAACCGGTGAGTCTGGGCGAACTTGCCGGGATGGATCAAAGCGGCATTACGGCCGAAGCTGAGGCCGAGCTAATTCTCTACAACTGGAACGGACAGGCTTTTGACATAGGCGAGTTTGATCCGAACAACGTTCATGCTTTCGGAGGGGCCCGCCTGCAAATCAAGGATAACATTGCCACCCGCTTGTGGTGCAAGGACTTCGCTGGTTTGAGAGGTTCGGCTTTGGTTGGGTATGTGGAAGATTTGGCCGATCGCGAAAATGAAAACGCAATCCTGATGCATCGTCCCGGCTACGGCTTTATTTTCGATACATTGCCTGAAGAAAACGTCGGGCGCGACGCCTACGCCAACTTGGTTGACGGCGCTATCTTCTTGCCTGTGACTTCAGGTATTGCCACGGCGGCAGAACGAGCAGTTCAAGATGCGATCACGATAGTGATGGCACACGATCTGACGCTATTTGACGGAAAAGGACATTGGTGGGCACATGGCCAGTCCGGTCGCATCAAGGCCAATGAGATTTTTTCGGGCGGCAGCGGTGACTTCGGTTTTGAGGCGGACGTGACGACCGGAGCATTGGGGTACGATTTCGCCATGTCTCGCAATTGGATTACAACGCTGGCCGTGTCTTTTGCCGGGATTGACACCGACAGCAAGGGCGTGATTGAGCGCACTTCGGGTGATATGTCCGTCGCGACGGTGTCCGTGGCAGCCGCAAGACATTTTGAGGACTTTACCTTGCGTTTGGGGCTGGCATATTCCCGCGCTTCGGGCGAGGCCGATCAGCGCACCGTCGGTCATCGTCTGGAAACAGACGTGGACATTGACTACGTCACCGCCGTAGCTCGCGTGACGGCCAGGTCGCTTACGGAAAATATGCAGTTCGAACCGTTTGCTCAGTTGTCCGTAACGACGGCAAAAATGCACGATGGCTCGATTTTAGATAACGACAGCGACGGTGCGGTTGCAGGCGAAGGATTCAAGACCTCTGCGGACAATCGTGTCTGGGGAACAATAGAAGCAGGGGCCGATGCAGGTTGGCAGTTTGACATTGCCGATCTCATGCGCGTGAAGCCTCAGTTCGGTGTGTCCATGCGTACCTCGGTCGGTCAGACCGATTGGGAAATCAGAAGTCGCTTGTTTGACGGAAACGGATTATCCAAGGCGTCTTATGACAGCGCTCAGCGTTTTGCTGTGCGACTTCGGGCGGGGATTGAGCTTGCTCGCAGCGGCTATTGCGAAGTCAAACCACACTTTTGGAGCCGAGACAAAGAGGTGAAAATGGAACCCTACGCTTGGACTTTGCTTCTGGCGGGCACTTATGAACGTGCCTCGGATCAAGAGCAGTCCGGCTCGGTTTCGCTACAGTACCGACAGCTTTTCTAAAAGCTGACGGACTACAAGTGCAGGCAGGAAAACACTTGAGAAGCCTGCCTGCGCAAACGAACAGGCTAACGTTTGCAAAAGTGCGTCAGCCTGTGTTTGCCTGTTTCGATTGATTGCTGCATTCGTGACGAAATTATTCGAGCGTTAGAATGTAACGCCTTGGCGGACACCATTTTTTTGTCCGTACGTAGTTCGGAAAGACTGTTGCATGCCACCGCAGGCCGTGAGCATGCAATACAAAAAAGAAGAGAGAAATATGCAGCACAAAGAAGACATCGAGGTCAAGACCCCCGCGGCAGACGGGGCAGCGGCTCCGGTGGACTGGAAGTTGGCCCGCAGCTTGGTCGAACCGCTTTACCTGGATCAAAAGCTTTATACCGGGGAACCCCGACTGGCCCATGCCGACGGCATGGCAGAAATTTTGAAAGGCGTTCGTAACGACGACGAATTGATTGTTGCGGCGTACCTCTTTTCCGTGACGGATTGCATCCACGACGCAGACCGTTGGATTGAAAAGACGTTCGGGAAGAACGTTTTGCAGCTTGTTCGCGATCTTGAGCAGCTGATGCACGTCAGTCAGCGTGCTCGATCCGATAACCGCGAAAGCGGTGCCGTTTATCAGTCCGAAGCGCTGCGACGCATGCTGTTGGCCATGTGCCACGATCTGCGAGTGGTGGTTTTGCGTCTGGCAAGTCGCCTGCAGACGTTGCGATGGTTCGCCCAGTCGCGCGCACCGGGTGCAGATGAGTACGGTCGCGAGACTTTAGCTCTTTACTCGCCCTTGGCTAATCGTTTGGGTATCTGGCAAATGAAGTGGGAGCTCGAGGATTTGTCCTTGCGCTTTACGGAACCCGAAATCTACAACGAGATTTCCAAAGAGCTCGACGAAACGCGTGAGCAGCGTCTTGCATTTATGCGTGGTTGTGTCGAACGCATCCAGATGTTGTTGAAGGCCAACGGCATCGAAGCCGAAGTGAGCGGTCGCCCGAAACACATCTATTCCATCTACAAAAAGATGGTCCGCAAGCACCTGCGTTTCGATCAGTTGTTTGATATCCGTGCGGTGCGCATCATCGTTGATACGGTAGAGCACTGCTACGAAGTGCTTTCGCTGGTGCACGAAAACTTCACAGTACTCTCGAAGGAATACGACGACTACATCGCCAATCCCAAGCCCAACGGGTACCAGTCTCTGCACACTGTGGTGACCGATCCTCACGGACGTCCGGTGGAAATTCAGATCCGTACACGCGCGATGCATGAGTTTGCCGAACTTGGTGTGGCTGCGCATTGGCGTTATAAGGAAACCGGCAATTCGAACAAGGACAAGGGAGCCGAAGCCGAAGAGCAGCGCGTTGCCTGGCTGCGTCAGTTGCTGGATTGGAAGAGCGACGTAGCGCCGCCTGCCGAACCAGGCCTTGAAGATGACCATGTTTATGCGCTGACGCCTCAGGGGCGCGTAGTCGAACTTCAAAAAGGGGCGACCCCCATCGATTTTGCCTATCAAGTGCATACTGAACTCGGTCATCGGTGCCGCGGTGCGCGTATCGACGGCCAGATGGTGCCGCTTAACACGCAGATTAAGACTGGTCAAACCGTTGAAATTGTGGCGGCAAAGACGGGGGGACCGTCCCGTGATTGGCTCAACCCTGAGCTCGGCTTTGCCGTTAGCGCGCGCACTCGGACCAAGGTGCGACAGTGGTTCAATGCACAAAAACTGGCGGAACAGACGCAGGCTGGGCGTGAACGACTCGATAGGGAACTTGCACGTTTGGGCAAGACTGCCGTCAAGCTCGAGGAACTGGCCAAGCGTTTGGGCTATGACTCGGTTGATGATCTGTGTGTAGCTTTTGCAAAGGAAGAGTTCAGTCTAAAAGCACTCGAGCAGGCCGTTCAGCCCCAAGTTGAAGAGCCCGAGCCTCAGCCCGAGGTGCTCGTCAGAAGCTCTCAGGCACAAAAGAGTCACAAATCCAATGTGCTTGTCGTTGGCATCGACAGTTTGATGACGCAGTTGGCAAAGTGCTGCCATCCGGCTCCTCCCGACGAAATCATCGGATTTATCACGCGCGGGCGTGGTGTCACGATTCATCGCATCGACTGTCCCAATGTCAAGAACCTTGTTGCTAACGATCAGGAACGCATGATCGAAGTCGGCTGGGGCAATCAGGCTGAGGCCGTTTACCCGGTCGATATCTACATTGTGGCGCGTGACCGACAAGGACTTCTTAAGGACGTCAGTGAAGTGTTCATGCGTGAAAAACAAAACATCACAGGGCTGAATACTGTTAACGTCAAGGGGGACGCCCATATGCGCATCTCGATTGAGATTCGTTCGTCGGAAGATCTTCGCCGATCACTCTCTCAATTGCGTGAACTAAAGGGCGTGATGAGCGTGCGTCGAGCCTGATAAACAAAGGTGCCGTCCGGACTTGTCTTCCTGACGGCATTTTTTTTGATGGTTTGTTCTTAGAATTGTTTTTCTGTAAAATCAATATCTCATGTGTTTTGGTGCAAAAAAGTTCAAAAATTTTCGGAAAAAGACTTGCATTCCTGAAAAAGCACGGGTATAGTTCGCATCTCTCAGGCACATAGCTCAGTTGGTTAGAGCATCACCTTGACATGGTGGGGGTCGTTGGTTCGAGTCCAATTGTGCCTACCAGAATTTTTTGGAGACACCTAGCAAATGCGCGCGTCTAAGATCGTACGAACGACGAAGACCTGCAAACAGTAAGTCTGCGGGCGCGCGAAGGTGTTGAATAGGAAAAGAGTGCGGCTCACAGAGTCAGCACTCTTTTTTTTATTTCGGCCGCGCGTGAAGCCATTTGCGCAACGCTAAAACGAAAGGGATTAGAAATGCTTTCCATCACTTTGCCCGACGGTTCCGTTCGCCAATACGAAGGACCGCTCTCTGTGGGTGACATTGCTGCATCTATCGGTACCGGCCTTGCCAAGGCTGCTCTTGCCGGTAAGGTTGACAACAAGCTCGTCGATTTGTCTCACATTGTTGAGACGGATGCCAACGTTGCCATCGTCACGGCAAAGGACCCCGAAGCTCTTGAGCTGATTCGTCACTCTACTTCGCACCTGATGGCTCAAGCTGTCAAGGAGCTTTACCCGACGGCTGAAGTGACGATCGGACCGGCCATTGAAAATGGCTTTTACTACGACTTCAAGTTTGAGCGCGCCTTCACGCCCGAAGATCTCGAAAAGATCGAAGCTCGAATGAAGGAACTTGTGAAAAAGGACATTCCGCTCGAGCGCTATACGTTGCCGCGCGATGAAGCCATTGCATATTTCAAGAGCATCGGCGAGCACTACAAGGCTGAAATTATCAGCGAAATTCCTGCAGGAGAAATTATTTCTCTTTACCGTCAGGGAGACTTCACGGATTTGTGCCGCGGACCTCACGTACCGAGCACGGGCAAACTCAAGGTCTTCAAGCTCATGAAGGTGGCTGGTGCATATTGGCGTGGCGACAGCAAGAACGAAATGCTGCAGCGCATCTATGGTACTGCCTGGGCAAAGAAAGAAGATCAGGAAGCCTATCTCACGATGCTCGCCGAGGCCGAAAAGCGTGACCATCGCCGTTTGGGCAAGGAACTCGATCTTTTCCATCTGCAGGAGGAAGCTCCGGGTCTGATCTTTTGGCATGCCAAGGGTTGGACGCTGTGGCAGGTTGTTGAACAGTTCATGCGCCGCATTTATCGCGAAAATGGCTATCAGGAAGTTAAGGCACCGCAGCTGCTCGATCGCTCTTTGTGGGAGCGCTCCGGTCATTGGGCCAAGTACCGCAGCAATATGTTTACAACCGAATCGGAAAACCGCTACTACGCGCTCAAACCGATGAACTGTCCGGGGCACATTCAGCTCTTTAATTCGGGCTTGCGCAGCTACCGCGATCTTCCGCTCCGCTACGGCGAATTCGGTCAGTGCCATCGTAATGAGCCATCGGGTGCGTTGCACGGTCTGATGCGAGTGCGTGGCTTTACCCAGGACGACGGTCATATTTTCTGCACGGAAGATCAGATCCTGAAGGAATGCATGGATTTCACTCGTATCGTGCGCGATGTCTATCACACGTTCGGTTTTGAAGACATTCTCTACAAAGTGGCGACTCGTCCGGAAATGCGTATCGGTGAAGATGCTGTTTGGGACAAGGCCGAAGCCGCTTTGATCGAGTCGCTCGATGCCTGTGGGTTGCCGTATGAAATTCTGCCGGGTGAAGGTGCCTTCTACGGCCCGAAGATTGAGTATCACCTCAAGGATTGCCTCGGCCGAACCTGGCAGTGCGGTACGATTCAGGTCGACTTCCAGATGCCGGGACGTCTGGGTGCCGAATATGTTGCCGAAGACAATTCACGCAAGGTGCCTGTGATGTTGCATCGCGCCATTCTCGGTTCTCTCGAGCGTTGGATCGGTATGTTGATCGAACACTACGCCGGTGCTATGCCTGTGTGGCTCTCTCCGGTTCAGGTAGCAGTGGCTTCTATTACGGATGCACAGGCCGAATTTGCCGCCGATGTTGCGCGAAAGATGCGCGAAGCCGGAATTCGTGTCGTTGAAGATTTGCGCAGTCAAAAGATCAACTATAAAATCCGCGAACTGACTTTGCAGAAGCTGCCTTACATCGCCGTTGTCGGCGACAAAGAGGCCCAGTCCGGCACGGTCAGCGTGCGTGCACGCGGAGGCAAAAACCTTGGCGTTATGCCTATTGAGGAATTTATTGCCCGTGTGGTGAGTGAGGATCAGTCCCGCAAGAACACGGACGATTGATCACACATTGATCAGAATGCGCCATGCCTAGTGGAGGCGCATCAAATAAAACTATTTTGGGAGACGTGCCATAGCACAAGATCGCAATCACCGAATCAATCGTGAGATTCGGGTACCTGAGGTTCGACTGACGGGCGTTGACGGCGCCCAGATCGGTATTGTTTCGACGGCTGAAGCGCTTCGGATGGCTGAAGATTACGACGTGGATCTCGTAGAGGTCGCGCCTAACGCTCAGCCCCCAGTTTGCCGCCTGATGGATTACGGTAAGTTCCGTTATCAGGAGCAGAAGAAGGCTCAGGAAATGAAGGCTCGTCAGAAGGTGATTCAGGTTAAGGAAGTCAAATTCCGCCCTGCCACTGACGAAAATGACTACCAGACCAAGCTGCGCGCTCTTCGCCGCTTCTTGGCCGACGGCGACAAGGCCAAGGTAACGCTGCGCTATCGCGGCCGTGAAATGGCTCATCAGGATTTGGGTGCCCAGATCATGCACCGCATTCGAGATGAACTCGCTGAAGAAGCCCAGATCGAGCTGCAGCCGAAGCTTGAGGGGCGCCAGATGATCATGGTGCTCGCTCCCAAGCGCAAAAAATAAAAATGCGTGTATAATCGCACGCTCTTAACGCGCCAGAAGCGCAAGGGAATTTGCGCTTCTGGCTTTTTAAAAAGTCGGGGCGGGCAAAAGAAGTCGGGAGCAAAGATTCCCGCGCCTGGAGTTCCGACAAATCATGAGGAAATACGGCAAATGCCGAAGATGAAAACTAAGAAGGCTGCGAGCAAGCGCTTCAAGGTCCGCGCCGGCGGTTCCATCAAGCGTGCCCACGCCACCAAGCGTCATATCCTGACCCATCGTTCGACGAAGAACAAGCGTCACCTCCGCGGCATGGTCACCATCCACGAGTCTGACAGCAAGTCGATTCACCGCATGATGCCTTACGCTTAATAAGAGGAGAGGATAGAGATGCCCCGAGTAAAACGTGGCGTGACGGCTCGTGCCCGTCACAAGAAGATTCTTGCCCTCGCTAAGGGCTTCCGTCTGCGTCGCAACAACGTTTTCCGCGTTGCCAAGCAGGCTGTGATGCGTGCCGGTCAGTACGCTTATCGTGACCGCCGCGACAAGAAGCACGTGTTCCGCCGTCTGTGGATTGCTCGTATCAACGCTGCAACCCGCTCCAACGGTATGACCTACAGCCGCTTCATGAACGGTCTCAAGAAGGCCGGCGTGATGCTCGACCGCAAGGTTTTGGCTGACATGGCTGTGTTCGACAAGGCCGGTTTCGCCAGCCTCGTTGCTCAGGCTAAGGCTGCTCTGGCTTAATCCGAGCAGGGAGCATGTGTAGAACCGTTTGCTGACGGTGTTGCGGAAGCGGCGGTTCGATAAAAAAAGAGGTTCGGTGCTGAAAAGTGGCCGGACCTCTTTTTTTTTGACGAAAATTCGCCAAAATTGCGTCATCTTGTTCTCGTGAACATGAGACGGATGAGTCGACACTTGTGCGCAACCGCTCGAGCGCCGATTCGAATAGACAATTGATTGAAAATCCACCGGGTGTGAAGAAATGGATGATTTAGTGCAAATCGTGGAATCGGCACGTGCCGATTTCGCGGCCGCTCAACAAAATGCCGCGCTCGAAGACGCCAAAGCAAAGTACATTGGCAAAAACGGAGCCATCACTGCGCTGATGCGTGGGCTGGCCGGCCTTACGCCGGAGCAAAAGCGCGAGCGCGGTCCGGCCATCAATAAGGCAAAGGCTCAAATCGAGGCTCTTTTGAATGCTCGCCGCGAAGAGCTTGCCGATGCAGCCATGCAGGCCAAGCTGACTGCCGAAGCGGTTGACGTGACGCTGCCGGGCCGCCGTATTGCCCGCGGTGGCATCCATCCTGTAATTCGTACCTGGATGCGCATTGAAGAAATTTTTGCTTCCATTGGATTTGATGTGGCTGATGGCCCCGAAATCGAAAGCGACTGGTATAGCTTCACTGCGCTTAACAATCCGCCTAACCATCCTGCTCGCTCCATGCAAGACACCTTCTATGTAGATCGTTGCGATGAAAAGGGAATGCAACTGCCGTTGCGTCCACATACCTCGCCGATGCAGGTGCGTTATGCCCGGACCCACACGCCTCCGATCAAGGTAATTGCACCGGGACGTACGTATCGTGTTGATAGCGACGCCACGCATTCGCCGATGTTCCATCAGGTCGAAGGTCTTTGGGTCGCTGAAAATATTTCCTTTGCAGACCTGAAGGGCGTCTACACCGACTTCCTGCGTCGCTTCTTTGAAACGGAAGACCTTAAGGTTCGCTTCCGTCCGAGTTACTTCCCCTTTACCGAACCTAGTGTCGAAGTGGATATGGCCTTTACCAGCGGACCGCGTAAAGGCAAGTGGCTTGAAATTTCCGGTGCCGGCGAGGTGCATCCTAACGTCATTCGCAACTACGGTCTGGATCCTGAAAAGTACATTGGTTTTGCCTTTGGTTCCGGTCTTGAACGCCTGACGATGCTGCGCTACGGCATTGACGATTTGCGCCTGTTCTTTGAAGGCGATCTGCGCTTCTTGCGCCAGTTCAAATAATCGGTGAGGAGATAGAAAAAATGTTGTTTTCCGAAGAATGGCTGCGCAGTGTCGTCAATCCTGATTTGACGAGCGACGAGCTGGCCGAAGCCATGACCATGGCTGGTCTTGAAGTCGAAGATTGCTCGGCGATTGCGCCTGCTTTTGAAGGCGTGGTGGTTGCCGAAGTCGTCGACTGCGTTGATCACGAAAATTCTGATCATCTGCATGTTTGCAAGGTCAACGTTGGCGCACCGGAATTGCTGCAAATTGTGTGCGGTGCTCCCAACGTTAAGACCGGCGTCAAAGTGCCTTGTGCTTTGATCGGCGCCGTGTTGCCCGGCAACTTCAAGATCAAGAAGGCTAAGATGCGCGGCGTCGAAAGTTTCGGCATGCTGTGCTCGTCCCGCGAACTCGGCATCAACGAAGACCATCAGGGCCTGTGGATTCTGCCGGCGGATGCTCCTGTCGGCATGGATATTCGCGAATACGCCAAACTTGATGACAAGCGCTTTGAAATCAAGCTCACGCCCAACCGCGGCGATGCGCTTTCGATCATTGGTGTAGCACGAGATGTACACGCCATCACAGGTGCGCCTCTCAATATGCCCAAGTTTGATGCTGTGGAACCGACTTGCGAGTGCGTCAAACCTGTGCACATCGAAGCTCCTGATCTGTGTGGCCGCTTCACCGGTCGTGTCATCAAGGGACTCAACGCTAAAGCCCCGACGCCTCAATGGATGAAGGATCGTCTGGAACGCTCGGGTCAACGCAGCATTTCCGCCTTGGTCGATATCTCCAACTACGTCATGCTGGAGCTGGGTCGTCCTACGCACTTCTTTGATCTCGACAAGCTTACGGGCGACGTGACGGTGCGCTGGGCCAAGCAGGGCGAAAAGCTCGAATTGCTCAACGGTCAGATGCCTGAATTGAATGAATACTTCGGCGTTGTGTGTGACGAAGCTGGTCCGCAGGCCATCGCCGGCATTATGGGCGGTGAACCGACCTCAATCAGCGATGATACGGTCAACGTGTTTATCGAAGCCGCCTTCTGGCAGCAGGTGTCCATCCAGGGCCGTTGCCGTAAGCTCAATTTCTCGACCGATGCCGCTTATCGCTTCGAACGTGGTGTTGACTGGGCTTCGAATGTCGAGCACATGAATTACGTTACTAAGCTTGTGCTCGAAATTTGCGGTACGCCCGAGACCCGCGTTGGTCCCGTTGACGATCAGTGCGTCAATCTGCCCGCTGTTCGCGTGGTTCGCATGCGTCCTGATCGTTGCCGCAAGATCGTCGGTGTTGACATTTCCGACGAATTCATGGCCGAAGCCTTTACGCGCCTTGGCTTTGAATTCACTCGAGAAGGTGCCGATTTTGTTGTGACGAGTCCCGCCTACCGCTTTGATATCGAAATCGAAGAGGATCTTGTGGAAGAAGTTGCTCGTTTGTACGGCTACGAAAAACTTCCAGATTTGCCGCCGTTGGCTCGTTGCGGCATGCGCAGTCCTGCAGAAGGCACTCGTTCCAACCACGCGCTTCGTCTGTCTCTGGCCGGCCTCGGCTACCAGGAACTCGTGAACTTTAGCTTTGTACAGGAACAGTGGGAAAAAGACTTTGCAGATAATGACAAGCCGATTCGTTTGCTTAATCCGATCGCAAGTCAGCTTTCGGTGATGCGCACGCAACTTTTGGGCGGTCTTGTTGACATTCTGCGCTTTAATCTCAACCGCAAGGCGGATAATGTTCGCGTCTTTGAACTCGGCCGCGTGTTCTTCCCGGATGAAACAGTTGGTGATAGCGAAACGACGGTCAAAGGTGTTCGTCAACCCTTGCATGTGGCTGGCCTTGTTTACGGCGATGCACACGAAGATTGTTGGGCAGAGGCCAAGCGTCCGGTAGATTTCTTTGACGTCAAGGGCGACGTGGAGAATCTGGTCGCTCCGCTCAAGGCTACGTTTGAGGCGGCCACGCATCCTGCCATGCATCCGGGACGTTGCGCTCGCGTGATTGTCAACGGCAAGGCTGTCGGTTTTGTCGGAGAACTTCATCCGAAGGTGTGTCGTGTCTATGAACTTCCGAAGCCCCCTGTGGTGTTTGAGCTTGAAGTTGCGCCCTTGTGCGAGTTGGATGTGCCGAGTGCTCGAGCAGTGAGTAAGTTCCAGCCGGTTCACCGCGACATTAGCGTGACGGTGCCCAACGATGTCACTTGTGCTCAGTTGCAGGATGCCGTTGCTCGCATTCGCCGTACGAAGCCTGAAGCGATGATCATTGAGTCGCTTGATCTCTTTGATGTCTATCGTCCCGAAGCTTCTGCAGAAAAGAGCATGGCGTTCCGCCTAACGCTCTCGACGCAGGGCTCTGAGGCCATCGGCGAAAAAGACGCTGAAGCGGCTTTTGTTGCTGTGGAACAAGCATTTGCTGATCTGGGTGCAACGCTGCGCAAATAACAGGAAGGAAATTTTCCTGTAGAATGCGACACCCTTTTGATTTAACTTAAAAAAAATAAGAAAGATGGATAATCAAAGCTCAATCAGCAGCTCGCTTGATGCCATGTTCCCAAACACGGAAGGGACGACGCCGACGGTTACGAAAATGCATTTCATCGAAATGCTCAAGGAGCATGTCGGTCTGTCTCGTACCGAAGCCAACGAGGTGGTCGAGTCTATTTTTGACGAGATGCAACAGGCACTTACCGAAGGCCGAGAAATTAAACTCGCTAACTTCGGTACATTCAGCACTCGCGACAAGCAGGCTCGACCCGGTCGCAACCCTCGTACGGGTGCTCCCTATGAGATCAGTGCTCGTAGGGTTGTGACGTTCCTTCCGGCACCGTTCATGCGTGATGCTGTGGCCGGTTATGCCGGCCCTGTGTCTCAGGATGGAGCTTGATCGGGCAAACAAGATCGCTCTGATCCGCTAAACTTGACAGGCTAATTTGCCGTGTGCGGTTTCGGATCAAAAATTCACAAAACCGACGCACATTTTCGATGTTCGTCGGTTTTTTATCGTCTAAAAGAAAGAAAGTTCAAATGAGCGACAACAATCAGTCCGGTCGTTTTTATTCATTGCAGGAAGTTTCTGCCCAGTGTGGCCTTGCTCCTTACATCCTGCGCTATTGGGAGTTGCATTTTCCGGAGTTGACAGCGGATGACTCCAAACCGAAGCATATGTACAACGCTTCGGATATTTCGCTCATTAATCGCATCAAGACGCTGCTGTACGTCGAACACTTGACCATTGAGCAGGCTAAGGGGCGTCTGAAGCAGGAGATGGCTTTCCCGGTTGATTACTCTGGCAAGGCAAAGGAAGCCGCAACTGTAGAAGCGGAGGCTGAACCGCAACAGGCTGCGTCCGTTCAGGAAGTAACGCCAGAACCCCAGGTCGAAGTAGCCCCCGTGGTGGTTGCACCGACACCTGAAGTCGTCGAGCCCGTACAGGAATCTGCTCCTGAATTCGTAAAGAGCGAAGAGACCGCTCACACTGCGACCGAATCCAGTGCCATGCCGATGGACGAAATTCATCGCGCAGCGGCTGCCGAGCTTGCGAATCTTCGCGGTGAAGTTCAGTCGCTTCAGTCTCAGCTTGCAGAAGAACGTCAGAAGACGGCAAGCGCTCAAGAGCTGCTGTCGGCCGAAGTCGCTAAGGTTCTGGAGACGAGTCAGGCTCTGCAGGCCAAGACGGATGAACTGGCTCAGGTCAACCAAGCTCTTGTTGCAACTCGCGCTCAGTTGGCTCAGCTCAATGAAGAACTGACGGCGGCTCGTGGTGAATTGGCGTCGAAGCAGAGCGAACTGGCGACTGCATTGCAGTATTCGGCCACTAACGAAAGTGCACGTGCGGCAGCCTTTGAGCGGTTGGAAGCCGAAAACGCCTTGTTGCGTGGCAAGGTTTCCAATTTCGTCAATCAACTCAAGGACTTGTCGGCTGTTTTGACGAAGACGAAGTAAGAGACAGATTCGCAAGGAGATCGTCTCTCGACTCACACTCAAAGAAAAATTTGCGGCTTATGCGGTGGAAAACTTGAAAATTTTTTTCGAATGCCGCATAATGCGCAACTCGTTCGGGGCGTAGCGCAGCCTGGTAGCGCACTTGCATGGGGTGCAAGGGGTCGCGAGTTCGAATCCCGCCGCCCCGACCATAATTCCAGGAAGAGACGTGGTGTCACGTCTCTTTTTTTATTGTCTTCTTCTACGCATCCCCCGCCAATCAAGGCATCAAAAGCGATTGATTCATTTGTCGCGTCTTTTCAAGCCTTGTCATTTGTTGTCCACTGCTCTAAATTTTTGGTACCAACGACAGCGCCAATTTTCGGTACCAACAAAAATCGAAAAAATAATCCGCGTTTCATCTTGTTGCCGTAAATCCTTAAAAACACTTTTATTTCAACGGATTAGAGCATGAAACTTGTTGCGCCTATTACCGAAAAGAAATTGAAGTCCATCACAAAAAGTACGGCTTGCGGTGGAGTCCCTGGACTCTGGGTTAAGGTGGTAGAACTTAAGGGTGGAAAGTTGGCTAAGTATTTTGTTTTGCGAGAGCGAACTATTGGCAGAATATTCACCCTTGGCAAATATCCTGACATGCCTTTGTCTGAAGCCTTCAAAAAAGCCGCAGAATGGAAAAAGATGGTCAAGCAAGGGGTAGACCCTGCCAAGGAGGAGAAAGAGCGTAGAGACGCACTGAGACGCGAGCGCGAGACTGTTTTGGAGGTCGCTAACGTTTTAACCTTTGAAAAACTCATTCGGCAGTGGATTGACTTCAACGAGAAGCGAGGTCGTTGGAGTAAAACATCAAAGAGTAAAACTGAGGTTTGGGACGGCTTCTTTCGCAATCACATTCCGGAACCAGTTCGCTTGTGCCCGGTGACGCAACTCACACCGCAGATGTTCTACGACGCGTTGGTAGAAAAGTGGCGCACGATGGTCGACACTCCGGAGCGAATCCTGTCAGACTCCCGGCAAGCAATTGACTGGGCAATGCGCTCGGAGATGATCCCGCCGATGATCAATCCCTGCATTGTCAAAGATGGAAAACTCGGGGACATGCTTCCGCTTGATCGACCTGTCGGCGGTCATGAGCCAGCACTGCCGCCAAAACGTATGCCGGCTTTCTTTAAAGCCCTGATGGAGTTGGTGCCGGTTAGTCAGACAGCTCGTTGCTTGGCCTTTGCCATCCTGACGGCGGCACGCAACACGACGGCACGCGAAGCAACTTGGGACGAGATCCAGCAGGACGACGAAGGCAACTGGTTGCATGTGATCCCCAGAGAGAGAATGAAGGTCAAGAGCGAAAAGATCCCGTTTGACCGCAAAACGCCGTTGAGCCCGCAGGCTGTTGAGCTTTTGAAGGCAGCGCCACGATACCCATCGGATGTTGTGCAGTTGATTTTTCCGAATATCAACAGAGGCCTTCGTTCTCCCTTTACGCGCGATGCTGTTCGTGCGCTTATCAAGCGCATGCACGACAAGCAGCGCAAGATCGATGGCATCGGTTGGATTGATCCGGAGCAGAAGGATCGCACCGGCAAGCCTCGCATTGTGACGCTGCACGGATGCGCTCGGGCAACCTTCAATACGTGGGCCAAGGATGGGCGTGGCTATGGTCACGCGGCGTTTTCTCGGGACCTTCGTGAGAGCTGCCTGGATCACCGCAATGAGAGCTACCAGTGCGCGTACGACCGTGAACAGGCGCTTGGTGATATGCGGGAGGTGTTTGATGCCTGGGGGAAGTTTTGTTTTTCTGCTATGTAGAATGTGACAACAACAGACATAAGACAAAACGTAAGAAAATGTCTATTCCCCAGTTTGATGAACGCGGCCTCCTTCCGGCTGGCGTGCATACTTGCACATTAGATGAACTTAAGGCGTGGGCGGCCTCGGTACCTAATGCTGAACGCCGACTTATGTTGGTGGAGAAGTTTGAGAATTTTTTGAACGAAGTTATCCGACCGATTGCGCCAGGCTGGCCTTTGGTTATTGATGGCTCGTTTGCAACTGACAAGCCGTTTCCGAACGATATCGATTTTGCGCTTGATTTACGGGAGTGCAAAAATATGGAGGTGATAGGCAAGGCCGTCGTCAGCATCATCTCCAACCACGAGAAAAATAGACTGGTTTATCTTGTCGATGGGTATCCTAATCTTCCGGGAAATAACAATTTTGAAGAGTTTTTTGGATACGTTGGGCAAAAGACTGGAAGCTTGAAAAATCTGTCAAGCACAGAACGCAAGGGTACTTTGAGGATAGAGCAATGGTGACTCACGCGGACAATGTTAGAGCTCAGGTGGCTCTCCTACTAGGTAACCTGAAGTCTGTCCCTGAATCTGTCTGGAAAATGCTGAGTCCGGAAGATAGAGAGGCGGCTGTCGAAGCCTATGTGCGAGATATTGAGGGCCTGATGACAGACGAGTTGTCTCTGGCAAAAGTTCGAGATGACTCGGATGTGGTTGTCCATGCTGAGGGGCCGGCTTTGCGCTCAGGAAACTGGAGTTTTAGAGCGTTTAATTCTGTTGTTGATTCGCTCAATGGCGTACTGAGAGGGGTAGTCGCCGATAATTTGATAAAAGTTGGCTCCAACACATTGACGACTAAGGCAATTCGTCAACAGGTGGATATTCAGGTCACTGGGTTTGCTCCTGGAAGTCTGTATGTAGGGGCAAAGGTTGTGCTTCCGGAGAAATCTGAGCTTTTAGGGTATGAAGGTATTGAACGGGTCGTTCGAAGCGCCGTGAATTCGTTGCCGCAGGCTGGCGCTTTGGTTACATCTGAAAAAATCAGTGATGAAATTTCTGATGTTTTGGAGGATCCTGCCGTAAGAGATTCGGCCATTGTGGCAGCACTAATGCTGTCTCCTACAGGGCGTATGGGGGTGGATGAGATTTCAGTGACTGGAGCAGACGGAGATGGTATCGTTCGGGCTGTGTTGACTCCTGAGAAAAAGTCTGTGTTGCGAAAAGCGGTTAAGTCTGGAGCAATCGGAAAAAATTCTGGATATGGGAAAGTAAAGGGAATTGTGCGTGAGGTGAATCTCGACACAAATCGATTCTCTCTTAGGTTGAGTGATGGTTTTCTGGTGCGTTGTTTCTTTAAGGGTTTGGATCATGCTACAGCAACGAGGATGCTTGATAAGGAAGTTGTTGTTGCAGGTACTGCACAGAAGGACAAAGAGGGCAGGGTTCGACTTGTTTCTCTATCGGAAGATCCACTCATCTTGAACCCTGCATAGAAGAATGAGTGAGGCCCCGCCATATCGGCGGGGCTTTTCCTACGTAGCTTGCGCTCTGTGACTGAGGCTTTTGACCCAATCCACAATGTCGGTTTTTCGCCAACGTCTGGCTCGATCTGTGATGTTGAATGGCTTTGGAAATCCGCTTGTCGGATCGTTTGTTTTTTTCCAAATTGTGCTTACCCCTAGTCCGAGCATGGCTGCAACTTCTTTGTCTGAGAGCATCAACTGAGCGGGAGGAGGTAGGTTTAATTCGCTCTTCTTACGTTCTCTCATGGTTAGTCTCCTTTAATCGAAAATCCCGAGCCGCTTCAACGTCTCGGGATCGTTTTTTTCGTAGTTTCTGGCAGTGATCGCATCCGGGTGCATATCTTTTTCCCAGGCTTCTTCCTGCATACGTTGTAGCGTTCTGTTGATCTTTTTCTCAATCTCATGCTCGACCTTCATGTCGTCAGGCGCGCTTTTGTTGCTCAAGTAAATGAGCTGATCGATCATGATTTTGGCGTCTGCCAACTCTTCGACGAAGTTGGCCAAATGTTCTGCCTCCTTCCCATCGCGCTTATGCAGGTGGCTAATCGCGACGATCAGCTCGGCCATTTCTTCTATGGCTTTTTCGGCTTGAGAATCGAAGCCGTAGTAATCCGCAATCTTCTTGAGCCGTGGATCAATCTCGAATCTATTTGTCATTTATGCAAAAGGCCGCACTGCTGCGGCCGCTCCTTGCTCCTTAGTTGGTTCCTTGCTCGTATGCCTTCACCCAAGACTCGTCGGTGACGTCCGGTTGTGCCGGGGCAGGTTCAGGCTGAGGGGGTTCTGGATCGGCCGGTTCTTCAACCGGTGTGACGGGATCGAGTTCTTGGCCTTTGTCCACGAACTCGGTGTCGATGAAGTCGGTTTCGGTGACGGCTTCGCCACGATCAGACTTCTCGTAGATCTCGACGGCGCGCACAGCTTCGATACTCACTGGCAAGTATTTGAAGAGCTTGCGCACGACTGTCTTGCGTGCCATTTCTTCCCAGTGCGTAACCCAAGGACCGGACTTGCCGGCTTTTGACTGCACGCGCACCGCTTCTATCTCAGCACGGCTCATGACTTCGAACTGCACGCCGCCGCCTTTGAGGACGGCCACGGCATAGACGTATGTCACGGGGCCGCGTTCCGCGAGCGGAGACGGGCGATAATGGATGCCCGGGTGATGGCCGAGCTCATACTCGAACTCGTCGGCTTCGTGTACGCAGTACGCGTTGATCGAAACGATTTGGCCGGAGCGGCGAGCTAGATCGATCATGCCGCGGTAGCCAATGATGAGCTGGCAGTTCGGGCGGCCGTCGCGCGACTTGCCATTGCCGAAGGGCAGCAGGTAGCAGTGCCCCAGGGCGCTGTCGGGTTCCAATCCAAGCTGCGCGCACTGCAGCACCGCGCCGAAGAAGCTTTCCTGGTTGCACTGCATCAGAGCGGGAACCTTACGGCATTCAGTCATCACAATGCGGGTAAGGCGTTCGGCTGTCATGCTCTTTGGAAGAGCAAGCGCCATTTGCGCCTGGAAGGACTTGCTGCGCACGATGTCGAGCATGGTGCCTGTATTGGTGGTGGCCGTCACGGCTGAGGCGCGAGCCTTTGCTGGGGCAACGGTTCTTTTAAGTTGTTCGGTGGTGCTCATGTTTGTGTCTCCAATGTCTTAAGCCGAGAGCCGGAAAACTCGTGATTCGGAAGTTTTGACGTATGCCGCATAAGTCTCCGGCTGCTCTTTCTTGAATCGGGTGGAGTCGAATCGATTTGCTTTCTGATACTTGAAAGTGCAGGCCTTCTCGCCAGCGATGGTGAAGCCCGTCTTTTCGCCGAGGGCTGCGCAGATTCGATCCTTGACAACCTTTTGTTCACCTTCGAGTTCCTTGATTCGCTCGGTGATGGTTCGCAGTTCTCCGATGTCGGCAGCCACTTCGTTGGTTGCTTCTACCATCTGACCGTCGTCTTGAGAGAAAAGCTTTTGCACTTCTTCTTGCGTCGCCGGGGAAGGTGGCACCTGCTTGAGTACGCGTTCGAACCAAAACTCACGGCACTGCTGCTGAAGCGCATCGATCACGTCGTCATCACGCTCGACGCAGTAAATACGGAAATCCTGTCCCCCGAGAAGAGCCGCTACATAGCAGCGCTTGGCGCCAGTCACACCCATGTACCACTGAACCTGCGTCTCGTAGTAGATCGGAATCTTGTGCTCGACGACGGCTTTGCCGGCCACGATCTCTGCCTCTTGGCTCGGCCCCCACTGATCGGCGATAAAGCTTGACGCTGTCTTGCATTCGAGGATTGAGTCGGTCGTGAGAAGGCGTCCGGTTTCAAGCTGCTTGGCTTCGTCAAGTACACGCACATTGCCGGAAATTTCAGGATTTACGACGGCTCGGTCGATGTTGGCGTGCATCCAACCGTCGCGCGAGAGCTGCGAGTTGACCTTCTGCACTTTCATTCCGGTTCGCTTTTGAAACTCTTTGGCCACGATGTCTTCGAGCTGAGTCCCCCAGTAGGCGGCCTGGGTTTGTTCGCTTTCAGAGATTTCGCCGATCTTGTCGTTATAGACGTCGAGAGGAGACTTATATCGGCTCAATCCGAGGATTGCGGCGACGTCGCTGCCG
>ENA-ORQX01000257-ORQX01000257.1-human-gut-metagenome-genome-assembly--contig:-NODE-257-length-47123-cov-22.749788_pt1 | contig 47123 bp, 47 predicted proteins | sample MGYA00242170_ERZ509124 | MGnify/ENA primary metagenome ERZ509124 (study PRJEB26280, sample SAMEA2338647) | human gut metagenome | biome: human gut; feature: human-associated habitat; material: faeces... | reverse complement strand
TTTATTGCTTATTATCCGCACCCAAAAAGTTGCATTTATAAGTTGAACTCAAGCATCTTATCAGGAATTTGCAATTACTATATATCAAACAAAAGAAGAAATAGAATCTGATTGGAGGGAAACCTGTAAACTTATAAATAAGCACTCAACAAGTGACCTTCAACCAATAGAAGAGTATCGTATCGTGTTTTCAAGTAATGGTCGAAGCGTATCTTTACGGTCAAATAAATATAATGGATACCCGAGTGCTTTGATTTTTATAAAGGAAATAGACAATGGAACCAGGTTGAGATATGGATATATTGAGCTACATCTCGGAATGAAAAAAGGGACTGATAAACTGATTCCTCTTATGATATAAATTCTATTTTATGAGCACTCAAGGTTTTAAAAAAGGGATGCTACTTCATTCCTACTTTGAACGGTTAGCAAAAAATAATTGGAAAACGAAAAAGGGAGTTTAGGGGTGGTAGTATAACTTTGAAACAGCAACTAATAATTAAAGATATGAAAAGCAGTATGAAACAATTCGTATTTATTATAGCATTTCTTTTACCTGTTCTATGTAAAGGACAAGCTATTGATAATTCAGAAAATAAAAATATGGATATGAAAGTTGAAGAATTTTTAGAGAAACGGGCTTCCTTGATAAAGTCCTATCCTGTCAAACCAATGTATTACATCCAAATAAACAAGCAGGAATGTAAGGTTATTGTTTCTGTCAATGACATATTGATAGGGCACCAATTTATTGAAGATGAAGGGCAGACAATGCTTCTTCCTATCAATGCCTATTTAAGAAGCAGTGGTGAATTTTCTTACGGCATAGAAGTCTTGCCTAAGAAAAATGAACTCTATTTGACCGATAAGGCATGGGTTGATGTGAAAATATACTATTTGGAAGATAAAGAACAGCCATTAAGCGAAGCTAAACAACTGGGGGAAAGCCTGCGTTTACCGGCAAATATAGGAGAGAAAAAATTGAAGGTCTTTAAAGGAGAATCCTGTTTTACAGCAGAACTGCCTTTCGATTATAGCGATAGATTAAAGAACGCACAAGATTTATCTGCTATTCCGGATTTGGAACAAAAAATCGTCGATTATTACAATAAAGTACAAAAGTGGATAATCGATTGCGATTTATACACATTTTTAAGGGAAACCGCTGATGTTACATTGCGTAAAGCTGAAATGCTATACTTAAAAAAGGAAGATTATCCTGAATTTTCAAAAGGGGCTAAAGTTTTCTTTAACATTGATGGGGTTTTAGATAGAAAAGTCCTTCCTATACAAAATTATGAAATGGTACTTTGTCATGGCAATAAATTAGTGCAATTGCGTTCTAAGATAGACTTGGATACAGTCTTGCGTGTGGATTATTATGAATCGAAAGAAGATAAAGATGCAAAAGCAAATACCATTACAAGTAAAAACATCATGCTTTATATACCTGACGGAGAGAACGAACTTAAAATGTTCTATTAAATGAACACTCAAATTTAAAGGAATACGGATGGTAAATTATGATCGTGATAATGGTTTCTTTGCTTCTTGTCTTTTCCGCTACGGCTCACGAAAGAAAATATGAGGTGACGGGGTGTCTTTGCCGCTATCGGAATATAAAAATGTACGAACCATGAAAATACTGATTATCGCTATGGTGATATTGAGTTGGTTTACTTCTTGCTCCGGCAAAAAGGAGAAGCAACAGGAGAAGGGATTTCGGCGCATACAAGAAGAAAACGACCGATTGCGTAACGAAATCAAAAGCCTGCAAACCTGTAAGGAAAAGGTGCACCGGGAACTGTGCCGGGTACGTGATGAATAAAGGACTTTCGGAAAAATACACGTGAATACAGAACTATAAAATAATTTTTCGCACAAAATGGAAACGAAATATAAGGTCATATTGCATATACTTCTTTATCTACTAACCTTTTTCGCTTACCTTAAGGCGTTGGAATGGGCTATTGAACATGGCCGTGCCAGAGTGCCCACAAGCGATGCGATGGGGCAAGGTATGAAAGATGCACTCAATACTTTGGTCTATACAGTTTTGGCGATTGCGGTGGTTTATGTGGTTAGCATGCTGATTGCAAAGTTTCTTCTTAAAGGGAGCATTTTACTTTCGGCTTGTATCAATGGTGGATTAATACTGCTATGGATAGCCATCTTTGTTTTTGCCAGCCGGAATCAAAAAGTACGACCTATCTCTGATTATCTGATAGTGGAAATAAATACTCCTTGCCTTTATCCCATCACTGTTTGTGACTGTAAAATAACATTGCCGAACGGTGACGCATATAGGCTTGGAAGAAAGGTAGATAAACTGATAGCGGTAGAAGGCGACGCATGGGGAAAAGGGGGAGGCGAAAAGATATATATTCTTTCCGATTCGCTTCCCTCGCATATTGATATAAGCTATTTGTCTTATGTGGAAGATAAAGTGTACCATGTGGAAGAGGATTTACCCGTAGAAAAAATTAATAAATTGTATCATGAGCGGTGGTTGAATGGATGGAATGAAGAACAACGTTATGACGGATTGGTTATCGGGTGCGCTCCGTATGGAAGCGTTCAAATATGGCTGCGTAGTGATATACACGGAGGACGGCGTACCGAAGTGTGTTCATTCAAGGGAAAAGAAGAATCGGAAGCCCTGTGGGGGTACAAGATGGATTGTGATGGCTTTTATTATAAATATGATAAAGAAAAAGTTAGGAACGAGGTCTGGGAGAATCTAAAAGCGAACGGATTGCCGGACACTCTCTTCTTTAATAACAGCCATATCCGGTATAATTACCGTATCGTGGTTGAAACGGAATCGATGGATGATAAGTTGCATGATATGGAATTGGTTCTCTGTAACGGAGAATATGATAATACTTCCCAAAAACAAATTCCCGATTGCGATTATAAGATGCAGGTCTGCCCTAAATATATTCGATTGGAATGGCAGAACAGATATAAAAGTACCTGCTTGGATTTTAAGCCAAATGAGATTTTCGATTTTTTCAGTTCATCATTCGGTGGTGATTGTTCGCAACCGGGCGATTTCGTGATACAGTTGAATAAAAGCGGTGAGTTAAAAAATATAAGCCTGAAAATCGGGAAGAATATATATATCTATGATAAGGAAGCAGGGGTATGCCAACGTTCGGAACAAAATATTTAGTTGCTGTTAATTAAAAATATTGTCATTATGAAGAAAATACAAATCAACCTGTCAGTGTATCTTATAGTATTGTTCTTCACGCTAACAGCCTGTGGAGAAAGAACGGACGGTCTGTATGGCATACACTACAGCCGCTCGGAACTGGAAGAAATGGGTGTAAACACCGAGCATCTGTTTATTTTCGACGGCGATAAAATAACTTATAACGGCAAAGAGTTTTGGCCGGGAATGAGTATTAAAGATACCTTGCTTAAAAACTGTATTACAAATAATATCTTAATAATATAAACTATCATGAAATCTTTTCTTAGTATATTTTTTTTATGTGTGAGTTATACATATTGCATTGGGCAAACTAAAAATAGTAATAATATGACCTATTCCAAGAACAATGAACCAAGAGATTATAGTAAAATGATCTATTCATTATCTGTAAATAGTATGGATTGTGAATTTGTTGTCAAAGTTGATGATGTGCTGGCTTTTAAACAGGAACAAGGTTCTGGAGGAAGCACCACATTCAAATTGAATCAATTCATTTTGAATAATGGTGAGCATACAGTAGAGGTTGAAATGTATCCATTGCATGGTAAACATGTCTTGGGTGATGCACAAGTAATTCTTACCTTTCACCGTTATCCTAAAAATGATATGGCTAATAGCTATGATTCTTTTAAAACTGTAAAGTCATACATTTTGAATGAAGCCGGAGAAGTTGTTAATGACATATCAAATATGAAAAGATATTCATTTTCTGCAACTTTTCAAGCTACAGGACTACCTATTGGGAATATGGGGTGGAAGAATTCTGTAACTTTACAAAAGGAAGATCAGGCTAAGTTGCATAAAGAATTGTATAATGAGTATCGCAAAATACATGCTATTTTAAAGAATAAGGATTTAGACGCATTTTTAGAACTCACAAGACCACGTGAGGAGTTGATAGATTTTACTAATTGTTTTAGAGATATTGATAGAAAGGCACGTTTGAATGGCATTAATAATATGATAAATGCAAAAGGAGCAATATTGAGTGAATTGCCGGAAATACATGAAACTCATATGCTTTTTGAAGCCAATGGAAAATTAGTTACTTTATTGGATAATAATAATCGTGCAATTATTCAGTTTGTTAGTGAGCAAAATAATTCAATGAGAAATCAAATTCTATTTAAATTTTATAGAAAGGATAATAATTCAATGTTAGAAGTCATAAATTAATATGAGCACTCAAAATTATAGTGAAAAGTCGTCAAGATCCGCATGTATCGCCATGCTAAGGACTATTGGGGAGTATATATAGAAATTAATCAGCACCGTATAAAATAACCAATATTTCCCCACAGGGATTCAGGTTCTATCTTCCGGCATATATGTTGTTCGTACAGGAAGATTATGAGGGGGCGAATATGATACCCGAAAACATTGTCCATCCGCTGACATTGCCGGATGCCGGAACGAAGCCATACGAGTTTGTACGGGAAAGGCCGGTGCTGTTTAATGAGAGACAGAGGAAGGCTGTACTACACTTTTTGGAGTATTTGGAACGATGACATACGGAAGATTTTACAGATGTATGTGTGGGCGTTTGAAAGATGGTGCAGACTTGTTACTGACGAAATATAAAATACATGAACCATGAAAATACTATTTATCGTTATGGGAATATTGAGTTTGTTTACTTCTTGCTCCGGTAGAAAAAAAAAGTTGGCGAAGAAAGAAGGTTTAGTCCTGAATGAATTTGAAGTGGAAAAAAGTAAGTCCTATCTTGACACTGATGCGTTAAGTAATATTGTCAGTTTCAATAATAAGGGAAACGATACTATTGAGGTATGTACCAAAAGGTTTGACATTGCCACATTTGAACGGCATAAGAAGGATTTTGTTACTAATTATCATGAAGGTTATAAAGTGCTGAACGATGATACCCTAAGAGTATATAGTAAATATATAAATGATAATGAGGTGGAATATACTATTGAAGAATATTCTAAAGAATCATATTTTTGTTATCTGAATACATACTTTGCGAATGGTAATATGAAATCAAAAAGGATTCTAAATATAACAGGTGATATGTATTTAGGAGTTTCTTTATATTATTCAAAAGAGGGCAAGTTAGAAAAAGAAGTCAATGAAGATGAGGGATATTGTTTTACATTTCAGCAACTAATAAGTCTTTTAGAAAAAAGAGGAGTATTTATTCCTAAAGGAATAACATTACCTGATGGCTTTATTGATTATCGTTATAGAATAAGTAGGGATATTATAGATGATTTAGTAGTTTATACAGTGATATACCCATTGTCTGATAGAAAAGATGTAATACTAAGTGTGAGTGGAAAAGATGGTTCTATTATAAAAGAAATTCCTTATACTATTGAAGATAATTAGATACAAAAAGATGATTATACAAGAAATAAAAACAGCTTTTGGCGATATGCCTTATCCGGGTACGGAGTATATAACGAACGACTTGGAAGGGAATGATCTGGAACGAAAGCAGATACGGGAAGTGTTCAGCCGTTATGAAAATTGGCAGGATGTGCCCCGTGAATTGCTCCTGCAAGAACGGGATGCGTCGCCTTTATTTGAGCCACAGGGGTTCAGGTTCTATCTTCCGGCGTATATGTTGTTCGCACTGGAAGATTATGAGGGGGCGGACATGATACCCGAAAACATTGTCCATTCGCTGACATTACCGGATGCCGGAACGGAGCTATACGAGTTTGTACGGGAAAGGCTGGTGCTGTTTAATGAGGAACAGAGGAAGGCTGTACTACACTTTTTGGAATATCTGGAACAATGCCATGCGGAAGATTTTACGGATATATGTGTGGGCGGTTGGCATTCGGCTACTCCACGCAGGGCGATTGAAAGATGGCGCAGACTTGTTACTGACGAAATATAAAATATATGAACAATGAAAATACTGTTTATCGTTATGGGAATATTGAGTTTGTTTAGTTCCTGCTCCGGCAAAAAGAAGAAGCAACAGGAGAAGGAAAAGCTGTATTCGTGGCGACCAAGCGAAAGCGCACCTTATCTTTATCCTACGACTATCCATGTAGGGTATTTCGGTATGCCGGACAAAAGTACGGTTTATATACCGAGTAAATCATTAGTTGGCAATGTGTGGGGAGTGGGACAATCATTGCACGTTGTGGGTGAAAAATACAAACCTTTGCCGGAAGCGATAGAGATCGTATGGTTGTCATTTACTGAAAAACAAATTTTATTTTGTTTCGGAGTGGTTGCCAAAAAACAGATTACAATCGTTATTTGACACGGTTTGGATGAATGTACGGAAAATTGAACAGCGATATGACGGACTTGTTGTTGGCATGGCTCCCTATGGAATGATACAAATATGGGCGGTTGGTGACGGAAGAGTTACAGAAGTCTGTTGTCTGCATGGGGCGGAAGTGCCCGTAAAGATGTCGGAATTTCGCCCTCGTGCTATTATTAGCCAAGATGAATATGTCAAGTCCACTATTGAAGATGAACCAAGTGTATATGAGAACTTAAAGAAAAATGGTTTGCCTGACAGTTTGTTGTTTGAAAATTACCGTAAACGTTTTAATTATCATATAGTTCCTGAAATAGAAATGGAAGATGTGGATTTGACACAAATTGCAGTGCATTATTTCAATGGAGAATATGATGTGATTTTATGGGAAAGACTGAAAGAGAATCTATATTCTTTACAGGCTCTATATATAAGTTGGACGGCAGGTAAGGATCAATATGAAGTTAGATTCGTATTTGACGAGCAAATGATTCTTTCTGCTTTTGAAAAGGTGTTCGGCAGTGATTATCCGCAGAGGGATGATTTTGATGTTGTGGAGCTTTACGAAAAGTTGTATGGTGAAGGAAAGTTGCCGAAAGGTGACTTTACCATTCATATTGATAATGAAGGAAAGCCCACCGGAGTAAGTCTGAAAACAGAGAAAGGGGAAATGAGTGTACCAACTGATAAAATGCAAATCTTAGTTATCAAAAATGATAAATTGATTTATGAAAGTAGTAATTATAACGAAAGCGATTGGTGGGGGTATTAAAAAATTATACGGATATGGAAACAACATCAACATTAAGCCAAGAACTGGTGCGGGCAGCGGTGATGGCAGAACCGGAGATTGCGGAGAAGGTGCAAGCTCTGGTGGAAACAATGGAAGAAATGATACGAAGCAAGCAGGATACGGGAAAATTTGCCGGGCTGGAACAGCTTGCCGAGGACGGACGGGTGATGCGGTTCGTGGCAGATACGCTGAACAAGCTACCGGAAGCGGTGACGTACAGCGACAAGGGTTTCGAGGCGTATGTGATGCTGGTTGCCTTGTCACGGGAAGATGCGGCACTGCGGTATGTGTTCTGGTTATCGAGTTGGTATATCAACTACGGGTGCAACAGGGAACTGCTGTACTTGTGCCGGATATTGCATATCTATCCTGAACGGGAGTATCTGAACGGGGTGTATAACCGACTGGCGCAGTATGTGCAGCAAATGAAGCGGAAACGTCCGCACTGCACCAAGAGCGAGGAATTGCCGAAAGGTGCTACGGAACTGGAAATACCTATTGCCCGTACGAAGGTAAAGGGAATGACGGGTGAAGAGTTGTTGCAGGCAGAGGTGTATCTGGGCATGGTGAAGAATAAAAGGCTCGTGGAGAAGGTTACGAAGCACTACATGAAGGCAAAGAATACGGGGCATCTGGCTGACCTTTGCGGGTACAGCCTAAGCACTTTCAGGCGGCTGTTCCGTGAAGAGTTCCGTACTACTCCCCATGAATGGCTGAAAGGACTGCGGAAAGACAAGGTGAAGAACTTGCTCACACAAACAGACTTGCCGCTGCTGGAAGTGACAGAGGTGTGTGGGTTTGTGTCGCAATCATACCTGACGGAGTTCTGCCAGATGAATTTCGGGGCAAGTCCGGGTGAGATACGGAAAAATGAGTTGCTTAATTGAATAGGAAATGAAAACAATATAAACTATTACAAAACATGGAAAAGAAATTGTTACCAGAAGAAATAGTACAGATTCGTATGGATTTGACTAACAAAGCGAGTGCAGTTCGTCGTCGGGCTGCCAAGAATATAAGAAAGTACAATCTTGTAGAATTGGGCGAGGAATTGTATTTGTCATACCTTCATGAGCGAAAAGACAAACGTACATGGGAAACTCAAATGGAAATGATTAATGCTCTGGGTAAAATAAGATATACAGCAGTTCTTCCCTACCTTGAAGAAATTATAGAAAAGAACAAAAGATTGGATGCGATAACTTCTTCCGCAGCACTGGCATATATAAGAATTACCCGGTAAAGTAACAATGACATAAAGCCCGTATTGCATCTGATGGAACATGGGAATTTGAGTGTATTGGTTGGAGTTGCAGATGCTCTGGTTTATGATAAAATGATACCTGCCAAAGAAGAACAGGAGCTTTTGATAAATTTGTTCGACAATATGCCATTGGACAGATTGTATGAAAATAGAGGATGCTTTGATCCGCGTGAAGCGTTTCTGGCTGCCTTGTCTCAATGGGATAAAAATGTCACAAAGGAATATATCACGAAATATTTGAACGATTCGGACAGGGATTTGAGAATGTATGCAGAAGCAGCATTAAAAGGAAAATGCTTGAAAAAAGAATAAACAGAACGTATGGCAAAGAAAGTAAAATGTACGACGGGCGATGTGTTCGCTATTCCGGTGTCCGAAACGGAGTTTATATTCGGAAGGGTGCTGTTTGATGTAACGAAACAGTATATTAAGATTGTGCCGGAAGAAGAAAGAGAATTTAATTATCTGGGATTCTTCAATAAGAGTGTGCTGGTTGAAATGTTCTTGGGTGTGTACACTTCGGTGGAAGATGTGGACTTTGAGAAGAAAGCTGTTACCGGGACATTCGTATTTAAGGATTTTCTTAGTGAATACAAGGGAATGATAGTCGGTAAAAGAGAGGTTAATCCCATTGAAGTGAGTTTCCCGGAAACATTGGGAAGCCGGAATATGGATTATTACCTGACATTGGGAGAATTGGCGTTCCCCATAGATATAACAGAACAGATTTATTATGATGAAATAAAAGTGATGCCATCTACCGGATATGGTTACTATGAGGTTATTGTTGCCACATTAGATTTTTCCGGGCGGGACGATTTAATTAAAGAGGATGCCAAAATGGATAATTATTTTAGAGATTCTGATTTGCGCTCTTTGCCAGATGTGCGTAAATGTATATGGAAACTTGCCGGAGAGGATATGAATAAGAGTTATTACGAATTGGCTAAAGAGAAAGGGGTTGACTTGGCACGATTATATTAAAAATAGAATATATGGCAAAGAAAGTAAAATGTACGACGGGTGATGTGTTCGCTATTCCGGTGTCCGAAACGGAGTTTATATTCGGAAGGGTGCTGTTTGATGTAACGAAACAGTATATTAAGATTGTGCCGGAAGAAGAAAGAGAATTAAATGATCTGGGGTTCTTCAATAAAAGTGTGCTGGTTGAAATGTTCTTGGGTGAAGATACTAACCAAAATTATTATGATATGGCATTGAAACATGGCTTTGATTTAAAACGATTGTACGGGCAAATTACGGGAAAGGAGAAGGCACGTGCGAAGAAAGAGAAATACCCACAGGAAATAATGACAGATGTGCGCTGGGCATTCTATGGCGGGCAGTACGATACCATCGAGGAGTTTATGAAGGCTGTGCAGGAGTACCACGAGGAACTGGATGCGGACGGGTGGCAGCCGAAAGAGGTGGTACTGGCGTGTAAGGAAGTGACGGTGCAATACGCCTATTGGGACGAGGAAGATGAAACAGAGGAAGATATTTCAGACTGACGGCGGACGAAGACGGATTTACCGCCGGAGAATTGCTGTTTAAGATTCATAACCGGGTGGTGGGACATCTGGAAAATGAGGATCACCATTTTTTTGAAGGATTGTCACTGTACAAGGATGCCGCACCGGAAAACAGACCATTCTATTTTCTGGGATTGGGGAGTTGATAACGTGGGATATGCCACATCCGGCATGGCAAAAGTCGTTTTTGTGCGATTTGAACGATTATCGAAAAAGGATGGAACTTCCTTAATTAAAAACATTGTTATCATGAAAACACAAATCAACCTGTCAGTCTATCTTATAGTATTATTCTTCACGCTAACAGCCTGTGGAGAAAGAACGGACGGTCTGTATGGCACACGCTACAGCCGCTCGGAACTGGAAGAAATGGGTGTAAACACCGAGCATCTGTTTATTTTTGACGGCGATAAAATAACCTATAACGGTAAAGAGTTTTGGCCTGGAATGAGTATTGAAGAGGTGACGGAGATATTCGGAGAACCTTATACACGTACGTATAAAGGAAAGGCTTTCTTTCATGAGTATATAACTTACTTTTGGGATGACTGGGGAGTAATGGTCAGTACCCAATTGAGGGATGGCATTCAAACAGTGATGATGGTGGATATTCGTTGGAATTTGACAATTGGCAAAGCACTGGAACTTGCAAATGACGATGATTTGCGAGATTTAGTAAAAAGTATGAAACTTAAAACATTTATCATCATTGGATTTATCAGTACATCTTGTTTGGGCGGCTGCGCACAACGCTCCGGTCCTTTGGGCGAAAAGACAATCAAGCTCGACGATTTCGATTTCTTTATCCCCATTACGGATATTTTTCCCGACCGCTATATAAGTGCCGAGTGGGGAGAGGATTGGTATCAGATGCCTTCCCCCTGCACCGAGGACGGACATCTGTATCAGAAAGAAACCCGCAAAACTATGACGACAGCAATGCCTTTTGGATTACTTATAGCCAGCAGGGTTACTGCGATGCCGACGAGTTCCTGAGCATGTTCGGACATACGTTCAGCTCAGCCAATTTTGCCGTTACGCTCGACGGACGACGCATCGCCGCAGCCGGTGGCTGCAATCACGACCTCACACAGGAAGACTGCGACCGTTTCATCGTCCTTCTCACCAAGCGTTACGGAGAGTCTGAGCAGGGAGACGGAAAGTGGTTCCCCGTCCGCCTTTATAAATGGAGGCTGAAAGATCGGACGCTGACGTTTGCGATGAGCACAATATCTTGAAGCTCGAAAAAGTCTATCATGAAGAAGACAACACCCTCGAAATACGTGAAGTCAAGCGCAGAAACCGTACCGAAGGCTATTTCTTTGTGTTCGATGGCGAATGGTATGACCGCTTTGTCCGCACACAGAACATGGCAAAAGGCGATTTTGCCTTTACTTACTGATTAAACACAAAAAAATGGAAATTAGGAAATCTTAATCAGAACGATATGATGAATATTTCTGCTTTGGCAAATGTCCTATGTAGGGAAATGGCTCAGAATAGTTCCATAAACAAGCCTCCGGCGGGGTTTTCGTCGGGGGCTTCTGACCTTTGCACATATAAAAAGCAAAAAGAAAGCAATAGCGGAGCGTTATACCATAAAAACAGCCCTTATCAGTTTATTACAGACACACTTTCGTGGCCAATTCGTGACCTGTCCATCCTCTAAGATTTTAGGTTACGGAATGTCCAAAATTGGCGGTTCGTTGTCTTGATTTATCCGTACTGCAAATATCTCATTTTCAGTCTGTCAATTTAAATTCGTAACTAAAAAAAAGAGATTTCTTCCGTTTCATCAGCAAACTGATAAGCTAATATGTATTTTCTCAATTCATTATATAAAGGCTGAATAAAACTCATCATATACAAAGCACTGCCCATGCCCATACAATCATCTATACCGAGCTTTTCTATCTCTGTATTGATTGGGACAATATCTTATCTACAAATTGCATAGAATATCTTTGAGTTGATTATAAAGATCTAATACTATCTCTATATCGCCTTAATTCTTTTTCTCCGGCATTTTTTATAGCCGAATCCAGTTCATTAAGAATTCTAACTCTATCATTAGGTATCATTCCGACAAACGGGACAGTGTTTGATACCGTATTTCCTAATAAAGTTGTTTTTATATGAAGTCTTGAAATAAAAGTCCGTAGCTCCAACAACCTTTCGTGTTCGGTAGCTTCTACAAAAGAGCCACGTTGTATTTCCTCGTATAATTCTGATTCGGAAAATACGGTCAGTGATACAAAGTTTACGGTAAAGGGGGATAGCTGATTGAACACATTGGCAGTATTAATAGCATTCCGCTCTCCCTTGCCTTTTCCTGCAAGCCCTGTCAGATACACGAGGTTATATCTGATATTTGCTTCTTCCAGCTTCTTGCATTGCTCGATAATATCATTAGCCGTATATCCCTTGTTCATTGCTGCCAATGTATCATCATCTCCCGATTCTGTTCCGATACTGATACCGTCAAAGCCCAAATGACGCAGGTTCTTCAATTCCTCTACCGTTTTCGGCTTAATATCTGAAATCCGGGCAAACATACCGATGCTTTCACAATGACGAAGGTACCTCCTGATTAGAAGACCTAAATCCAATAGTCTGTTATAACTTAAAGCAAAAGGATTAGCTCCGGTTAAAAATACTCGCCGTGCCCTCGGTTGATAGTCTTGTATCACCTTCAAGTCTTCCTCTACCTCTGCAATAGGAGATAGACGAAACTTTGTTCCGTGATATAAGCTACAAAATTTGCACTTGTTATGCGTACATCCGGCTGTAACCTGTAATAGTTGAGAACTTGCCTCGTAAGGCGGTCGCCACACTTGTCCTGTAAAATGTAATAGTTTCATATAATTATCAATTAAGCTCTTGAAATCGGCTATTTTCCGTATTTTTGTGTTGCGAAGTTAGGATGTTCTTTTGGAATAAAGAAGAACTATACTATCTGTCAGCCACTTACGTTTGGGTTAGTATTTCTCAATATCAATGATTTTAAGAATAAAAAAATGCGAAAAAAATTAGATTATGAATATTGTTCTGCTTCCCCTATATTAGAATGGTTAGGCGACAAGTGGGCTTTAGTTGTCTTGTTGAAGCTACACGAGAATGGGGTAATACGTTTTAATGAACTATATAAGACAATTCCCTCTATATCGGAAAAAATGCTCTCTACCGTTTTGCGCTCATTGGTAACGGACGGATTAGTGGGTAGGAAAATATACCCCTCAGTGCCACCCAAAGTGGAATATTATGTATCTGAGTTTGGAGAAACCTTGATTCCTCATTTAGAGCGATTGAAACAATGGGGGCAAGAAAACTTTGAAACAATCATGGAGAATAGACAAAAAAATAAGTATTGAAACAGCTTATAGTTCGTTATGCCAATTATTCTATCCCTAATCAAAAATTGATTCTGAAACTCATATCTAAAATACCATATACGAGAATATCGTTCACAAGAATTCTGCAATTGCACCCGTTGCTTGACATGGTCAATAGATAGTGGTTCTTCGGAGCACTTTCATTCATGGTATAGCGTAACTCCTTTTTCGCTGTGTTGTCTTTTTGCCGGGCATTACAGCTACCCCAAGCCAAACATACTTAATAGTCCCATAGCGATAAATATTTTAAGTTTCATATTATTTTGATTTATAGTTCCGTATTCACGTGTGTTTTTCCGAAAATTTGTTCATCACGTACCCGGCATAGCTGCCTATGTACTTTATGGGTGCAAATATAAAAGAAATGAAGTAAAATGGCTGGGATCAACCTCCCATTTTCACCGGGAAACCATAAAAAGAGCCAAACATTCCCTTCGCATCTCTTGCAGGATGAAACTTTTTCATTATATTTGTAAGGCAGTGTAAAACAATAATTTTAAAGCGTGTTGGCTGGTACCTTGTATTAGAAATCTGGTAAATTTCAAAGGAAGCAAGGAAAAGCGGCAACACCTGTGGTCCGTACCCCTATATTGGCCACAGGATGCGCCCTGCAATTCCTCTTCTCTGCGGATATCCCGGATTTCCCATATAGGAATTCATGCCCTTTACACCTTCGGGTATATTGGCGTGCTCCTACAGACATGATTGGCCTCTGCCGCAAAAACAATAAACGGGTGCATATGGGATTGAAACTCAAAATAATCTTAGGCTATGCCATTCTGATAGCGCTGCTTGCCGTAACCATTTGCCTGTTCCGCCGTGAGCAGATAAAGCGGAACACCCTTCTGCGCAACGAGAAGGAGCTGGTCCATACCTGGCAGCTGACGGAACAGATCTACGCCGACCTGCTGGAACTTGCCACGGAAGGCGAAATGGTCAGCGTCTGGAAGCAGGAAGACTATCTTTCATACAGTGAAAGGAGAAGGGAGATCTGCGACACATTGTGGATCCTGAAAAGCAACGCGCACACCACCGGGCTTCAGGGTGAAATAGACACCCTCTGCCTGCTGCTGAAGGAGAAGGAGCGGCTTCTCGGTACGGTCATGAATACCTTTAAAAGGCTGCAAAGCCAGACTGACATCATCAATGAGAGGATTCCGTCCATCATATCCAAAGTGGAGGACGTCCCCGATGCCCCGGAGGAGAAAAGCCTCCGTGAGGAACCCGCGTGGAGAAAAAACATCTTTTCCATATTCCGCAAAAAAGAGAAAAAATCCGCCTACCTGCGTCAAAAGGAAAAATCGGAAAGGAAAAAAGAAAAAGCTCCCTCTTCCGTCACCACCGGCATGCTCTATTCCCTGAACCATGAAGTGACAAGGAAACGGCAGGCGCAGCAAAGGCAGCTGACCACCCAGATGGACAGCCTGTATGTGAAAAACATGGACCTGAACCGGAAGCTGAACAGCCTTATCCGGACACTTGAATTTGAAAGTAACCGACGAATTTCCGACAGATACAGGCGGTTCGTATCAGAAAGGGAACACTCTTATCTTGTTATTTCCTTTCTTGCCATATCCGTCTCCCTGCTTGCTTTTTTACTGTATATCATAATCCACAGAGAGTTAAACAGAAAATACAGATACGAAAAGGAACTTGAAGCATCGGATACAAGAAACAGGGAGCTGTTGCAGTCAAGAAAAGACATGATGCTTTCCATCGCTCATGACCTGCGCTCTCCACTAAGTACCATAAAGGGTGCTGCGGAACTCTTGCCGGAGGAATCCGTACCGGAATGCCGGAGTGAATACCTGGAGAGCATATCACACGCATCCGACTATATGCTTACACTTGTTGAGACACTTATGAATTTTTACCTGCTGGATACGGAGCAGAACCGTTCCCAAATCTCGGTCTATAATCTGGAATCCCTGTTCAAGGAAGTCGCTGACAATTTTGTTCTGCAGGCGAGGAAGAAGGACCTTCGCTTTTCAAGCGAGTTCCTTGATATGGACATTGTTGTCAGCGGGGACCGGGGGCAGCTGCAACAGATCATAAGCAATCTGATTGCCAATGCGCTCAAATTTACAGAAAAAGGAGGCATATGCCTAAGTGCCGAATATCACGGCGGTGAGTTGCGGTTTTCAGTACGGGATACAGGCTGCGGGATGGACAGCAAGGATACCGAACGGATATTCACAGCCTTTGAACGGCTTGAAAATGCCCGTAACGTACCGGGATTCGGACTTGGCCTGACCATATCGTACCGTCTTGTTTCACGGATGGGCGGCAATATCCGTGTTGAAAGCCGCCCGGGGGAAGGCAGTACATTCATTGTCATTCTTCCCCTCCGGGAGGCGGACGAGAAATCTCCGATAGAGGAAAACGAGCCTGTATCCGTCATTTCAAGACTGAACGGCATTTCCGTGCTTCTGCTTGACGATGATATCAGACAGCTCCGCATAACGGGAGAAATGCTCAAGCGGCTCGGGGCGGACTGCACCCCATGTGCCACCAGCCGTGAACTCATAGCCCGGATAAGGGAGAAAAGCTATGATGTGTTGCTGACAGATATCCAGATGCCTGAAATGGACGGATTCTCCATTCTTGAGCTGCTCCGTTCCTCCAATATAGGCTGTGCAAACACTATTCCTGTAATAGCCCTGACCGCCCGTGTGGATGATGACATGAATTACCTCTCATGCGGATTTGCCGGCTGTATCCGCAAACCGTTCTCCATAGACAGGATGTTTGCCGGCATATCCGGAATCATCGGAACGGTAAAGGAACGGGTATGGAAACCGGACTTGTCCCTGCTCTTTGCCGGAGAGGACAACCACAGGGAAATGCTGCGAATCTTTGTCGATGAGAGCCGTAAGGAACTCTCCCGGCTGCACGATGCGCTGCATGGAAATGACAGACAAGCCCTTCGGGATATCCTTCACAAGAACCTGCCGCTTTGGGAAACCGTGAACCTGGACTATCCGATGGAAACGCTTCATGAGATTATCACAACGGATCCGGACAAATGGCAGGAAAAGCAACTCAAAGAAATATACAGGATTGAACAGGCTGCATCGAAACTGGTCATCCATGTTGAAAAAATGCAGGAGGAAGCACATGAAAAGAACAATACTGATAATTGAAGACGATATAATATTCAGCCGCAGCATCAGCAATTGGCTGAAGAAAAAAAATATGGAGACGGAATGCGTGGCATATCTTTCCTCTGCACGCAGGAAACTTTCATCCGGGGAGTATGACCTTGTCCTCGCAGACCTGCGTCTGCCTGACGGCAACAGTACGGAACTGTTAAGATGGATACATGAAAAGCATCTGAATATCCCATTCCTCATAATGACCAACTACGGCCAGGTTGAGAATGCGGTGGAAGCCATGCAGCTTGGTGCCGCAAACTACCTTTGCAAACCCATACAGCCGGACAGACTGCTGGAGTCCATTGGCAAGGTTTTCAGCCGTATAAAACATGATATAAATGAGTTCTACCGCGGAGAGAGTGACAAGGCCCGGGAGATGTACCGCCAAATAAGCCTGGTTGCGGCTTCCGACATATCCGTCCTTCTTCGCGGGGCTTCCGGTACAGGCAAGGAGCACATAGCCAGGGAGATGCATGAACAGAGCCGCAGAAAGTACAAGCCGTATGTAACGGTCGATTGCGGGGCCATTCCCGAAGAGCTTGCCGCATCTGAATTCTTCGGCCATCGCAAGGGCTCGTTCACCGGCGCTGACAGTGACAAGCCCGGACTGTTTCAGGAGGCTGACGGCGGGGGACTCTTTCTTGACGAGATAGGCAACCTTTCCTATAAGACACAAATGCTCCTGCTTCGTGCCCTGCAGGAAAAATGCTACAAGCAAGTCGGCTCCACGAAAGAACGCCGCTTTGATATCCGTCTGTTGGCCGCCACCAACGAGAATCTGGAGAAAGCCATAACGGAAGGGCGTTTCCGTGAGGATCTGTTCCACCGTCTCAACGAGTTCACCATCAGAGTCCCCCTACTGTCCGAATGCCCGGAGGACATACTTCCCATGGCAAAATTCTTCCTTGATCGTTTTTCCAAGGAACACAGGGTCTCACTCCAGGGATTCGACAGCCTTGCCATAGCCGCCATACGGGAATACGGATGGCCGGGAAACATCAGGGAACTGAGGAACACCGTCCGCAGTGCCATGCTGCTTGCCACCAACGGCTGGATAACAGCCGGCAACCTGAAACTTGACCTGAGTGTAAGACCGGAAGAGAATGTGATTCTCTCAGAAGACGAGAAAGAACGGCAACTGCTCGTGAAAATGCTTGAGCAGACGGGAAACAACCGTTCCAGGACGGCCAGACTCCTGAACATGAGCCGTACGACCCTGTACGAAAAGCTGAAAAGATATGGAATCATCTGATGCGGGCAAGGGTGTCGGAAAATCCGACTCCCATAGGATTAACTCTTTTTGTCTTGCATTCCGACAGGTTTCCTTTTATGTTTGACATTGGAAAAACAAGCCATAAAAAACGATGAGTTATGAAGATACACTCTCTACGCGGCAGACTGCACATGCAGATCTGCGACTTTGAACACCGGGAAAGAATGTGGAAAACAGGACCGGCGCAGGCCATGGGGCTTCCCCCAAAAAAAGGCAGCGTTCACAGGATCATAGAAACCGTTCTCCTTGTCCCGATAACAGACGACCTTTACAGGGAAACCGGCAAGGTCATCCGTTACAGACAAACACTTACGGGCAGTTTCACATTATTATACAGGAACAGGCCTTTTGCGGTCATATTTCTGCCCAATCCGGGAACCGGAAGGGTATTCATAAAATATCTGACCTCCAACGGTGTACAGTGTACAGCTTTGAAAGAGCTGTGGGACACGGAAGAGATTGCCGGATTTATCCGCCAGAACCTTTCCTGAAAGCCTGTCCAATGCAAGGGGGCTTACAAAAAGTGTACATATTCCTTACATTATTGTAAGGCAGGTGTACATTGTAGGTTTACACCCGACAGACAGCGTGGAATTTATCTGTCTGTCCGCCTGATATTTATAGGATTTCATGCCGGTTCCCATATATGAGGCATGGCATTGGCCCATACATAAACCGGATGTAACACTTAAATCAGGAGCGTATGGAAACATTAATAAGCAGCCGTCTGTTCGGACATTTTGCAGAAACCTTCCGGGAAGGGAAAACAATCACAGAGAACAAGGTAACCGATGCCTATGGAGAGTTCATATCCCAACTCTCCCTGCTGGCAAACGGGGAACAGGCAGTGATAGACAAGTTAAGGCATCTCAGGATATTGGAACTGGAACTTGCTCTCTACAGAGACATACCGGGACACCGTCCTGAGCATATAATGGAAATATATCTTACAAAAACGACCTCCCTTGTCAAGATGGAAATCGAGCTCCTTCTCTTTTCAGTGGAGCATCCGGAGTGTCAGGTCTCCTCCGATATGCAGAAAAGGCGTTCAGGCGTCCCATCCATACACTGGAACGGTTCCACCACCAGCCTTATGGAGCTGATAGCCTCACTGGACTACTCCGGTCTTATCACCAATGACAACGGTGCCCGCCAATCCTTTGCCGGCCTGGTTGCCGCATTTGAGGAATTCTTCAACATTACCCTTCCCAAGCCATACGACCTTCGTGCCGACCTTGCCCGCAGAAAGAAGAACCTCTCCGTCCTGCTTCCAAAACTCAAGGAGAATTATGAGAAAAACATAGTAAAATGCGGTCTCGGACAGCGTTGATACCGGGCAAAAAGCACCGTGTCCTTCAAAGTCATCTTTTGTCAGGGATAGTCACCCCGCTCCGTTTGGTACATAGCGGAATTCTCACTTATTTTGCCCCCATGAAAAGAAACCAAGAAAACATATGTCCTATGGCTAAAATCAAACAGACCGGCAAGCCGGCACAGGCTGCCGCCGGACAACCATGAAAGGGCGGGCGCAAGCCGAAGGATGAATCCGAACTTCATTCCTATTATTACGGGTTCCGCCTGGACGAGATGCAGAACATCGAATTCGAGAGGCTCTACGCGAATTCCGGCGCGAAGACCAGGTCTCAGTTCATCCTCTCGGCCATTTTCGGCAGGCCGCTGAAGGTGGTGAAGATCGACAAGGCCGCCACGGACTTCTACATCCGGCTGACGAACCTGCAGAGCGACTACCGCCGCGTGGGAGTGAACTACAACCAGGTGGCCAAGGCCGTCCACAGCGGGGAGCTGACCGAAAAGAAAGCCCTGGCCCTGCTTTACAAGCTGGAACAGCTGACCGTGGAGTACATCTCGCTGAACAAGGAGATCATCCGTCTCACCAAGGAATTCGAGCGATGGTTGCAAAGATAACGTCCGGGGTGTCCGTCTACGGGGCGCTTTATTACAACCAGGAGAAAGTGGACAAGGGCAAGGCCCGGACCCTGGCATGGAACCGTATCATGGAGCGTCCCGACGGCACGGCCGGCATCCCGGAATGCATGCGCAGCTTCGAGGCCTACCTTGCCGCCAACCTCCGGACGGAAAAGCCGGTGATCCACCTCTCGCTCAACCCCCATCCCGATGACAGGCTCTCCGACGGACAGCTGGAGGCCATCGGGCGGGAATACATGGAGAAGCTGGGATACGGCGACCAGCCCTACATCATTTTCCGGCACGAGGACAACGCGCGCCCCCATATCCACATCGTCTCCCTGCGCATAGACGAGCAGGGCAGGAAGATCCGGGATTACAAGGAGTGGGAACGTTCCATGAAAATCTGCCGGGAGCTGGAACAGAAATACGGACTGGTCCCGTCAACGAAAGAGGAACGCAAGGCCTCCGGTGCCATGACAGCGGTGGAATACCGCAAAGGCGATCTGAAACACCAGATCGCAAACGTGGTCAGACCGGCCCTGCAGGATTACCGTTTCCGCTCATTCAGGGAATTCAAGGCCCTGCTCGGACTCTTCAACGTGACGGTGGAAGAAGTACGCAAGAGTGTCGACGGAAGGACATGCCACGGGCTGGTCTATGCGGCACTCGATGAGAAGGGCAGACGCTGTGGCGTGGGCATCAAGTCCAGCGACATCGGCAGGAGCGTCGGTTACGAGGCCCTGAAAAGGAAATGCGCCCGGAGCAAGACGTGGATGAAGGCACATCCCGTACAGGAAAGCACAAAGGAGGCCATCCGGGAAGCCCTGCGTCAGGACACCCGGCAGGGATTCCTCCGGCTCCTGTCCGAAAAAGGCGTCGTCCCCATACTCTGGGAAAACGAACAAGGCGTGATTTACGGGGTGACCTACATCGACCACGGATCGAGAACGGTATTCAAGGGCTCGGCCCTTGGCCGGGAGTTCTCCGCCTCCGTCCTGAACAGGCTGTACGGCACGCCGCTTCCCATGACAATCCCCCATGGGGATGCCTCCTTGAAAGAGGAAAGGGCAAGAGGGGAAACCGGACTTGCGGAAGGGCTGCTGGATATCCTCACGACGGAATCCCGTCCTTATCCGGGCGAGGAAACCGTGGAAGGCCCCTACGGAAAGAGAAAAAAGAAACGGAAACGCCGCGGCCCGCATATCGGCTAAAAGGGTTTCCCAAAAGATAAGACATAAGCAAAGTATCACCTGTAAAACAAGTAAAACATGTCACAAGAAGATGCCAGGGGACTCGGCAAGACCACCGACTTCATGCGGGCGGTCAGCATCCTGTTCCTCGTGATGAACGTCTATTATTTCTGCTATCCGTTTTTCCACCGCCTGGGATGTACCAACGGCATGGCGGACAGGATCCTTCTGAACCTGCAACGGGACACGGGGCTGTTCACCCATTCGCTGGTGACCAAGTCCTTCTGCCTGATGTTCCTCCTCTTCTCCGCAATGGGGGCCAGGGGGCGCAGACAGATGGAGATGTCCCGCCTGCGCATCGGCTGTGTCCTCATTTGCGGGCTGTCGTTCTATTTCTCAAGCGAGCTGCTGCTCACTTCCCCGTGGGACATCCGGCTTGTCACGCTGCTGTACGTCTCCGCCGTCACCGCGGGTTACATCTGCCTCCTGACCGCAGGCATGTGGGCCGGCCGCCTTCTGGGAAGCCGGCTGATGGATGACGTGTTCAACGAGGAGAACGAGTCCTTCATGCAGGAGACAAGGCTGATGACGAACGAGTATTCGGTGAACCTTCCGACCCGTTTCCATTACAACAGGAAATGGCATGACGGCTGAATAAACGTGGTGAACCCGTTCCGGGCAACCCTCGTGCTGGGCACGCCGGGCAGCGGGAAATCGTACTGCGTCATCAACCAGTTCATCAAGCAGCAGATAGCGAAGGGCTACGCGCTCTATTGTTATGATTTCAAATATCCGGACCTGAGCACCATCGTCTACAACCACCTGCTCCAAAACAGGGACAAGTACGCGGGCGACGTCCGGTTCTACGTGATCAACTTCGACGACCCGCGCCGCAGCCACCGCTGCAACCCGATCAACCCGGCCTTCATGTCGGACATCGCGGACGCCTACGAGTCGGCATACGTGATCTTATTGAACCTGAACAAGACCTGGATACAGAAACAGGGCGACTTTTTCGTGGAATCCCCGATCATCCTGCTGGCCGCCATCATATGGTACCTCAAGATTTTCGATGGAGGGAGATACTGCACCTTCCCCCATGCCATCGAGCTGCTGAACAAGCCCTACTCGGACGTGTTCACCATCCTGACCTCGTACCGTGAGCTTGAGAACTACCTCTCACCCTTCATGGACGCCTGGAAAGGCGGGGCGATGGAGCAGCTCCAGGGCCAGATAGCGAGCGCGAAGATACCGCTCTCGCGCATGATCAGCCCCTCGCTCTACTGGATCATGAGCGGGGACGACTTCACGCTGGACATCAACAACCCTGAGCAGCCCAAGGTACTGTGCGTGGGCAACAACCCCGACCGGCAGAACATCTATTCGGCGGCCCTGGGACTTTACAACGCCCGCATCGTCAAGCTGGTCAACCGGAAGGGAAAGCTGAAGAGCTCCATCCTGGTGGACGAGGTGCCGACCATCTATTTCCGGGGGCTCGACACGCTGATCGCCACGGCGCGGAGCAACAAGGTGGCGGTCTGTTTGGGAGCGCAGGACTTCAGCCAGCTGGTACGCGACTACGGTGAAAAGGAGGCGCGCGTGATCCAGAACACCATCGGCAACATCTTTTCCGGACAGGTCGTGGGAGAAACCGCGAAGAACCTCTCGGAACGCTTCGGCAAGGTGCTCCAGCAGCGCAAGTCCGTCAATATGACGAAAGAGGACACTTCCACCAACATCAGCACCCAGCTGGACTCCCTGATACCCGCCTCCAAGATATCCAACCTCTCACAGGGGATGTTCGTGGGAAGCGTATCGGACAATTTCGGAGAGACCATCAGGCAGAAAATATTCCACGCCCGGATCATGGTGGACAATGCCGGGGTGGAGGCCGAGACGAGGGCGTACAGACCGATACCCGTCATCACGGACTTCACGGGAGAGGACGGCCGGGACCATATGCAGGAGGAAATAGAGCGTAACTACTACCGTATCAAGGAAGAGGTGGGCGACATCATCCGCCGGGAGCTCCTGCGCATAGAAAACGATCCGAATCTGAGCCACCTGCTGGAGACGGACGGGGAATAACAGACTGATATAAAAACAGGATTGCCCTCCGGCAATCCGCCATTCAATAACCGTTTAATTTTAGTTTTATGACCGAGAAAAAGAAAAACATCGCCCTTCAGGGAAAACCCTGTTTCCCGTGGGTGGGCGGAAAGAGAAGACTGCTGCCGGTACTCACCGAATCCCTGCCGGCAGATTTCGGAAAGATGGAAACCTATGTGGAACCCTTCGTGGGCGGCGGCGCGCTGTTCTTCTGACTAAGACAGGCCCATCCCGGTATCCGCTGCGTGATCAACGATTCCAACGAGAGCCTGGTGAACGTGTACCGTGTCATCCAAAACTCCCCGGAGGAACTGATCAAGGCATTGGATGGTATCCAAAGAGAATACCATGCCTTGGCGGAGCACGCGGACAGAAGGGCGTACTTCATGGAGAGACGCACATTCTTCAACGAGGGTGGTCCTGACGATGTCACCCGCGCGGCGCTGTTCATCTTCTTCATGCGCACCTGCTACAACGGCATCTATTCGGTAAACCGCAGCGGCAAGCTCTCCGTGACGTTCGGTGCGGGCAACCGCGCGAAAATACTGGAAGAGGACCTGCTCCGCCTGAACCATAAACTGCTGCAGGGAGTCGTCATCCTGGATGGAGACTACCGCCGGACGGCGAAGTATGCCGGAGAGAAAACCTTCTTCTATTTTGATCCACCCTACAAGCCGGTCAACGAGTCGGGCGGCTGCACCTCCTACATGCCGGACGACTTCGACGACCACGACCAGATCCGCCTGGCCGAGTTCTGCAGGGACCTGGGGAATGCCGGCAGCAAATGAATGCTCTCCAACTCGGACCCGCGCGAAAAGGACCCGACCAATACCTTCTTCGACGACCTGTACGACGGCTTCCATATCCAACGGCTGAGCATCTTCCGCTCGGTCTGCTCCATCGCCGAGAAACGGAAACCGGTCAACGAACTGCTGATAAGAAACTATTAATAAGAATTGGAGTATGGGATAAACGTCGAAAACATATCCGATATCCGTACTGTAAACAAAGGACTACCCGATTTTGGGTAGTCCTTTGTCGTTACTTGCAGTTTAAAATTATCAAGGCTTGATGTGAATACCGGTACGGACTGCCGCCGGAAGCGGTTTCATTCCGGATAGCGGAGGGTGATCGCGGCATGCCCCTCTTTATAGCTCACCCTGAGCCCGAGCTTGTCCAGCTCCTCCCGGACAAGGGATTCCTCGAACCCTTCGGCCATGAATTTTTCCCTGAGCAGGCCGGCGACATTTCCCGTTCCGGTATTTCCGGAAAGAAAATCCTCCGTCCATTGTAGGAAACTTCCGCCCGTACGTACCAGGTTGTAGCGCCTCAGACAGAAGTTCTCCATGCTCTTCAGGTTGAATCCTTTGAAAGACAGCAGGTCGCAGAGAAGCGGCCCGTTGGCATCGTCCACCCTGATTTCCGCCGTCAGTACGCAGGCCGGCGTGCCTTTTTCTCCGGAAGCATTATAATAAAGCCGGATGTTGTCCCCTATATACAGCCCCATGGCATACATCATCTCTCCAGGGGATTCCGTCATGACGGGAAATGCCTGCAATCCGGCATCCTCCCCCCGCTTCAAAAGCACGATGTCCGGTTTTCCGGAACTCCTGTCTTCCGGCGGGCATGACACCATCGTTCCGTTGGTCTTTCTCCATCCGAGAAACCGCAGGCAGTTCCCTATATCTTTCAGATACCTTTCTTTCTCCCTACTTCCATCGAGATACGGGTGGAGCGTATCCACGATTTCGGCCCAGTTCTCATTCGCCTTCATATATTATTGTTTACAAATTTCTATAAATCAAGCCGTTTTGCAGTGGAAATATAGCTATTTTATCCCGACCGGTCAAATGAATTCCCTAAAAAGTCATGGGAGAACCGCTCATGTAACCTTCCCGTGATTTGTCAGAAACCGGGTACGGTCCATATCTCCTTCGGTCCGGCATGAAGCCTTGTCGGACTCTTTCCCCGTCCTTCCGTACAGAGTCCGCCGGATGATTTTAATTGTACGGATTTTTTAATAACACATGAGTTTCCTCCGCCATATCCCTTTCCAGCTTTTTTATCAATTTTAATGAGAAACCGAATCTGAAAGAACATGAATGACAGGCAGGTCAGGATATTGTTTGAGAACAATAAAACCAATGGGTGTGATAAGCGCGGATAACAAAGGAAATCTTTCTTTTTTGCAGATGTGAATGATAATCGGACCTTTCATTCCGGCTGCAAAATAGGCAGTGCATCGGTAAAATGAAGGGAGGGCCGGACTTTTGGCTCTCCCTTGTTACATGTCAGTCCCATCGTAGGACCGGTTACCGTTTTATCTTTCACCCGCTTCCCTGTTTCAGTTCCGCACATGGCTCCTCCGCCTTTTTCAGGCGGTGCTGCAGGAACTCGTTCAAATCCTTGTGAGGCAGGTAGTGCACCGCCTTGTCCGTCACGCTCCCGCACTGCCTTCTGATCTCCTCCGTGGTTTTCCGGCCCGCGTCATCATTGTCCAGGAAACAGCAGACATGCCCGTAGCCTTTCAGCACGTCCAACGCCCCCGGCAGATTACCGACCGAATTGAGCACCACGCAGTCCGGCACCGGATTTCCCTGTTTGAGCGTAAGGTACGAGAGATAGTCCATGAAGCCCTCAAACACCAGGGCCGTCGCCTTTCCGTTCCCCCCGGCTCCATGCCTGAGATGCGTGATGTCCTTTGGGGAGGTCGAACCCTTGAAATAAGGGTTGCGTATCTCCAGGCCGCCCTTCCGGTTCCTGAACCCGATCCCGAAATACCATTTGCCGCGCGTGCGGTAATGGACCTCCACGCACTCCCCCAAGGCAATGCCGGAAGGAATCCCCCTCTTTGCCAGATAGTCCAGCAGTACCGTATTACGGAGCGGCGAGACGCGCAGCTCCTCGAATGCCGGAGGCGTGGCGGCCGCCTTCCGGGGTGCCTGGGCGGGCGTGGACACGGGGAAGTGTCCCTCTATGCCCTTCAATACGGAGGATATGTCGCGCGTCCCGTACAGCCTTTGCGCCAGGTCGATGATGCTTCCTCCCGTCCCCTCGCCGAAGTCGATTCACAGGTTTCTGGAAAGGCTGACCTTGAATGAGGGGGTACGCTCCTGTCTGAAAGGCGAGCGGTACCACAAACTGTCCCCCTGTTCCCTTACGGGGGAGAATCCCATCCGCCGGAGGTAATCCTCCAGCGGAATCCTTTTCGCTTCTTCAATGTTCATGACTCGTCGTATGATTGATAAACAGTAAGAATTTAGAACCGCCTGCCGAACCATTCCACCGGGTCCAGCAGCCGGCCGTTTTTTTGCAGTTCGAAATGCAGGTGGTTGCCGGTGGACATCCCCGTGCTTCCGACCTTCCCGATGCGCTGCCCGATACGGACCGTTTCACCTTTCCTTACAAGGATCCGGCTCATGTGCGCGTACAGGGTGGAGTATCCACCCCCATGGCGGATAAGGACGGTCCGGCCGTAACCCGGACTGTAGCCGGCGGAGATCACCCGGCCGTTTCCGGCCGAATATACCGGCTCGCCATACGGGGCCGCCAGGTCCACCCCCTTATGGAATATTCTCCGGCCCTTAAGGGGATGGATCCTGTATCCGAATCCGGAGGACACCCGGTAGCGGGTACGCCTGCCGTCAAGGGGGAACAGGACCGGATAGTCCGTCAGGACGGCGACCGTCCGCCGCAGCCCTCATTCCTCCGCTCATTTCCCCGGTTCCCGGACATGCCCGTTTAACATTTCCCCGCCGCCTTCCGCCGTTTTTCCCCCATCCTCCAGGCAGGCGGAAAGTGACAAAAGGTGACAAAACATGACTATTAATGACAACTTTCTCATAATCAATTTATTTAATGGCGAAGATACTAATTTTACCTCCCGAAATGATTCATTCACCTTTAAATTTAACAGTCATGCAAGAAGTAAATCCCGCTGCTCAAGGCAGCGAAAACGCCACTCAGGAACAGGGTTACCTGATGGCTTACGACAAGAAGGAACAGAAGGCGAAAGGCGTCAAGGGCATCGCGGCAAACGGTGAGCTGGAGACGCTCGAGGCCAGCGAACGGAACAAGGGGCAGTTCGTCCGCGTGGACCGCTTCGGGAATTTCTTCACCAACTTCGGGAAGAACTTCCTCTACCAGTACAACAACCCCACACGTTTCTCCCTTTACCGGATGGAGGAAAACACCCCGGTGGAACAGGCCGCCAGGAAAATCGAGGAGGCCCAACGCCCCGAGAACGAGGCCGTCCGCCGCGAGCTTTCCAAGAACAACCGCATCTACAACAACCATTTCTTCAACGAACGGGAGATCAACTGGCAGCAGGCGGAGCGTTACGGCCTTACCCCGGAGGTGCTCAAACAGACGGGCGATATGGAAAAGCTGCTGCAGGGCAGGCAGTCCGGCATAGCCTATGACATCTCCATGAACACCGAGCTGGGACGTCAGAAAGGGGATGCCAAGCTCTCGCTCTTCCGCGACGAGAACGGGGCGGTCAAGTTCGACCTGCACTTCATCCGCCAGGCACCGAAAGTCGGACAGGAATACCGGGGATACAAACTGGAGGAGGATGTGCTGGAGGCATTGAACCGTACCGGCAACGCGGGCCGGCTCGTCAACCTGGTCACGGACTACCGTACCAGGGAAATGAAGCCCTGCTACCTGTCCAAGGACCCGGTGACCAACGAGATGTTCTTCCTTCCGGCAGACCAGGCACGCTGTCCGCGCAAGATAAAGGACTATGCGCTGAGCGACAAGGAATACGCCGACTACGCCGCAGGAAAAGAGATACCCATCGAGTTCAAGTCCTCGAACGGGAAGGTGTACCGGACCTCCATCCAGATGAGTGCTGCCGAACGCGGTACGGAATTCCTGTGGGAACGCAGTACCCTCAAGCCGGAGAAAAAACAGGGGCAGGAACAGACGGCCGGCCTTAAGGAGACTGCCGGGAAACCGGCCAGACGGACCAGACAGACCATAACCCCCAAAATGTAACCGGCCATGACATCCGCAAATGAGAACATCAGGCAGCTGGAAGGGCTGTTCCGAGAGGACGGCGCAGGCGGTCTCCTTGTCTGCTACGAGACGGGCAGGGAGAAGCCCCATGCCGACTCCTCCTACCAGCTTTATCCTGTCGACCCGGACCGGAAGGGCATGACCTACCAGTTCCTCAGCCTCCTGCATGTCGGGGTGGAGACCGCCCGGATATCGGCATTCATACCTGACACCCGTATGGAGGTCTACCGCTTCCCCCGCATGTCCGGCCTTCCTCCCTTTTATCGGGATACCCCCGTCAAAGAGTATATCACCGGCATGCTGCTGCCCCATATCAAAAGGAACAGGCTGAAGCCGGTGGTAAGTGTCAACCTGCGCGACATGGTCTTCATACGCTCCGAAGGGCTGTCTGTGGAACCGGGCGGCATTCTCCGTCTCGATGCCGGGCAGATCGACCGGCTCGTGGAGTTCCGCCGACGGCAGGACGGGCTGGCCGCAAGGTACAAATACATCCCCGGGTACAAGCTGCCCCTGCGCGTCATCGAGACTCCCAAAGGTGTACTGGTGTTCAGCGGCGGCGACATCGGAAGGGAAGGGACCGAAAACTTCTATAAGTTCCTGCTGGGGAACTATTTCTCGATGCACGCGCCTTCCGGTCCCGTCAGGCAATACCGCGTGGATTCCCCTTCCGGAAGGCTGTACGGGCTCACCGACACCGCCTTCCGGAAAGAGGCGGAAACAGGCAGGTACATATTCGACCTTTTCGACGCGTACGCCGATATCGGGGCGTCGGAAAAGAAAGGATGGGTGTTGGAATTCGCCACGGACATGGCCCCTTCCGATACGGAATACCGCCGCCTGGAGGACTTCTCCGGCTGCCGGCCGGAAGGGAACAACAGGGATATCTGCCGGCTGCTCACCCTGCAGAAGCACTTCGACAGGGACATCATCCTTGATCCGGCTTTCGCCTACCATTTCCGGTTCAAGGAATTCGTCAGGAGGATGGATGATTGCGTGAACGGCCTTTCCAAGGGGGACAGCATGGAAAAAATACTGGAGGAGATGCGGGAGAAGTCGGACCGTATCTTAAGGACGGATTTTCTGGTACGGGGATACGGCACTCCGGAGAGAGTAAAAAGGAACAGGGTCGAAAAAACCGAAAGGAACAACAGGATAAAACGATAATACGATGGACAGCAACAGACTATCTTCCGAACCTTATTTCAATCCGCAGCAGCCCGGCACGGTCTGTATCGCCATGGACAGGTACGGCCATTACCGGCCGTCTTCGGAAAACGCCCTGCGTTTCCTGCAGCAGGGTGACGTGGAAACCGGAGTAAGGCATTTTCTGGACGACAACGTGAAGGCCGCCTCCCTCTGCACATACGTGCCGGACGTGACACTGCTCGTCTTCCGTTTCCAAAGCATGAAAGACGTGCCGCCACCCGGGTCGGGACAGACGGCCGACCGCTACATACGTGACACGTTCCTTCCTTTTCTGGCCTCGGAAAGCCGGTTGCCGGAAAAGAAAATCACCCTTGCAGACGCGGTATATTCCACCCTGACCAGGGGAACGCCGGACTGCTCCGTGCTGAAAAAACACTTCATGCAGGAGACCGGCTACATCGAATTCCTTGGGAGGCAGCGCGAAAGGAAGAACATCTACCGCCTGCAGCCGGAATACGTGCTGCCCCTTACGGTGGTGAAAAATGATTTCGGTTACCTGCTTTTCTCCGGCAACGAGACCGGCAGGGAGGGGTTCAGGGGCTTCATCCAGCATGTGGCGGACCACTATTTCGACCCGCACTGCGACATGGGCCGGCTGGACATCTATGAATGCCCCGTCCTGGAGGGAAAGCTGCCTTCCTTTATTGACACGGTATACGCCCCTTTCCGATACTTTCCGGTAAACCGGTTCGATTTTTCCCCTCACCGCCATGTCGCCCCGTCCGCGCTGCCGGAGGGATTCACGGAAGGGCTGGTTCCCCTATACAGCCATCCGCTGCGTCCCGACGCGGATAGTTTCGCCGGTTTCATCTCACGCTTCAAGGACGATGAGAGGACACAAACGACCGTCAGCCGGGAGAACTACGACATCTACCGGCTGCTGACCGTCATGCGTAACGGCTATATGAACGTCCATGAGAAACCGTTTACGTACTTCGACACCCTGCTGCCGGTGGCAAGGAAGCTGGAACAGGTCACGCAGGTGAAAAACGCCGCCGCGTTCAACGCGGACGATTTCAGGATCTATTCCTCGGTTCTCAGCCGACAGGCGGAAGCCATCCTGCAAAGGGATTTCGATGTGAGGGGGCACCGTTCCATCGTAAACGAGCTGGATGACGGGAACCTTGCCTTCACGGTAGGCCGCGTCAAGCTGAGCTCCGTCCAAAGGGCGGTGCTTCACGACGGGCACGCGGTGCATCTTCCGGAGAATGACTCTCCGGAAAACCGTCGGCAGGCGTACTGCATGGCCGACAGGTTCGAAAACCGGCTGGTAACATCGGCAAGGCCGTTCCCCGGCGTGCGGACATACCGGATGACAAGCGACGGGCTGATCCGCCCGGTTGATCCGGAATCTGACGGGAAAGCGAAAAAAAGAGAAACGAAGTCCAAGAGTAACAAACCTAAAATATAGCCATGATCAGAAAAGAGCAAGTCAGAATCGGGATGCGGATTGTCGGGGACGATCCCGAATCCCCTGAAAGCTATCCGTACAAGGGAACCGTCACCGCCCTTTGCGAGACAGGCCGGAATGAGACGGACTTTTACATTGTCATCAAACTGGACGGGGAATCCATGAGACAGCCGGAAATATCAAGGTGCTGTCCCGAAGGCATCATGAGGTGCTTCCCCTGGACTGTCAGTCCCGAGGAAAAACCGGAAAAACGAAACAATATCCCTTCCACGGCTTATACGGCCGTGGAGACATCCCGGGGTTTCCTCTTCTTCACCCATACGGAAGAAGGCAGGAGGAGCCTTCGGGAATTCCTTCAGGAAATGGCAGATACCTATTTCGAGCCGTCATTCGACCTGGGACCGGTATGCGTCTATGAGGCGGAAGGTGTACTTACTGATCTCTCTCCGGTCAATCCGGAGAAAATCTCCCTTGCGGCATATCCCTACGCGCGAAAGCCGGAGGATTTCCGGCTGGATGTCCGTTACCGGAACCGGATGAGACCGACGGCAGAGGATTTCCGCAGCTTCTGTCACAATGCCGGTTGCACGGTCAGCCATCGTAACGGAAATATCGCCGACACCCTGGAGGCCCCGGAGCGTTACGACAGGCATTTGGAAACGCTCCGGCACATGCCGGAAGCGGTTCCCCACGAAGAGGATGAAACCCGCAAGACCAGGCAGCAGCTGCAAAGGCTGCCGGACTCCGCCTATGATGTCCGCGGACACCGCACAGCAGGAAGGATACCGGATGATCCCGCTTACGCGTATGCATGGGTAGATAGGAATACGGACCGCATCGTCTTTGGCAGCCGCCCGCCCGGAGACCGGGAAACCGCCGGGTTCAAACGGGATACGGGAAAGAGGTCCTCCGCTTCTCCGAGAAATACAAAAAAGAAGACGGGACCCCAGCATAAAATGTAAAATTGTAAAATCAAGAAAGACAGTATGGAAAAGAAAAACAAGACAACACCTTTGAAAGTGGTGCGGCGGGAGTCCGGTTATCTGCTGTTTTCCGACAGCAATACCGGCAAGGAAGGCCTTGAAAGCTATCTCCAGCATACCGCCGACCATTTCTTCGATCCCCATGCCCATGACGGGGCCCTGGAAATTTATGAGTATTCCGGTTTACGGAAGGAGCTGGCCTCCCATATCAACAGCAGCTGCCGCAAGGGACTTTTACCGGGCGGGGACAGAAAGGGCGGGTATGTTTCCTCCGGTCTCCTCCCGGCAGAATTCATCAACCGCCTCGAACCGAAACTTTACGTTCCCATGAATCCGACATCCGAGGGGTATTCCGGGCTGTTCTCCCAAGTGAGGGGATATATGGGGCTCGAACTATCCCGAAAGCCGGAGAACGAGGATATCTACCGCCTGCTCTCCATCAGGGAACACGGTTATATGAACATCCATGACAAGCCGTTCACCTATTACCGGGAGCTGCTGCCCCTGGCCGAGCAGCTTGAAAAGGTGACCCAGGTCAAATCCGCCGGCCTGTTCGACGTGCAAGCCTTCAAGGAACTTTCCCTTAAAATAAGAAAAGCGGCGGAGGATATCCTTCACCGGGACTTCGACGCAAGGGGCCACCGCCCGCTGGAGAAATACCTCAATGCCCCCGATACCTCCCTTCTTGTGGGGAACAGGGTACTGGACAAGGCGCAACTCGGGATACTGGCCAAAGGAAACGCCCTGTACCTGCCGGAGAATGACCGCCCCTCCTCCCGGCACCTGCTGTACTGCATGGCGGACTTTACACGGAACAGACTGCTGGTATCCGGTGAACCGTTCCCGGTCAGGACCTACCGGGTAAAGGACGGCGTCCCGCATCCCGTCAGTCCGCGGGAAAAGGTACCGGAGAAGAAAAAGACCACCCGTAAATCCGCAGGCAGGAAAATATCATAACCTGCCGGGATATAAAGAAATTTAAAATATCACGATATGGAAAAAGAAACCGATTTGAAACAGAACGGGCCGGTCGTCCTTTTCAATGTGGACAGAAAAGGCAGGCTGGCGGACTATGCCGTATGCCACAGCGACCGTGAATGCGGCGATTATCTGCTCCGGCAGGCGGAGCTGGCCCTGGGCGGGGCGTATGTCCCCGATGAATCCGTATTCTGCCTGGCGGGGGCGGAACGGACGGACGACGGCCTTCCGGAACTGCTGAACAACTATATCCGAGAAGGCGACATCCGCGACCTGCCCTCGATTGGCCTGCGCAGCCTCACGTTCATCCATGAGACCACGGGAGGCGGCCTTCCGGAAGGGATGTGGGCCATACTGGAAAAGATGGAACGGCTGGCGGACAATCCCGATAATAGAAAAATGCAGGAAGCGTACCATGCCTACCACGAAAAAAGGGAGAATGCCCTGCCCGGACGCACCCTCTCCGCCGTCCGCACGGACAAGGGCGTGCTCCTGTTCGACGACTCGGGCCGGGGACTGCAATGTCTGGAAGGTTACCTGCAGTACCACGCGGACCGGTATTTCTCCCCCGAACTCCACGGGCTGGAGAAACTGGATGTATACCACTTCAGTACATCCGATAAAGGCATATCGGACGCGGCCAAAAGGTGCGCCTTTATGTTCACCCTGCAAGGCCGGCGTGAGTTCGTCCCCCAAAAGGCGGGTTATCTGCCGGACTCCCTTGTGGCCGGACTCCATCCGTCAGCCGGCTGTCCCATGCATGCGGACGGTGAGGCGTTCCGGCGGTTTGTCAAGACCTTCGGCCTGAATGTCACGGACGAGGCGAATGAAATCGCCGCCCTGACCGAAATCCGTGCCGGAGGACTGTCGGATCCCGGACAGCTGGAGAAGGTATCCGTCCACCGGGCCGGATTCCGCAGCCTGTATGAACGCCGGCAGGCCTGCCTGAAAAGGAATGACATTGTGATGTACCGGGCACTCGGACAGGCCTCCAGGGACATGGCGGAGAGAATTCTCAGAACAGAATATAAGGTACGGGGATACGCGCCTTCCATAGCGGAAAAGGAAACCGGGCACAGAGCCGGTCCGCCTGCCGGTAAAAAGAAGACAAACCGATGGAGGAAAACAGATGGAACCCCTAAAAGACGGATATAGCATGGCATGGTGGCTGGAACGGCTGAAAAGGCCTTGGAAACGCCCCCGGAAGGAAACGTCCGGAAACCTCTATCTGGAGCTGTGTCCGGACAACCGGATAAAATCCTTCATGGTGGTCCGGCACAGGCCGAAAGGCACGGATCCCTTCATGGAATTCATCGGGCATACCGCCGACAAAGCCATAAGGGAGGGAAACGGGCAGGTTCCGGACAACCTGCTGCTGGCCCTGGAAAGAGTGCCGGAAAGAATGCTTCCGACAAGGGAGGAGCTCCGGGAGGAACGCCCCGGAAACATATGGAAGCTCATCTCCGGATATGGCGAAATAACCGGAGGAAAACCGGTCCCGCTCAGACGGGCCGTCTACCTGAGGGCGCACGGAAGGGAGATAGACCGTACCGCACTCGAAGAGATGGGGCTTTCACCCGGCTGCCGGAACTACGAGGCTTATGAGACCGCCATGGAAAGGGCCTCGGAAGGGAAGAAAGCCCTGTTCCGCCTTACCCTCGTGAAGACGGAACGGGGTGTCGGGGTGTTCAATGACGGACTGCAGGGCCCGGAGCGTATGCGCGGGATGCTGCAGGAGATGGCGGACCGTTTCTATTCCGCCGCATGGGAAGGAATGAAAACGCTTTCCATATACCGGATCGAGACAGCCTCCCGGAGGCTGCTGGAAATGTCACGGGAGAACAGACGGGATTTTCCCGCCTCCCGGCCCCCGCTGGAAATCCTTGCCCGCTATCTCCCGACAGCATCTTTCGACATGTCGCCCACGGCGGAGAACCTGGAGCGTTTCGTGAGGGCCAACTCCCTGGCGCTCTCCGCAAACAACCGGGAGATCATGACCCTGCAGGATATCGCCCGGAAGGGATACGCCCACCTGTATATGGACGGTCCGTTCCGTTACAGGAAGGAGTTCGCCGGTATCGAGAAGGAACTCCGCATGCTCGCAAGGGAAAGGGAACTGTACCGCAACTTCCCTTATAAGGAGAGGATGCACGACCTTCGGGAAAGGTCCATGGCGGCCGCCGAACTCCTCCTGAAAAGGGAAGGGATCCGCAGGGATACGCCATCCGTTCCCCAAAAGACGGACAAGTATACGGAAAGGATACAGGCCATGGCGGAATGCCCGGAAAAGGGCATGATCCCCCCATCCTCCGGTGAAAAGAAAAAGGAACCGGCCCGCAAGCAAAAGGGACCGGCCTTCAGAAAAGTGAAACCCCAATTATAAACCGCAATGGAAACAACAGGAACACCCACACCCGAAGAGCTGCTCGACGTCGGCAGACGCACCATCGACCGCAAGGCGCTGCAGAAGACCATAAAGGATATTTTCTCATACCGGAACCCGCTCCGGCAGTTCATGGAAAGCTACCGTTTCAATGTCATCCGCTGGAGTGCCACCAACCTGAGGAAACCATCCTTATGGAAGCGCGCCGGCCTGTTCTTCAACACCGGAGGAATTCCGGGGATTCTCCGTGAGAATTTCCGGCAGAACCGCGCGGACCTGCTCGCCCGGTGGGAACGGGGCGTCATAGGCGACATCAACCGCTCGCTCATCCGCCTGGGGAGCATACCGCTTTCCTCCAAGCCCCGCGACCTTTCCCGGCAGCTGAAGGACATATCCAGGAAAATATACCGGATGACCACTTATGACCGCTGCCCGAGCCTGCTTCAGGAGAGTCTGCTGCTGTCCACCTACGAGTATATATTCGCCTCGCCGCATGAGAGGAAATTCGGAAACCTGTGCCCCGACGAGATCTGCGGGATGCTCCTCAGGAACGGTGTCCCGCAGGAAAGCCTCTGCTACCAGAACTACGAGAGCATCCTCGCCGGAAGGGAGACGGTCCTTTACGAGTTCACCTCCGACGGGAAAGCCACCCTGTATCTCAAGCCGATGGACCATGTGAGACTGGAGATGACCTCCAAAGGGTATGACATGGTCCCTATGGGGATTCCTCCCGCCCGGACACTCCCTTCCCCTGCGGAAAGCATGGGGAATATGCCGCAGCTTTCCGAGAAGATCGGGAAAACAAAGAAAGCCCGGAGCGGAGAGAAACCCGCCAAAGAAGCCGGGAAGTCGAAGAAACGTCCCCAAATAGGATAATCCATAAACAACAGATAATAACCTGACAATAAAAATGTAAGAAAATGAAAGTCGTGATTTGTGAAAAGCCCCTCGTGGCTAAAAGACTGGCCCGCATATTGGGCGCGGACAAAATGGAAGACGGGTATCTCATCGGAAACGGATACGCCGTCACATGAACGTTCGGCCACCTGCTGGCCCCGGTTTCCCCATTTTCCTGTATGGAAGGACCTTTTACAAGGGAGATGCTTCCCCTTGCAGTCCCCTCCGGACTCGCCGTCCGCCGGACAAGGACGGAAGACGGTTTCCGGGATGACCCCGTGGCTGTCAGGCAGCTGGAGGTCATCCGCAGGCTGCTGCGGGAAGCGGACGGGGCGGTTACGGCCACGGACACCTCCCGTGAGGGGCAGATGGTCGCCCGCAACCTTTATGATTATCTGGGCTTCAAAGGAAAAACCGAACGTCTGTGGCTTTCCTCACTGACGGACAAGGCGATCCGCGAGGCGTTCCTTGACCTTAGACCGGACAGTCTCTATGAAGGTCTGTACCTGGCAGGCAGGGCACGGCGGGAAGCCGACCGGATCATCGGGTACAATGCAAGCCTCGCGCTCGGCATGGCAGCCGGAAAAAAGAACCACTCGCTCGGAAGGGTACAGACACCGGTGCTCGCGCTTGTCTCGCGCCGTTACCTGGAGAACAGGGATTTCAACGCCGTACCTTATTACCGGCTGGAGCTGTCGGTCCTCAAGGACGGTAAAGAGCTTGTTTTCACCTGCCCGGAAAAATACATGCAGCAACAGGAGGCCGTAGCCGCCCGGAACCGGATCGCGGCATCGCGTGTGGCCACGGTAATACAGGCGGAGAGAAAGGAAACGGTGGAGGAACCGCCGCTTTTGCATGACCTGGCCTCCTTGCAGAAGGAGGCGAACCTCCGGATGGGGCTGACGGCAGGACAGACGGCATCCGCCCTGCAGAGGCTGTATGAAGGAGGATACATCTCATACCCGCGTACCTCCTGCCGCTACATCCGGCAGGACATGCCGGAGGATATGCCGGCACTGCTTTCCCTTCTGAAAGACGACCCGTGTTTCGCACGTCATGCGGAGACACCGGAAGGCAGGGCGCTGTCCGCCCGTGCCGCCGATGACGGCAAGGTGACCGGACACCATGCCATCATCATAACGGAAAACATACCCGGCAAACTGCCGCTTGATGAGCAGAACCTCTACCGGATGGTCGCAGGCAGGATGCTGGAAGCCTTTTCGGGTGACTGCACCAAAGAAGAGGCGGATGTCCGTATCGAATGCGGAGGAATCCTGTTCGAGGCCGGATACCGCCGGACGGTGCATGCCGGATGGAAAAACGTTCATGACGGGACCGGGAAAGAAGAAGACACCATGTTCCCCTCCTGGGGGCAGGACGAGGTGCTGCCGGTAACGGACATATCCGTCCGAAGCGTGGAAACCTGTCCCGTACCGCTTTTTACGGAAGCCTCGCTGCTGTCCGAAATGGAACGGTGCGGACTCGGCACACCCTCCACAAGGGCCGGTGTCATCGAACTGCTCATCGCACGCCGGTATGTCGAAAGACAGGGATGCGACCTACTGCCCACCCCGAAAGGGCTGGAGGTGTATGAGGCCGTCAGGGACAAGCTGATCGCCGATCCGGAGATGACCGCCCGGTGGGAAAAGGACCTGCAGGAGATCGAACGGGGAAAACTGGACGCGGACGTGTTCATCCAAAAGGTTGGAAAATACGCACGACAGATCGTGGAGGAACTCTCGGCGGTCCGGTTCGAACATCCCGGACCGCCCCGACACCGCTGTCCCAAATGCGGCATGGAGACACTGACCCTTCACCGGAAGGTGGCCCGGTGCGGTGACCCGGACTGCGCGTTCCTGCTTTTCAGGACATTCAACGCAAGGGAGCTGACCGACGGAGAGATGCTTTGCCTGCTGGAAGGAAAGAAAACGGATTTCCTGCCTTTTGTCAGCAGGAAGGGAAAGCCCTATGAGGCATCCCTTAAAATGGACGAGAACTACAGGATAGAGATGACATTCAGGGACATCCCGGTGGAGAGACAGCCGTTACCCGCCGGCGACCCGTCTGTAATGCAGGCGGCAGACATCCCTGTCGAAACTCCGCATCCCGGCCAGCTCCCATAAGGAAAATCCGGGGCATCCTTCGAACAGGCGGAAGCCTTCCCCCTGGAAGCGGGGCAGGACATACAAGACCAGCTCATCGGCCATGTCAAAGCGGAGCAGGCTGTCCGTAAAAGGAAGCGTCTCCAAAGCCGCTTCCGCAAGGTATACACCGGAATGCCCCTGTTTCCATTCCGTCAGGGACATGAAGGATACATCAGGGCCAAGGCAGGACAAGGCAGCCTCCCGGATACGGGTGATGCCATACTTCTCGGGGTGTTCCCACAAATCGGGAAATGTACTCCTGCGGGCAAGGTAGCCGTCAAGGGTGATGAAAGCCAGGATCTGAACCGTCGCCATATGAATAGGATATTTTTTATTTCGTAATGGTTCCGGAAAAAGGCCATAAAAAGAGCGTGGCCTTACGCAACTTCAAGACGTGGCTCTGGTAAACCAAGAATAAGAGCAGCGCAAGCCACGCTATGACAATGCATAGCATAGCCTTACGCAGAGGTCCCTTATTCTTGTGAAATTTACCAGATTTCGTCTTGAGGGCGTTCCGCGAACGTTATGTCTATATATCAACAGGACCGGATTAATCCCCGTTCCTGAATGAATTCATATTTCTGGGGTAAAGATAGGAAATTAATCCGATATTCCGGGCAAACAGGTTCGATTGATTCATTATGCCGCCCCCAAAAAGAAGGAGGGCGTGTTTTCCGACTCCCTGACTATTGCCGACTTTTCATGACTATGGCTGACGCGTTCCGTACACGCATGGAAAATTGCGTTATCTTGCACCCGAAATCATAAAAAAAGATTATGGAACTGACACTTATTGAAACGAACGCGTATCTGGAGCTAAAAAGAAAGCTCAGCACGCTGTCGGTACAGATGGCCGACTTCCAAAAGAAAATCGCTCCGCCCTCACCGGAAAAGTGACTCGACGCGCAGGAGGTATGCCTGGCCCTCGGCATCTCCAAAAGAAGCCTGCAGAACCATCGGGACAGGGGACTGGTCCCTTATTCGAACATCGGAGGAAAATGCTTTTACAAGGAAGCTGATATCCGGCAAATATTGGAAGAAGGCCTCATTAAAAAAAGAAGGAAATAATGGCGGAAATCATTACAAAAGATTCGGAGGAGTTCAAGGAACTGACCGGATGGATGAAAAAGATCGGAAAATCGGTGGAGGCGGCGACGGCAAGGATACGTCCCACCATCGCGGACGAACATTACCTGCAGGGGGAAGACGTGTGCGAAATGCTGCACATCTCAAAAAGGACCCTGCAGACGCTGCGTGACGAAGGAGCCATACCCTATACCACCATCGGAGGGAAAATACTGTATCCTGAGAGTGCCCTGTACGAGACCTTGCGGAAAAACTACCGGAACTACAGGCAATACGCCGGATAACCGGCCGTAAAGAAAAAGAAGAAGGGATGCTTATCCGGCGAGTCCGGTGAAGCATCCCTTCTTCTTAGTTGGCCAGGCGGAACATCCCGCCGATCTTCTCACGCATCCTGTCCGTGTCCTCACCGATTTTTGGATTGATCAGCTCGGCGTAGACCTGCGTGGAGATGATGGTCTTGTGCCCGAGGACTTTCTGCAGGGTTTCAAGCGGCATGCCCTTGCTCAGGGCCAGGGTCGCAAAGGTATGACGTCCGACATGCGGGCTGACGCGGACACTGCAGCCGGCCTTCTCGCCGATACGTTTCAGACTGTCCTCCATACTCCCTATTTCCCCCACGGGGAACACCCTGTCCGGAGAAACCTTGAATTCGTTCACCCCCCTGTATTTCTCGATCAGCTCGACGGCTATCGGGAGCAGCTTGACAACATAGGGTGCCTTGGTCTTCACACGGTTTCCAACCAGCCAGGTGTTCCCGTCCGAATCCGTGTGGACATTCCGGTAAGAAAGTTCCTTCAGGTCGGCATGGGCCAGGCCGCTGAAGCACATGAAAACAAACATGTCCCGGATGGCCTGCTGCCGCCTGTAGCTCAGCTTGACGCTGATAACGCGTTGCAGGTCCTCCTCCGAGAGGAAAGGACGTTTCTTGTATTCCGGCTTGCACACGAACTTCTTGAACGGGTGCTTGTGGATCCATCCCTCGTCCATTGCCAGATACATCAGCCATTTCAGTGTGTTGACGCGCTCGAAGGCCGTTGACTTGGCCAGCCCGCGCACGGAAAGCATCCAGTTGTAATAGTTCTTGATGAAATCCATGTCCAGCGACATCAGGGGGATATCCTCCGTACCCAACTTGTCCTTCAGGTAACAGGACAGACACTTGTACTCGTCCACCAATCCCCGGTAGGTGCTTTGGGCTTTCGTCTTGCCGATCTGCCGTTTGTAATCCCGGATCTGGATATTGAAGATCTCCATCAACGAATGGATCTCCTCGCCAAAGCCGTTATAGCGGTCATAGACCTTCTTGGCTGTCAGGAACGAATCGTGGTCCGAGAGATATTGATAGTGCTTGCCGATCTGTGCCTTGATGTTCTCCAGCTCCCGGTTCAGCCGTCTTGCCTCCTCGGATTTGCCTTTGGCACAGTTGCCTTTGGCATCCCAAAGGGCAAGGGGAACATCACGCTTGCAGCTGAAACTCGCCGTCGTTCCGTTGACGGTAATACGCCCCATGACAGGGACACGGCCATTTTTTATGGCCTGGTTCTTGGTGTAGAACAGAACTCGAAAGGTACTCCTCATAACTCGATTATTTTTGTTACAAAATTACTATTTATCGAGTTGTTTTAAGCTATGAAGAATAATGCAAACAATTGAAAAATAACCGCTTATGTTGTCTGCTTTATAGACTTGGATAAGGTAACGATTAGGTAACGTAACTCATGCTCAAATGTGCTTTTTGTAGCGTCGTTTTTCAAATGGAAGTGAAATACAATCCCATTAATTCGCTGAATTCAAGCGGTGTGTCGCCATTATGCAACTATATCTAAAAATCTCCGACTTTTACATAAAAAGTCAAACAATTCATCTGTATCAATATTTGTATAAACATCAGAAACTGACATCTTTTCGTCAAGTCCAAAACCATTTATTTGGTCTGAAATAGAATATGTTATATTTTCTATAACGAAGCATGTCTTTTTTGAGTACATATATCTATTAGCTAGATATGCAAATTCTTTAGGAGTTATGATATCCGTGTCAAATATAAGGTTGACATCCTTATTGTCTTTAAAAGTATCATTAAAACTTATACGATGTATCCTTCTATCATAGCCATAATTGAGTAGCAAATTATCTGGATCTATCATTAATTCTGAGAATAATCTAGGATGAAGGTATAGCTTTCGTCCTATAGAACTGGTTACGACTACGGTTATTAATTTCCCTTTAAATTTAATAATACCTTTAACCAAACCATTCCCCAAATTAGGATCCCATCCTGAGCAATCATAATCCTCTAATGAATCAAGGTAATCTTTTGCAGCATTACGTGCTTCCAAATTCATCTCTATACGAGATTCTTTGTCAAGATTATCCCGGTCGGAAACATTGCCGTAACTTTCTTCATCCTCATAATAATCACCGTCTATTCTTTTTTTACTTTTTGTTTCTTCAAGCATTCGCTCAAGTTCTGCTATGCGTTTATCCTTTTCTTGAACAATATCCGCTGATACGAGAAATATCATATTCCAATCCTCTTTAGAAAAAGGACATTTTAATAATGTAGTATTGGAGTATATATCCGCTAGAGAAGATGCTGGTTCTCTATTCGCTGATATATAGATATGTCTAGTGTTTGCAAAATATGTATATTCACCCGCATAACCTTTAAATAAGTAAGTATTATTATAAATGCCTCTATACGGAAGTTCTCCCTCAATTATGTATATTGACATTCTTGAATTCTGTTTCCAATCTAAATACAATTGATTTGACCATTCTGCTGCTTTACAGAAATCATCTTCATAATATGAACCAGTTAGACGTAAAGTTTTGTATAGATTTGACAATATATTTACTTGGCTTTCTGATTCTATCGGAAGTTGGAATGAGTTAGCTACCCAATTAAAGAAAGATCTTATTATGTTAGCATCATTAAGATTCCATATATTCTCTAATTTATTCTCTTTAAATGATTTTCTCCGCAGTATCTCTTTACTTTCTTTGTCATGCAACCCAAGTTGAATCAAGAATTGTTTTTTTTCAAACGTATTAGCCCAGTTCTCAATAAACGAAGGCACTTGTTCTATTGGTAAAGTGAATTCATTACTATCGAAATATGTTCCAACTAATTTATCAAAAGGATATTGAACTCCTCCATTTGTAATAACAGGACTTAATATATCTGCAATATCTAGTGCCATACTCTTGTCAAGTATTTTAATGAAAAGATTCTGATCATTAGCACGAATGCATGATTTTAGCATATTATCGAAATAATTGTAACCACAAAACTTTCTATACACAATAAGAAAACAGAATTGTTCTGCAGTGATTAGTTGAGTTGATGCAGTTAGTTCTTTATATAACTGATTTCGAACATCAGTAAGGTTAACTTCCCTTCGAGCAAATATCTTTTCGAATCCATCTATACTTGAAAACTTTGAACTTACATTGCTAAGTATAGAAGATGATGAATATGCTGGTAGTATTTTCGAAAGCGAGAATGTATAGAGTTTTACACCTATGTTTATTGAAAAATCATCTTTAAGATTATATTCTGACAAACTCTTACCATTAATTGTTATTATTGAGCGTGCATGAGAAACAGCCGTATCGTTGGATAATGCCATCTTCATCCATCTATATTCGAAAGATTTTTTGTCATATTCCAACGTACTTAAAAGTGGCATAGCTTTTATGCTCTTTGCATATGCTACCTGAGTATTAGTATCGGATTGCTCTACAATGCGAAGTAAACTTATTGTAGGTATATTGCTTTTTGAAAACAATGTTATCGTAAATCCGGGTCTCCAATATGACAAGAATGTTTTATGAATATCTGAAATATCTGTAATACTTATCAAGTCATCAATATATGGTTCAATAATGCTTGAATAAATATCTGTTGATACAACAAGGTATCTAGTAATTAAGCTGTTATTTTCTTCTTGCTTTAACATATAATCATATAGCCAAACCGGACAATTGGAATTATACGCAAACATTGAAGATAATGGACTATATTTACCATTCTGATTTTTAAAGATTTTCCATTTTTTTAATGTTTCAACCCCAATATTTTTAAATTTTGCAATATTCACAAATAAATGCAATCTCTCATTAAATGTGAGAGAATCTAAGGATTCTTCCTCTATTTTTTCAAAAATTGCTTTTTCATCTTGGCTAACAATAAACAATGATAATGGGTGTTCTTCAACAGAATGATTAGAACATTTAAAACCAAGTTTTGATAATACTGACTTTATGGTTGAAATCTTCTCTGTTGAAAACAAGAGTTTATCTTCTAACTTAACTTCATTTGTTGTTTTCCACTCTTTCCCAAACATAAACGTGGGAACAAGTGGAATTAGAGAATGCGCTTTTTCTTCTTTTGCCAACCATTCATAGAAAGATGTACGTAACTTATCATCACAAGAATCAATAATCCATTTTTTAAGGGTATCAATATTATTTAATAGAATTGTGATAACAGTTTCTGTAGTAATCTTTTCTATTCCAAATATTTCTTTTGACAATGAACTTGAATCAATAGATTCATGAGGTAAATGTTTGGTTGTACCTATTAGCTTATAGAAATCAGATGCACCAATTGCAGAAGATAGTCCAGAAGCATCAAATATAATATTATCTGGCCCTACGATATCATTATTATCATTAAGTATAAATGCTTTATTTGTTAAAGCATCCTTATATCCACGATTAAACGAATCGACTAGTGTTGCTGTATCCTGACTAAAATAGGTGAGTTCTTTTGTTGGAAGTAAATTAAGATAATTTACATTGAGTTCAGAAGCATAGCTTGAAACCATACTTACAATTTGCTTTCCAATCATATAGAACAAGAAGAAATTCCATGGATTGTCGCTTTGAATTCCTTCTCTATCAGACTTGGGAATAAAATCAGCATTCAAATAAAATGGGAATTTGAATCTGTGCTCATTCATAGGAAGATAAGCATATAATGAGAGATCATCTTCACCGATTGGCGTAACAAGTCCATCTTCGTCAAGCTTGATAGCAAATGAGATAGTTGTTTCTTTAGCCGATGCAATACGGTCTGGAATACCTGCAACTTCTGTTAATTCATTACCATCTTGATCAAGTTTAATAAAGTAGTTTTCTTTTTCACCCCTATTATTAGTTCTTTCTTTTCTTCTGATTTGAATGCCTGCCTTTTTGAATTCATCGTCATTCACTAAAAGATTATCTGACGAATAAATACAAAAATCTTCAAATAAACGATCTTCATTGAAAGAGTTTACAAGCGAAACTATGTTATTCTTTCTATCTATTTTCTTTTGAATAGTAAGACATTTATCCTTATCTATCAATTGCACTCGATTAGTGTTTCTGAGAAATAACATAAATCGTGGTTCAGAAAACACTTCTTTAATCGCCTCATGATATTCAGAAAGTGTTTCTTCATCCATTTTTAATGCAATAGCAACATTTTCTTTTTGATTGAAAATGGAATCATATGGATCAATTTTTAATGATTCATACCATATCGGTAATAACTGCCAAGGAATATCCTTTACACCTTTGAATTCCCTAAAGAATTTTAGATATTTGTGAAGAAATTCTTTCTGTTTTTCCACATCATTCTCAATATCGTTAACATGGTAGTAAAAGGCTTTGAAATCATTATAGATTGGTAAATTTTTATCGAAAGAAAAATTGTAGCCAGCACTTTTAATTAATACAGACTCAGAATTTGTGAATACTGACTTGAACCCAATACCTTTATAGCCTGTTTTCTTACTGCTTGCACTCTTTGTGCTTTTTGCAGCAGATGTAATTGATTCAAAGTCATGTTTATTAAATGCAAATCCATCGTGTGTTACAACAAAATAATTATCGCTAAGTTGTAACTTTACTTTAACGCCATTCTCTGGGGCAGCATCATCGGCATTTTGAAGAAGTTCAAAAAACATTCTCTTTTTACTAGTATAGAGGTTCTGACCTACTTCTTCAAGCAAGTTAGCTACACTTGTATTAGTGTTTGGACTTGTATGTTGCTTAAAAGAAAGGGAAACAGACTCTTTATATGGATTTTCTGCTTCTTTAATTTTATTTGATGATACACAAAACATATAAGGAGAACCTTGTTCCATGCGGTATTCTTTGCGTGGCATGTCAATCTCTATCTCATAATAATTACCAGAAACAAAAAAATTACGCAATCGGTTATCAACGATGGCAATGAGACACTTCCCATTAATTGGATCTACTAGTAATTTGCCATTGTTTTCTTCTTTAACATCTCCTGTAGACATTAAATTTGTGAAAAAATACTTGGAATTAATCTCTATAACTTTGCCAATAAAACGATTGGTTGTTAATCCCATAGTAGCCAGTAAATCTGTAAGACTAAGTTCGTAAAGGCTCTCTTCGTATTTATCTTCAACAAAAAACTTTCTACTAAAAATCAGCTGGCCGTTGTCTTCTCCCATATATGCAACACGGACATGTTCTCCTGGAAAAACTTCATCACTAGCACGAATAACTTTATTTGGTGACAGTTCATCCCTATATATACTGCCTAAGATTCCGGTATTACCAATGTCTATAGTAGCAAATTTATTGTTTATATTCTTAACAATAGCATCAATGATATCGCCCTTATTTAGTTGAGAACGTAACCAATCAACTCTAGCTTTCTTTTCCTCGGCCTCGATTGGACGCATATCCAAGACAACATCTTTTAACTTTTCATTATATTTAATGAAAACAAATTCAAGTTCTTCATCAGTCTCTATTTCATTGTTCAATAGTCTGGTTTTATAAGGTTCAACAAAACGTTTTAAAGGTACAATTACCTTTATCAATCCATCTGCTTCAATAAGAGCAGATGTGGAATTTTCATTTTTAATGATACCCTTAAATAAACATTTTACCCGTTCATTCTCACTATGTACTTTTGCAAAATAATCATGTAAAGCCAACACACTCATCGAAATTTTGTTTCGATGCTTCTCTGGGTCGTAATTGTTGTCAATTACAACACAAGTAATTTCTTCACCTTCTTTGTATTCTATTGTTGGGAGTTCACTTACATGAACAAGTGCCGTGCTGTCTCCTAAGTTTACAATAAGACCGAAACTCTCAACAGATTTTATAATAACCTTGTATATGGTACCTTTTTCAACTGTTCTTGGATTGGGTAGAAGATTTTTTCGGCTTAGATTCAACTTTCCATCTGGTAATTCTTTGATAACTTTTACATCAAGAACATCACCTTCCGATAATGAAGAAAGAGTCACAGACTGATTAGACCAAGATATATCATGAAGTCTTATCAAACCGTCAACTCCATTGGGCATTTTTGCAAATGCTCCGAGATCTGGTTTTATACTGGTAATTTTTACGCGAATAATATCACCAACTGATGGATTATTATATGTTGTCATAAGCAATTTATCTTTTAGTATAACTTTACAATTTTGTTAGTCACTCTGATCTCAAATATTTCAATTAAAAATTAAATCAGATATAAGACATTATCTATCATTCACATATTAGAATCTAACACATGTAACATTATAGTTTCATGCAAAGAGAATTTCTTAATTACAAAAATAGGTATTTTATCATTTTAAATAGAATACAAACACATAATAGTCAAATCAATGGGCTGATTTTAACAAAATATCCGGTTTTATCCTTACCTTTGTGTATGATATTGGGATATTATACCCGAACAACAATAAAGAAACTATGCAGATACATAACAATACATTGATAACAGAATGCTCGGCTTACGATTTCAAGGAAATGTTGGAGCGTAAGAAAGTGAAGTCGTGGCTTAAATCCGTGTCGGCTTTCGCTAATACGGATGGTGGCAGTTTGTTCTATGGAGTGAATGATGACGGCGTAATTGTAGGGTTGGAGA
>ENA-ORQX01000203-ORQX01000203.1-human-gut-metagenome-genome-assembly--contig:-NODE-203-length-54400-cov-4.989419_pt1 | contig 54400 bp, 52 predicted proteins | sample MGYA00242170_ERZ509124 | MGnify/ENA primary metagenome ERZ509124 (study PRJEB26280, sample SAMEA2338647) | human gut metagenome | biome: human gut; feature: human-associated habitat; material: faeces... | reverse complement strand
TCGATGATTTTGGAACAGGATATTCGAATCTTCATTGTATCCGTGATATGAATCCAAGTTACGTGAAAATGGATAGGGATTTTACTGCCAAGGCGATGAACAGTGACAGGGATTATGAATTATATAAAAATATCATCCCCATGGTACATAGTATTAACGTCAGGATATGCGCAGAAGGCATCGAGGAAAAAGAATGGCTTCTGAAAATGAAAGAAATGAAGGTTGATTATCTGCAGGGATATTATTTTGGAAGACCATGTGGAAAGAAACAGTTTCTGCAGCAATATGCCAGTGGCATCAACGTTAAATAAAGAGAGTAAGGCAGACTCAGCTATGTGGGGCTGCCTTATTTTATGGTCTTATCAGAAGGATGAATCCATAACGGCTTATTTAAGTTTTTCCAGGTCATTGGCATCAGGGTGAGACAATGCACAGTCAAAATTCTGGATCAATACATCAAGATTTGCCGGATGATCAGGAGTTTCCTTCATTTTCTATTTCTTGCATCATTGCTTCAAACATTTTTTCCGGGGTGTCATAGTCTAATATCGAAAATTGGTCTCCATCATCTGCTAAATTTCTGCTTCTTTCACTTGAGTTTTCGGCATATTCAATCACCAGCGAATTATAGCCACTTAAAAGTTCAACTATATGAATTGCTTGATTGTCTGGCAAGATGAACCATTGTTCATCTTCCAAAATTACATTGTCAAATATCTCCATCAACTTCTCGGAAATATGAAGTCTATATTCTCTTAATAATTTTTCTGGGTTCATTAATTCCATCTCCATTCACATTATATCATTTATTTCATATATTATTTTCTTCAGCTGATTTAGTATATACCACCAAATTATACTATTTTCAGATGTTTTGCAAATTCTCTTTTTAACAGCATGATAATCTAAGCCTTAGACGGCAGATTGGGTCGTGAAAAGGATGGCACATTGAATGAGAAGTATTGTAAATGGTGTTAAGCAGATATTTTAATTGAGAATGAGCCGGAACTTTTTAAATAAATTGTGATTAAAAAGTGAAAAATAAACATTCATTTTAATATCGTTCGTGTCGAAAAAATGTCATTTCGTGTAAATGGCATTTTTTTTGATGCTTTTTATTGTATAATACCACTAAGATAGAATGTATTTTCGTAATGCTTTAGGATATTGCATAGATACATTGAATACAATAAAAGGAGGGAGAGTTTATGAAGTATTTAAACTTAAAAAAGATTACTGCGGTGGTATTATCAATCGGAATGGTATTTTCAAGCAGTGCCGTTACCGGGTTTGCGGCAGATAACAGTAAAAAGATAGCTACGATTCCTAACAGCTATATTAATAAAGTGGCAGAAGATATTGATGATAAATATTTTTATGATGGAACATATGTTGATGATTGGGGGCATACACGTAAGGGCAGGCAGCTTGGAGCGACATATACAAAGGAGTCAACTGAATTTTTGTTATGGGCACCTGCGGCAACATATGTAAAAGTTAATATTTATGCAACAGGTGATGATAATGACAGCAATGCACGTGATATAGGAACTTATGCATTAGAGAAAATGCTTGTAAATGGGGAATGGAATGGCCTCTGGATTATAACACTTCTTGGTGATTGGGGCGGATTGTATTATGACTATACGATTACCACAACAGATATTACCCATATTGGCAGCGACAGAACAACAAAATATAAAATTCAGGACCCATATTCGGTTGCGGTAAGCAAAGACGGAAAGCGTTCGTATATAACAGATACATCTTCAGTATCTCCTGAGGGTTGGGACAGCGACAGACATGTGTATGTTGATTCGACAAAAGCAAATACTGTTTATAAAATAAGTGTCAAGGATTTCTCATCAGATACCGCATCGGGCATGACTGCAGGCGGAAAGTACAGTGCTTTTACGGAAAAGGGTGCAAAAGTAAACAGTGCGGGAGAGCTTGTATCTGGTATTGATTATCTGAAGGAACTCGGTGTTACGACAGTACAGCTTGCACCGTTTGCGGATTTTGATGGCGACAGTGAGTATGAGATTTTAAATTATAATGTACCTGAGGCAAGCTATGCTTCCAATCCGTCAGACAGCAAGACTGTTATAAAAGAATGTAAAGAGATGATTCAGGCACTTCACAGTGCGGGATTTTCTGTTGTGATGGAGATGCCGTATACGCATGCCTCAGAGGAAAATCCTCTTGAAAAGTCGGTTCCGCGGTTTTATTACAGATTGAATACTGACGGTACAAGGTATACAACAAATACGGGATATGACAATGAGCTTGCCACAGAGCGGAAGATGTATCGTAGTTATATGGTTAATTCCATGAAATATTGGGCAGAGGAATATCATGTTGATGGATTTTCACTGGATTTGATTGACTGTGTCAATGTGAAGTACAAAGGTTCTTCGCATGTATATAAATGGCTGGATGAGATAAAGACATCATTGGCAAAGGAAGATGCCAATCTGGTTATCTGGGGAGATAATTATACGAAGGAAGAAAGACAGAATAAAACTTCCTCTTATGATGAAATAATCGGCAGCACAGGTGGCACTTATGGCGAAAGAAACGAAAAAGCCGTAAAAATATACAAGCAGAAAGCAGCAATGAAATATGCTAAGCCGGGAACATTGTTTATGGATGGCGGAGAAGAAATGTGTAACAGCGTTGAGGGAACAACTCTTGCAGACAGCAGTTACGTTGAATGGAAGGATTCAGCAGAGTATGCAGATGTAGTCTCATATTACAGAGGACTTATGGAGATACGAAAAGCATTTTCACCGCTTGCGAAAAGCCAGACAATAAAAAATTCTGAAGCTTATGTGCTTGCAGGTACAAAAGACGGCGAGTGGAATACTATGGCAGTATTAAATAATGAGTCAGATGTGTCAAAAGAAATTACAATTCCTGTTCAAGGAAGAACTGCTACGGACTGGGTTGTTATTGCAAATGGCGAAAGTGCGGGAGTTGTATCACTTGGTGAAGTCGCAGGCTCCGTTATAACTGTACCTGCGTATACTACAATGATTCTTGTAGATAAGGAAAGCTTTGATGATGTGGCTGTAACATCGGGTAAAGGAAAAGTAATTGTTAATTATGTGATAAAAGACAGTGAGCAGAAGTTACGTGAATCGATTACACTTCAGGGTACATCGGGAACGAATTATGCGGTACCTGAAAATATTAAGATTCCATCAGGATATACTTTTTTAAGCAAGACAGGCGATGAAAAGGGTGTGTATACATCAGAAACACAGACAGTTACATATTATTATAATGCGATTAATCCGGATACAGTGGTAGACGGTATTAAAAATAATGGAGTATACTGCGAGAAGGCACAGTTTAAAGTAACTTCTTCCGATTATACACAGGTAATGGCAGGAAATAAAACGCTTACACCTGATGTGGACGGTATTTATACTGTATCTGCAGCAGATGGCACACAGACAATAACATTGACGGATAATGAAGGATATAGCATTTATCTGTCTGTTACCGTAAATGCGAATCATACAATGGATAACAGCGACTGTACGAAAGAATCAATATGCTCTGTCTGCGGGAAAATATTTTTGGCACAGGCAAATCATAAGTTCAGCGACACATGGACAAAAGATGATACTTATCATTGGAAAGTGTGTGAGAATGACGGCTGTACGGTAACAACAACAAAGACAAAACATAGTGGTACAGATGATGGTGATTGTACAACACCTGTAATTTGTGAATGTGGTGAGATTGTTACAGCAGCAAAGGCAGAACATACATATGGTGAATGGAAGTCAAATGATAACGGCACACATACCCACAAATGTACAACAGCAGGCTGTACAATAGAAGAAACAGAAAGCTGTGTGGGTGGAGCGGCAACATGTAAAAAGAGAGCCGTCTGCACGGATTGTAATGCTGAATATGGTACTTTAAATCCTGCAAACCACAGTGGAGAACAGGTATGGGTACAGACAGAAAAAACTCATCAGAAAAAATATGACTGTTGTGGTGCTGAGGTAACTAATATAGCAGATCATATCTGGGAGAATGGACACTGCACAGTATGCGGATACGATTGTATTCATACAGGCGGAAAAGCAACCTGCACGCAGAAAGCGGTTTGCAATATCTGCCATAGTGAATATGGAGAAATAAATGCAGATAATCATTCGGGTGTGGAAAAATGGATACAGACAGCAACAACACATGAAAAGAGATATGATTGCTGCGGTAAAGTGACGCTAGAACAAGAAAATCATAAGTGGAAAGATGGTGCTTGTGAAACATGTGGTTATGTATGTGTACACAGCGGAGGAGAAGCAACATGTACAAAGGGTGCGGTTTGCGAAACCTGCGGCAGGGAGTATACAGATAAAGATATGGCAAATCACAGTGGAAAAGTAGTATGGGTACAGACAGAAAAAACTCATAAGCAGGCATATGATTGCTGTGATAAGGAAGTATCGACAAGTGAAGCACATGGTTGGAAAAACGGTGTATGCACGGTTTGTGATTATCAGTGTAAACATGCAGGCGGAAGTGCAACATGTGTGAAGAAAGCGGTGTGTACAATCTGCAGTGAAGAATATGGCACTTACAATATGAGTATACATGAAGGCTTGAAGTCAGTAGCGGCAAAGGCGGCTACCAGAACAGATGAAGGAAATATTGAATACTGGTATTGTAAAGATTGTGACAGATATTACATCAAGCAGGATGGGCTTGTAGAAATTGAAAAATCACAGACTGTGGTTGCAAAGATTACAGATACAACATCATCGGACGATACGGGTAAAGGCGGTAAGACAGAGACAGTAAAAGAACAGACGCCTGATACAGGAGATAATAAACGTGTATTTGCATGGCTTCTTATGTTTATAATAGGAGGGGCGGCAGCAGGATTAACGATTAAAGGTAAAAAGACAGAAAATTAATATTTAAAAATGCCGGAATTTTGCTCCCTGTGCGGGGCGGGATTCCGGTTTTTACATGTTTTGGTTTTATTTATTGGATTTTTATAATTTTTATATATTGATAGTTAAATGTTTGACATAATAACAGTTTCTTAATATAATATTAAGAATATGATGCATTTTGCATTAAATATTTAAGAAAGAGAGAAAAATTATGAACGAAAAACAAGAGTTCAAGCCGTATATTCCGGCTGATAAGGTTATGCCTGAACTTACAGTTACATCTGTAATTATCGGTATCTTATTAGCCGTATTATTTGGCGGTGCCAACGCATACTTAGGTCTGCGTGTTGGTATGACCGTTTCGGCTTCTATTCCTGCAGCCGTTATCTCTATGGGAATTATCCGCTTTATTTTAAGAAGAGATTCTATTTTAGAGAACAATATGGTTCAGACAATCGGTTCTGCAGGTGAATCTGTTGCGGCAGGTGCAATCTTTACACTTCCTGCATTATTTATGTGGGCTCAGGAGGGCGGCACATCTATGCCTTCTTTGATAGAGATAGCACTTATTGCATTAATTGGTGGTTTCCTCGGAGTATTATTCATGATTCCACTTCGTAGTGCATTAATTGTTCAGGAGCATGGGGTGTTACCTTATCCTGAAGGACAGGCATGTGCTGAGGTATTAGTTGCCGGAGAAGAAGGCGGTGCTAAGGCAAGTACAGTATTTGCGGGTCTTGGTATTGCAGCTGTTTATAAGTTTATCGCTGATGGACTTAAAGTATTCCCTAGCGAGGTTGATTTTACTATCAAACCATACAAGGGTTCGGCTGTTGGTGCAGATGTACTGCCAGCACTCCTCGGTGTCGGTTATATCTGTGGACCTAAGGTATCTTCATACCTCTTGGCAGGTGGTTCCGTAGCGTGGTTTATGATTATGCCGTTAATCGCTTTGTTCGGTGGAGACAACATTATCGGACCTGCTACAATTCCAATATCACAGATGGGTCCATCACAGATATGGTCTAATTATGTGCGTTATATCGGTGCAGGTGCGGTTGCTGCCGGCGGTATTATAAGCTTAATCAAGTCATTACCGCTTATTGTAAAAACATTTAAGCAGGCAATGAAAGGCTATGGCAAGAAAGCAGACGGTGAGGAGACAAGATCAACTAAGGATCTTCCTATGACTTTGGTTGTATTGGGTATTGGCGTGCTTGCAATTATCATGTGGTTAATCCCGGCGATTCCTGTTAATCTTCTCAGTGCGATTATTATTATTATTTTTGGTTTCTTCTTTGCAACTGTATCATCACGTATGGTTGGTTTAGTAGGAAGCTCAAATAACCCTGTATCAGGTATGGCTATTGCGACACTTCTTATTTCGTCAGCAATTCTTAAAGCTACAGGTACAATAGGTATGAATGGCATGGTAGCCGCTATAAGTATCGGCTCTGTAATTTGTATTATCGCAGCTATTGCAGGTGATACATCACAGGATTTGAAGACAGGCTATATAGTAGGTGCAACACCTTATAAGCAGCAGATTGGTGAGCTTATCGGTGTGGCTGTATCTGCTGTTACAGTAGGCGGAGTTCTTTATTTGCTTAATGCAGCATGGGGATACGGTTCTACAGAATTACCTGCACCACAGGCTACTCTTATGAAAATGGTAGTTGAAGGTGTTATGGGAAACAGCCTTCCGTGGGCACTTGTATTTGCAGGTGTAGCCATTGCTATAGTTGTTGAAATTCTTCAGATTCCTGTACTTCCTTTTGCAGTAGGTCTTTACCTTCCGATTTATTTAAGTACACCGATTATGGCAGGTGGACTTGTAAGACTTTACTTCGATAAGAAGAAAGGTCTTTCAGAGGAAGAACGTAAAGCTAAGGTTAATCAGGGAATCCTTTACTCATCAGGTCTTATTGCAGGTGAAGGTCTCGTTGGTATTCTTTTAGCTGTATTTGCTATTATTCCTGTAGGAACAGCAACTCTCGGAGATGCTATCAATTTATCAAAGGTTATTAATCTTGGTAACATTGGAGGCCTTGTATTCTTCGTGGCACTTATTGCAACATTAATAGCATTTATTAATAAAAAAGAAAAAAAGACAAATTAAAAAAAATGTGTTATAATAAATCTGTTGGTTTTTATGCCGACAGATTTATTATTTTTACGAAAAATTCTGCTTTTTTGATTAAGAGTTTTATTTAAGGAGGTTTCATGGCTAAGCAAAAGGAGAATTACTTAGACTATGTTCCAAAACATAATTCATTATTTGAATTTAGGGATAACAAGAAAGGGCATGTTGAAATTAAAGTTCATAATAAAGGTCTTTTTAATAGAATAGCACAGCTTATTGCGAAAAAGCCCAAGTACAGTTACATTGAATTAGATGAATTTGGTACATATATATGGCGTCAGATAGACGGAGTACGAAGTATTTATGACATCGGACAGCTTGTAAAACAACATTTTGGAGAAAAGGCAGAACCTTTGTATGAGCGTTTATGCCAGTTTACAAAGATACTTCATAAAAATCAGTTTATTGTATACACTAATAAGATTAAACAAAAATAATATTAATAAAATGTTTTAAAGGAGTTAAGACATGAGAGTATTATCTGAATTAGAACCTAAGAATGTATTTTCATTTTTTGAGGATATTTGCAATATTCCGCATCCTTCTTATAAAGAAGAGAAGATTAGCAATTATCTCGTTGAATTTGCCAAGGCAAGAAATCTTGAATATTATCAGGATTCACTTTACAACGTGATTATAATAAAGGAAGCATCAAAAGGATATGAAGATGTTGCACCTATTATTCTTCAGGGACACATGGATATGGTATGTGAAAAGACACCTGACTGTGATAAGAACATGGACGAAGAAGGACTTGATCTTGAAGTTAAAGGTGATTTTGTTTCTGCCAAGGGAACAACACTTGGCGGTGATGACGGAATTGCGGTTGCCTATGCACTTGCGATATTAGATGATGACAGCATTGCACATCCACGTCTTGAATTTGTGTGTACCGTATCAGAAGAAGTAGGCATGGAAGGTGCTGCAGGCATTGATGTGTCAATGTTAAAAGGAAAGAAGCTTCTCAATATGGACAGCGAAGATGAGGGAATCATGCTTGCAAGTTGTGCGGGAGGATGTAGTGCACAGGTTAAACTTAAATTAAACAGAACAGAAGTGACAGGAACAAAACTTCGTATTTCTATATCGGGACTTACGGGAGGACATTCAGGTGTTGAGATTGACAAGGGAAGAGGAAATGCAAATGTTCTCATGTCAAGAATTCTTCGTGATGCCGCTGAGAAAGCACCGATATTTATTGTATCTGTTGAGGGAGGCAAAAAAGACAATGCCATTCCGAGAGAATGTTTATCCGAAATTATCGTTGAAGAAGATAAAGCTGAGGCAGTTAAAGCTGCTGTTGAAGAAGCTGTAAATGAGATAAGAGAAGAATTTGCGTCATCTGATGCAGATTTTAATGTTACAACAGAATTATCAGATGGATGCAGCGTTAAAGCTGTTACAAAGGAAGATAGTGCCAAAGCGGTTGCTCTTATACAGTCACTTCCTAACGGAATAATGAGAATGAGTCAGGATATTGATAATCTTGTTGAAACTTCACTTAATCTTGGTATAATTTCATTAGATGAATCAGGTATCTGTCTCAGATTTGCCCTTAGAAGTTCAGTCGGAGTTGCATTGAAAAATCTTAAAAACCAGATTGCATGTGTAAGTAAAACATACGGTGGAAGTGTTGAATTTACAGGAGAATACCCGGCTTGGGAATATAAGAAAGATTCAAAACTCCGTGATGATATGGTTAATATATTTGAACAGATGTATGGCAAAAAACCTACTATTGAGGCAATTCATGCAGGTGTCGAATGTGGTATACTTGCAGGAAAGATAGAAGACCTTGACTGCATATCTATGGGACCGGATATTTTTAATATTCATACAACTGAAGAGCATTTAAGCATTTCTTCTGCAAAGAGAATGTATGAGTATATACTCAATGTAATAGCATGCAAATAATATGCAATAGATAAAAAATTTTTTAAAACGAAAGGATGAATTATTATGATTTACGCTTCACTTAATGCAAAAAAAGGTAACTATGAGTATCCGGCAGCAATTGCCACAGCTTTGGAATTTCTTGCAAAGCCTGAAACAAAGGAACTTCCTGTAGGAAGATATGAACTTGACGGAGATAACATTTATGTTCTCATTCAGGATCAGACAACTGCACCTGTAGAAAAGAAGCGTGCAGAAAGCCACAGAAACTATATTGACATTCAGTATCTTTTTACAGGAAAGGAAGTACAGGGATACGCACCTCTTCTTCCGGGCGTAAAAGGTGAAGAGCCTGCCGGAAAGGACAATATTTATTATGATGAAGTAGCTGACGAACAGTTCGTTACATTACATCCGGGTGAATTTACAGTATATTTTACTAACGATATTCATCGCCCTAACTGCACAATGGACGAACCTGTTAATATTCATAAAGCAGTTGTAAAGATTAAGGAAAGCCTTATTAAGTAATAAATTTATATAAGGTTTGTAATATAAGTTGCTTTTTTGAAAGGAGACGTGATGATTATTTTATGTCTCCTTTTTGCTATATGATTTTTTATACGCTGTTTATAATGGAGTCAGATTAAACATGGAATTATTGGATATAGTTGATGAAAATGGGATACCAACAGGAAAAACCATTGAGAGAAAGATTGCACATAGTGAGGGAATAAGGCACAGGACTGCACATGTGTGGATTATAAGAAAGACGGATAATGGAGCAGAGGTTCTTCTTCAGAAGCGTGCGATGGGTAAGGATTCATTTCCGGGAAGATATGATACTTCTTCGGCAGGTCATATACAGGCTGGTGATGAACCTGAAGAATCTGCAATAAGAGAGATGAAAGAAGAACTTGGAATAGATGCATCCGTCAGTGATTTGCATTTTGTTGATAAATTTGTAATTAATTATAAAAAAGAATTCTATGGAAAGATGTTTAAGGACAGCGAGATAGCTTTTGTTTATGTATATACCGGATCTGTGGATATCGACAAGCTTACATTACAAAAAGAAGAGCTGGACAGAGTGGATTGGTTTAACTTAGAATATGTTTATGAGGAATGTAAGAAGCATAATCAGAAGTTTTGTGCACCGATTGATGGTTTAGAGATTGCGAGAAAATATGTCTGTGAATATGGAATCTGAGATGGATTTTGATGATAAGAAGTTTTATATGAATTATCTTGACGGATTAACGGATGATATGCCGGATGAATTTTTCAGGCTGGCACAGGTATTTGAACTGAATTTGTTTGAACCTGTGAGGATTGATGGCAGCAGTGACATTTATGCGGCATATATTATGAATGATGCAGTTGAAAGCTTTTTTGTGTTTGAACAGCCGGTAATCACAGGTACATACAAAGATATTGAATCTGAGCAGATTGCGGGAGTGGAAAAGCTTGATGATGGTTATATGCTTATAGTAAATCAGGGTGGAGAGAATGTATTTACAATAAAGTTTGTAAAGCTTAGTATTACATCGACATATTTTAATTATGGCTGTATGGGTCATTTCTGGGTAAAAGGATATGAATATTTAAGGCAGCTTGAATACCAGTTTGCAGTTATACGCGATAAATACCGTTTTCTTGGAAGTTCATCCTGCAATGAAAAAGAACTTGTGTTTATGAGGCTGGCAGATTTTCCACCGGTTAAAAAGTACAGGTCAGTCCCCAAAGCATATTATGTGCCTTATCCTGATTCAATATATCCTGAAGCTGTCAGTTATCTCATGGAAACCGCAAGAGGTGTCGGTGATAGGAATATGGAACGGATGCTTAAAATTTATCAAAAAAAGCCGGACAGCTTAAAATGTAACATTATTGCATCTATGTTTCATAAAAAATCGCATGGACGATTTATAGATAAGATTATCAACGATATGAGGGATGCTGCATCTTCATATGACAGAAGAAAGTTTGACAAAGAAGAGGAAATACAGAACCGGAAAATACATGAAAAAGCTTTAAAAATTATGAATAACTTTAAGCAAAAAGGGTATGAATGTTTTCTTTACAGAGAAGAGCCGTTTGTATATTTGAAAGATACGATTACATACAAAGAGCATGTGCTTGTATTTAAAAACCATGGACTTAATCGAAAGTGTGATATATATACCATAACCAATGATGAAATGTTTTATAAATGAGAAAAATAATAAAATAAAAAGTATACTTAAAGGCGTGGGAGAGATTCCGCGTCTTTTTTCTGAAAATATGTTGGAAAGGGTTTATATAAATGAACATACCAGAAAGAGCGACGAAAGAACAGATAGATACAATGACAGATACAGAAGGCAATATGCGGGTTTCATCAGTTCCAGGTTCGGGAAAAACGTTTGTGCTTACATACAGAATAGCTTATCTTATAACAGAGATGTTTGTTGAGCCGTCGTCAATTGTTGCACTTACTTTTACCAATAAAGCGGCAGCCCAGATGAAACACAGATTAAGAGATATAGTTGGAGATAATGCTAATTGTTTCACAGGTACATTTCACGGATATTGCAATATGTTTCTTAAAGAAGAGATTCACAGAATGTCATTTCCTAAGACTTTTACGATTCTTGATAAAAAAGCAGAACTTGATATGATTAAGAATGTAGCTGAGGATATGGGTATTTCACTTAAAGATAATACTGCAAAAAAGATAATGAGTGATATAGATATGTCAAAGCAGGATATGTCATATGTTGAGCTTATGTCTGGAATTGATAAGAAAAGGTAGAACTGGCAGATTTGCTAAGCCATTTTGCACTGTTTTCGGCACAGGATGAAGATGGTGAATATAATGTTGTTAAGGTTATGACTATTCACACGTCAAAAGGACTTGAATTCGATACCGTATTTGTACCGGTTGATTGTATTAATAACAGCAGAATATTAATTAAAGGGGAAACTGAGCAGATGCTACCTAAGTTAAAGTTTGATGTTGGAGATATTGTCAGACACAAAGTATTTGGTGTCGGTGAGATTATTAAAATTGATAATATAACGCAGACATATGAAATTCAGTTCAGGAATATAAGAGGAACAAGAAGAATAATGTTTCGTGCAGAGCTTGAAAAAGTCAGTCAGCCGGATTAATTCGTATAATTGATATGAATTTTTGTTTTGACGGATAAAAACATATGGAATTTCCTAACATTGTGGAGACAAAGAGTAAAGGAGAAAAAATGTATCTGATTTCGGCTTATTTTGATGAACATACAACAAGGCAGTTACAGCGGTTTATTGATGCAGTTGCACAAAATACGGGAAATACTTATATGATTGACAATAATGTGCCACCGCATCTTACAATATCAAGTTTTGAGACAAGAAATCCACAAAATCTCTGCGATGATTTTGTGAAGCTGTCGGAATTGGAATCCCATGATATAAATATATTTTCTGTAGGCGAATTTTTGCCATATGTTATTTATGTGACGCCCGTATTGGATTTGCATTTGCAGCAAACAGCAGAAAAGGTTTATAATATTTTAGCAGTGCGTGAGGATGTGACAATTAACCGTTGTTATAAACCGTATAGTTGGTTTCCGCATATTACATTGGGAAAGAAACTTGAAAAAGAGCAAATGATTGCGGCTGTAAGAGCAATGCAGACACATTTTATACCGCTTAAAGGTAAAATTGTGAGATTGGGGCTTGCACAGACGAATCCACACAGAGATATTTGCACAGTTGACTTGAAGTGATTGATTGTTGAGAGATATGATGATATATGATGTGATTGATTGCTGAAATATATAAAAATATTTAATGGAGACAATATTATGAAATTTACGATAGATACCCACACACATACGTTAGTCAGTGGACATGCGTATAACACAATAGATGAGATGGCGGCTTTCGCCTTTCAAAAAGGCGTTACACATCTTGCTATAACAGATCATGCACCAAAGATGCCAGGAAGTACAGGTGTTTTTTATTTTTCAAATATGGGAATAATCCCAAGGATGAAAAACGGCGTGAAAATATATATGGGGTGTGAGGTTAATATTATGGATTATGAAGGAAATATTGACCTTAGCGAATATGGGCTTAAAGGCTGTGATGTTGTTATTGCAAGTCTTCACATTCCTTGCATTAAACCCGGAAGCATAGAGGAAAATACAAATGCTTTAATAAAAGTAATGGATAATCCGTATGTCAATATAATAGGGCACCCTGACGATTCAAGATACCCTGTGGATTATGAGCGTCTTGTAAAAGCGGCAAAGGAAAAGCATGTTCTTCTCGAGTTAAATAATACATCATTAAATCCCGACGGTCCGAGACAGGGAGCATATGATAATGATGTAAAAATGCTCAATCTTTGCAAGGAAATGGGTGTCTGTATTTCAATTGGAAGTGATGCTCACATAAAAGAAAGCATATGCGGATTTGACAGGGCATATCAGGTTATTAAAGATACAGAATTCCCGGAAAAACTGATAGTGAACAGCGATTATAAGCTGTATGAATCGTATATTGGGAAGAGGAAATTATAGGCGGTTAAAAAGTTATGGTAAAAAATATCGTAAAAGGAAAGCATATATTTGCAAGAAAAGCAAAACCTGCAACGGAAGCGGACAAGCAGGTTGTAACAGATTTGATTGACACATTGCGTGCCAACCGTGAAATTTGCGTCGGCATGGCTGCAAATATGATAGGTGTAAACAAATCAATAATAGTTGTTGCGGCGGGACCGTTTCAATTTGCAATGGTTAATCCTGTGATAACAAAAAAGTCAGGTGAATATAAGACAGAAGAGGGATGCCTGTCACTGGACGGAGTAAGACCATGCATAAGATATGAAGAGATAGAAGTTGATTATCTTGACAGTAATTTTAAGCCGCAGCATGGAAAATACAGCGGATTTACGGCACAGATAATACAGCATGAGGTGGACCATTGTAATGGGGTGGTGATATAATATTGTGAACAAAATAGGTCTGAATTTAGAAGTATAATGTTATTACTAAAATTTGTACAATGTACAGAAATAAGGAGTGACAATATGGAGATTAAAAGAAACGCATAAATTCAGCCGTGCACAATGAAAATGGTGCTTGGCAGATGATTTTCGGAGTGAATACACTGCCGGAGTATCGCAAACACGGATACGCCGCACAATTGATTTGTCGTGCGGTTGACGATGCAAAGCAGCAAGGCCGCAAAGGGCTTCAAATGCGGCTGACTTTCTGATGATATTTTTATGAATGAAAATTATATAATAAACAAATATAAAAATACAAAAAGAGGTACATATCATGGAATTACAGGATGTATTAAATGAAAGACGAAGTATCAGAAGTTATGATGCTGATAAAAAAGTTACAAAAGAGCAGCTTGAAATTATTATAAATGCAGCTATATTGGCTCCTTCATGGAAAAATTTACAGACGTCAAGATATTACTGCATTTTATCGGATGAAATGATTAAAGAATTCTCTGATAAATGTCTGCCGGAATTCAATCAGAAAAATTCAGAAGGAGCGGCACTTGTCGTAACAACATTTGTAAAAAATTGCGTGGGATTTGACAGATTATCAGGAGAGCCAGTCAATGAATGTGCCAACGGCTGGGGATATTATGATTTGGGGCTGCAAAATGAAAATTTTGTTCTTAAAGCCAAAGAATCGGGACTTGACACATTGATTATGGGAATTCGTGATGGTGAGGCAATAAGAGAATTTCTTAACGTACCCGAAACCGAACAGGTTGTTTCTGTAATTGCGGTTGGATATGCCGCTAAGGATTCCCATATGCCAAAACGAAAAAATGTTTCGGACATAACAAAGTTTTATTAAATAATATGGTAACAAAGTGCTATAATAGATTAAATACAGGTAGTGACATTAAATGAATTTGTCAATAAATTTGAATTAAAATAAAGTTTTAATATTAAATAGGTATTATTAAGGCAATGGAATGGTATTATGAAAACAAGAGAAGAAGCATTGGCATACGGCTTATCATTTAAGGATACATATATAGAGGCTCCGTTTCATGATGAAAACTGGCAGCTTGTGAGAGTAAAAAGCAATAAAAAAGCATTTTTGTGGACTTATGAACGGAATGGTTATATTAATCTTAATGTAAAAGTTTCACCTGAGTGGAGAGATTTCTGGCGAAGTGCCTATGCATCTGTAGTTGCGGGATATCATCAGAATAAGGAACATTGGAACACTATTATCCTTGACGGTTCAATACCGGATAAAGATATTAAAAGAATGATAGCGGAAAGCTATGACCTTGTATCTGACAGCCCGACAAAAAGAATATATAGTGCGGTTAAAAAGATTCCGAGAGGATGCGTAGCCACATATGGACAGATTGCTGAACTTGCAGGTGACAGAAAAATGGCACGTGCGGTTGGCAATGCATTGCATAAAAATCCTGATCCTGAAAATATTCCGTGCTACAGGGTTGTGAATTTCAAGGGAGAACTTTCGGGGGAGTTTGCGTTCGGAGGAGCAGGAAAACAGGCAGAACTGCTTGAAGCTGACGGAGTAGAAGTTATAAATGGAAAAGTTGATTTAAAGAAGTATGGCATGAATATTTATTTATAAAATTAAATCGACAATTTATATTTTATATGATAGACTTAAAAAGTAGCTTATATTAATGATTTATACGTTTTTTTTGGATAAGGGACAGAATATGGAGAAGAACAAGAGATATAGTACGAGTTTATTTGTTATATTATGCCTGTTGCTCAATCTTTCGGGCAAGTGTCTGGCACAATGGCTTAAGCTTCCTATATGGATGGATTCTTTCGGAACTATAGCCGCCACATATGTGCTTGGTCCTGTATGTGGTGTTATTGTCGGAGTTACCCTTAATACATTATATTCTATAATTTATTCCTGGACATATATTTGTTATGCTGTTGTAAGTGCTTTAATTGCAGTAATTGCAGGAGTGTGTATCAAAAAAGATTACATGAAAACACTTCTAGGAGCACTGACGGCAAGCTTCTATATTGCATTTGTATCTTGTGTAGTGTCTGTAATTTTCAATTATATTTTTTTCAATGGTTATACAAATAATATTTGGGGAGACGGAGTTATTGATTCCCTTATAAGCATAGGTTTTAATAATATTATAAGTTACGCTGCGGGAGAATTTTATGTTGATTTTCTTGATAAGGTTATAGTGGTATTAATTCTGTTTGTTTTTGTGAAATTTGACAAAGGATGGAAAAGATTCGATAAAAGAGTAATATCGGTGTGTCTGATGTTTGCGTTGGCATCATCGGTTATAGCCCGGATTGGGCAGAATATGAATCTGTCAATAGAAGCACAGGCAAAAACCCAGAATGAACAACAAAAAGATTCTGATGTAATGGTACAATCAGATAACGATAAAATACAGGATTACAGTTCTTATCTTCAGACGGTGTACGGAAGAGAAAACGGAATACCGGGCGGCTGTGCCAATGATATTGTGCAGACGAATGACGGAATATTGTGGATAGGTACATACGGCGGACTTTATAGATATAACGGAAAAGAATTCGTATGGATTGATGAGTATGATTCGATAAAAAGCGTTAATTGTATGTATCTTGATGAAGAGGGCAGATTATGGATAGGAACCAATGATAATGGCTTGTCTATTATGATAAACGAACAGGTTGCCAATGTTGTATCGGAAAAAGATGGTTTATCTGATGATGCTGTAAAATGTATAACACAGGGAACAGATGGCTGTTATTACGTCGGAACAACAGGCAAGATGTCGGTATTATCCATGGCGGGCGGACTTTCCGTAAAAAAGGTAATAGATGACGTCACATATGCTGTAAGCATTGATGCCGACAAGAGTGGAAATGTTGCAGCGGTAAGTGATAGCGGAAAATTAAACATAATAAGGGATACGGATGTAATATCGCAATATGTTCCGGCTGACGGAAGTACATATACAACCTGTACATTTGATGAAGATGGTATATTGTATGCAGGAACATCTGCAGATAGTATTGATGTATACAGAGTTGACGAAGGTATTCTTACGTTAATTGATAATCACAAATGTAATGAATTAAAAAATATAAAAAGCCTGAAATTTGTTGATAATATATCGTCAAGAGAAGAGATTTTATTCGTTTGTGCGGATAACGGAATAGGATATTATAACAACATCGGTGATTTTGTAAAACTTAATACGGGAAATTTTAACAGCTCAATAGATAACATGACTTATGATTATCAGGGAAATCTTTGGTTTGTATCATCGCGACAGGGGATTTTAAGGCTCAGTAAATCAGCATTTACACAGCTCTACAATACATATGCTACAGACAGCTCGGTAGTTAATACCGTTACCTGGTGGAATGATGGATTTTACATAGGAACCGACAACGGATTATATGTTTCTAAAGATGAGAACACAAATATAAAAGGAAGAAGTATCACACCTGTTATTGATGTGTTAAACGGAGTTAGAATTCGCTGCTTAAAAGAGGACAGCAAAGGAAATCTGTGGATATGTACATCGCGAGCTGGCGTATATAAGCTGACAACTGACGGTGGTGTAAAAAAATATGATAAAAGCAACGGACTTAACGGCGAACTCTACAGAACGGTAACGGAATTGTCCGATAATACAATACTTGTTGCCGGGGATTCGGGAATGAGTTTTATAAAAGATGATGATTCAGTCTATAACATAGGAACACAGATGATAAACAGCAAGGTTCTGTGTACTTTGCAGGCAGATGATAAGACAATATTTGCGGGTACGGATGGAAATGGAATAGAAGTCATACGTGATGGTGTTATTGTGGGTAATTTCGGCAAAAATGAAGGACTTAGTTCGGGAGTTATTTTAAGAATGGTTGAAGACAGTTCCGGTGATGGCATATTTATTGTTACAAGTAACAGTATATGCTATATGGATAAGACACAAAATATACGTGTGCTTAAAAATTTTCCGTACTATAACAATTACGATATTGTCAATGGAAAAGATGGCATGCTGTTTGTTTTGAGTTCTGCGGGGATTTTTGTGGTAGATGAGAAAAAGCTGCTGTCAGGCGATGATGTGGAATATCGTTTGCTTAATAATCAGTCGGGACTTCAAAATGCAATTACGCCTAATTCATGGAATTACCAGGATAAAAATAACAATCTTTATATTTCAACGGAAGATGGCGTAATAGTTATAAACCTGGAAAATTACACCTCTAATATCAGGTCATACCGAATACAGATGAAATCGATTCAGGTAGATGATGAACTTATCAGAGTAAGAAGAGGGGAAGATATATATATTAACAGCGGGGCACATGTTCTGGAAATGTTTCCGGAGATAGTTAATTATTCGGTAAATGTTCCGTATGTCAGTATATATTTGGAAGGTTATGACAGCGAGCCGAGGGTTATGCTTCAAAGCGAAATGAATAATATAGTATACAGAAATATACCTGTCGGAACATACAAATTTCATCTTGCAGTGCTTGATGATAAGGGAAAAGTGACGGTAACAGAAAATATATATACTATTATTAAAAAAGCCGAAATGTATGACAACTGGTGGTTTAAAATATATATGGTTGCTGTATTTGCAATTATAGTAGCATATATTACTTGGATAATATTTCATACACAGGTTAAAAGAACTCTTGATTTTCAGAAAAAAGAGCTTGAATTTGTCAAGAAGCAGCTTGAAATGGGTAACGAAACCGTTATGACAATAGCGAGGACCGTAGATGCAAAAGATATAAATACAAGCCAGCATTCATTAAGAGTTTCCGAATATTCCGTGCTTATAGCGAAAGCATTGGGCTACAACGAGGACGAATGTGAAAACCTGAAAAAAGCGGCACTTTTGCATGATATAGGAAAGATAGGTATTCCTGACAGAATTCTTAATAAGCCCGACAGACTTACTGATGAGGAATATGCACTTATGAAATCGCATGTTGAAAAAGGTGCACAGATACTTAAAAATTTCACGCTTATAAATCATGTTGAGGAAGGTGCGTTATATCACCATGAAAGATATGACGGAAGCGGTTATATGTATGGTCTTAAAGGTGAAGAAATACCGCTTAATGCAAGAATTATCGGAATTGCAGACGCTTTTGACGCGATGACGGCAAACAGAGTATACAGGAAAAAACTTGATAAGGATTATGTTATCAGAGAAATTAAACGTGGAAGCGGTACACAGTTTGACCCTAAACTTGTAGAAATAATGCTTGGTCTTATTGAAAAAGGCCTTATTGATATAGACAATCTGTATAAGGATGGTGAAAATCATGTGGAACAATGATATTAAAGAAAAGATAAAAAAAACACTGTCATATACAGCGAAAAGAGACTGCATAATAACATTGATAACATGTATAGTGGTAAGTATAGTTATAGGTGCATTTATTGTTTATTTAAGGCGTGATGAAGATAAAACCATAAAAGTAGGAGTTGTCTACGTCGGAGATGCAAGTACAATGTATACAAATAATTTTATAGAGGCATTGTCTGATATAGAACAGGAATATAATGGTAAAGTTGAAATTGTTTCTATGTATAATGTTGCCGAGGGAACCGAGAGGGACTATCTTGAGAGGCTGGTCAGTGATGGTTGTAATATGATTTTTTCGACAAGTTATAATTACGGTGTGACTACAAAAGAATTGGCACAGAAATACCCCGAGGTGCAATTTTGCATGGCAACATGTTCCAATGCCAATGAAGAACCGTATCTGAAAAATTATCATACATTTATGGGAGCAATATATCAGGGTAGATATGCCGCAGGTGTGGCCGCAGGAATGAAGCTTAAAGAACTTATAGATGACGGCATAATTTCGGAGTCCGAGGCAAAAATAGGATATGTCGGTGCGTATCCTTACGCCGAGGTTATATCGGGATATACGGCATTTCTTCTCGGTGCAAGGTCTGTTGTGCCGCAGGCGGTTATGACCGTTAAGTATACAAATTCATGGAATGATTACCGTACCGAAAAGAAGTACGCTAGGGAATTAATAGACGAGCATTGTATAATTATATCGCAACATTCCGATACGGCAGGTCCGGCTACCGCATGCGAAGAAACATCTTCAGATGTACCAGTATACAATGTGAGTTATAATCAGAGCATGCTCGACATTGCACCTACAACTTATCTGACAGGCTGCAAAATTAACTGGAAACCGTATATGAAATCAGCTATAGATGCAGTTCTTAATGATAAAGTGATAGAGAAGCATGTTAAAGGCAATGTAAACGGAAATGATGTCGGTGCGGGATTTGACGAGGAATGGGTATCAATGCTGGAATTCAATGATATAGCTGTTGCAAACGGCACCAAAGAGAGGGTGGAAAAGGCTATTGAACAGTTTAAAAAGGGCAATATAAATGTATTTCAGGGTGACTATATCGGAGTAAATCCTGATAATCCTTCAGAGCAGATAGATTTAAAAGAAGGATATATTGAAAATGAGTACAGTTCAGCCCCAACATTTAAGTATATATTAAAGGATATAATTACTGTTGAGTAATCGCTTTTAAGATTGGCTGGAGATAAAAATCCAATATTGTTAAAAATTATCATCTGCTTATAATTGTGCCTACAAGATGTGGAACAGGCAGAGACTGTTAAGTTTTAGCGGTTTTTTGATATAATTCAGTATATACTTTTAATGAAATGCATTGCAAAAAGCAATACACTGTGGTACATTAAAACAAACAGGAGGTGTATATTATGGCAGCAAAAACAGCAAATGTTACAGCACGTATTCAACCAAATATAAAAGAACAGGCAGAAGCGATTCTGGAAAGGCTAGGGATTCCTGTATCTGTATTTATTGATATGACATACAGGCAGGTTATTATGAGGGATGGAATACCTTTTTCTCTGGATATTCCGGATAAGCTTATTACAAGAGATACATTAACAAAAACGGAATTTGATACTATGATGCAAAATGGTTTATCACAGGCTAAGCGAGATGATTCTGTTTCTGTTGAGGAGGCTTTCAGTCAGTTGAAAAAGGGAATTTAATGTATGGATAATGAATATGAAGTAAAAGTTACCAGGCAGGCATTAGAACATATGAGGGGAATTGTACATTATATTTCATATGACCTTATGAATCCGAAAGCTGCTGATAATTTATTGGATGATTTGAAATCGTCAATACTGAAATTGTCAGTTTTACCAAAGAAACACCCATTGATAGAAGAAGAACCGTGGAGAAGCGAAGGTGTACGTAAAATTATAGTGAAAAATTTTTTGGTGTATTACTGGATAGACGATGAATGTAACAAAGTTTATGTAACAGCAGTGATTTATAATAAGAGAGACCAGATAAAACAACTGAAAAATATGGATATGCAATAAAAACTGCCTATATGAAAAACCGCTGAGACCGTGGAGTTTCAGCGGTTTTTTGTTTGGGACTGTCTCTGAATCTCAAAAATCCCCAAAATCTTCTTGTTATATGACAGTATTAGTGCTATTATCAAGTTAAAAAGTTAGAACTATCTAACTAAAGACAGACACAACATACTATCTAATATGAGTAAAATAAAACAAGGAGGAGTCTATGTTTATAAATATAAAAGATGCAAGAAAGCATTACGGTGAGGGTGAGACACTGGTTAATGCACTTGATGGGGTAAGCCTCTCATTGAATGAGGGCAGAATATACGTTATCCTGGGACCGTCAGGCTCGGGGAAAAGTACTCTTCTTAATATGATAGGCGGACTTGATTCACTTGATTCAGGCGAAATCACGATTGCAGACAGGAATATAAGCGGCAGTGATAAGAAAAAACTTATTGATTACAGATGTGAAGATGTGGGTTTCGTTTTTCAGTTTTACAACTTGATTCCCGACCTTACAGTGCAGGAAAATATAGAGGTTGTATCGGATATTTCAAAGAATCCTCTTGATATAGAAGAAGTTATGACGGCACTCGACATAGAAAAATACAGAAATCGTTTTCCAAAAGAACTTTCAGGCGGACAACAGCAGAGAGCCGCAATTGCAAGAGCACTGATAAAAAATCCGAAGATACTCTTGTGCGATGAGCTTACAGGTGCACTTGATTCAAAATCATCAAGAAGCGTGCTCAAATTCATAGAAAAAATCAACGAACAATTTAAGACCACAATAATAATCATAACGCATAACGAAGCCATTGCAGATATGGCGGATTCGGTTATAAGAATAAAGGACGGACGCATTGCGGATTATACCGAAAATTCACATAAACTTTCGGCAGAAGAACTTGCGTTATAATTTACGCGTAAAAGTGTTGTGACCGCTTCGTATGTATACACGGACACGGGCGGATATGGCAGTTATGTGCAAATAGTGATTATAAGGAGGTCAAAAAATGACTCTTAACAAGAGATATTTACGAAATATTAAAGAAAATCTGTCTTTCTATATTGCATCATCAGTGCTTACGGTTGTTGCACTGCTTTTGTTTTATCTTTTTTACATAGCGGGAAGCGGAATCAAAAAATACGGAGATGAATTTTTTGAAAAATATAATCTTGAAGATGCCACATTTACAACATATCTGGAAATTCCCGATGAAAAGAATTCCGATATAGAAAATAAATACAATGTTATATTTGAAAAAGAACATTTTGTTAATATAAACGAAGATGATTATAAAGTCAGAGTTTTTAAGGCAAATAAAAAAATTGATTTGTATGAAATTGTTGATGGTGAAGATGTATCGAAAGACGATGAAATTGTTATATCAAAAGGTTATGCTGTCAGCCAAAATATAAAAATAGGCGACAAAGTTAAGATTAAGGGCAAGGAATATACGGTTACAGGTAAATTTCTTCGCCCTGATTATCTTTATATGCTTGAAAACAGCTGTTATTGTCAGAAGAAAAGCTGAAAAAGTAGATATGGTAGAGAGTCTTAAAGATAACAGGGAGTGATAATTATGAATAATGAGAAAAAAATAAAACCTGTGCTTAACGGAACGGCGGAGACAATGTTACAGTGCTTTTATGCAAGGGCAATGCACAGTAAAAATCCAAAAAATAAATTTCACGACGCAAAAGCCGAAGAACTCGTGGAAAAGATAGATTATGATTTCAGCAACGCAAAAAAAGATACGGCGATGAGCGGAGGTATTGTTGCAAGAAGTGTTGTATTTGACGAACTGGTTGGAGATTTTATTTCAAAAAATCCCGACTGTACGGTTGTAAATATTGCCTGCGGGCTTGATACGAGGGCATACCGCATGGATAATGGATTGTTGACCTGGTACAATCTCGATTTGCCTGAAACTATAGAAGTGCGAGATTCCGTATACAACGAATCGGGCAGAATATCTACGATTGCTTGTTCCGTACTTGATAAAGCATGGGTGAATCAGGTTAAAGTGAGAGAAAAAATGCTTTTTATTATTGAGGGACTTACAATGTATATGTCTGCCGATGAGGTGAAGACAATGCTTGGAATTATAAGGGATAATTTTGATAATGCATATGTGTGCATGGAAACATTATGCCCTTTATTTGTAAAAAAAGAAGGCATCGAGAAATCAATAAAAGCCACAGGTGCAACATTTACATGGGGTGCCGACAAATTTGAAGATTTAAAGGATATTGCTGTGGGGTTTAAAAAAGTCAAAAACGACAATATAGCAAGAGGAATGGCGACACTTAATCCTGCATATAAGCTTGTGACATGGATGCCCGTAGTAAAAAGATTTGCGGAAAAAATTCTTGTGTTTGAGAAAGAATAATGTCGTTACATATATTATCGGTAGTCATCCTGAAGTTTTGTGGTTGATGCTTCTTTTCCGAATACACCTGCATTTCCTATGCATCCTGAACATCTGGCAGTCTGTTCACATTGAAAGCAAAACATTTCTTTATCCATTAAGTTGAAGTTGCAAAGAAAGAGGTGTTTGAGGTTGGATTTAATTACGTCGTTGTGATTTAAAAAAGTAGGATTTAAAAAAGTAGGACAGTTTTTATATGGAAATCTGCCGCTTTTTCTGGTAAAATAATAGAAAAATTTATACGAGGAGAATTTTAATGAAAATAGGTATTTTAGGATATGGAAATCTTGGAAGAGGTGTAGAATGTGCAATTAAGCAGAATCCTGATATGGAACTTGCAGCTGTTTTTACGAGACGTGCACCGGAAACAGTGTCAATTCTTACAGAGAGTGCGGCAGTTTGTTCTGTTGATGACATTGCACAGTGGAAAGATAAAATTGATGTTATGATTCTTTGTGGCGGAAGTGCAACAGATTTGCCGGTTCAGACACCTGAGTATGCAAAGATGTTTAATGTTGTTGACAGTTTTGATACACATGCAAGAATTCCTGAACATTTTGCGAATGTTGACGCATCTGCAAAGGAAAGCGGACATGTCGGAATTATTTCCGTTGGCTGGGACCCGGGAATGTTTTCTTTAAACCGTATGTATGCAAATGCAATTTTACCTGAGGGACGTGATTATACATTCTGGGGAAAAGGTGTAAGTCAGGGCCATTCAGATGCAATCCGCCGAGTTGAAGGTGTTAAGGACGGAAAGCAGTATACAATTCCTGTAGAATCAGCTCTTGAGGCTGTAAGAAATGGTGAGAATCCTGAACTTACTACAAGGCAGAAACATACAAGAGAGTGTTTTGTTGTTCTTGAAGAGGGGGCTGATGCAAAAAAGGTTGAAGAAGAAATTAAGAATATGCCAAACTATTTCGCAGAATACGATACCACAGTGCATTTTATCAGCGAAGAGGAATTAAAGAAGAACCACAGCGGAATCCCACACGGTGGATTTGTTATCCGTTCAGGTAAGACGGGCTGGAATCAGGAAAATAATCATGTTATTGAGTATAGCTTAAAGCTTGATTCAAATCCCGAATTTACATCATGTGTCATTGTGGCATATGCAAGAGCTGCATACCGTCTTTACAAAGAAGGTCAGAGCGGCTGTAAGACTGTATTTGATATTGCACCTGCATATCTGAGTGCAAAAGACGGAGCAGAGCTTAGGAAGACACTCCTGTAATTATAATCATAGCAATTTAAGGAGAGTATTTAAGATGGAACATATATCAAGAAATGCTGCATTTGAATTACTAAAAAAATATAACAAAGATTCTTTTCACATTCAGCATGCACTTACTGTTGAGGCAGTGATGAAATGGTATGCCAATGAATTAGGATATGGTGATGATGCACAATATTGGGGAATTGTAGGACTTCTACATGATATTGATTTTGAACTTTATCCCGACCAGCATTGTATAAAGGCACCTGAATTGTTAAGAGAGGGCGGTGTGTCAGAAGATATTATTCATGGAGTTGTTTCCCATGGTTATGGGATAACAGTTGATGTTGCACCGGAACATGAAATGGAAAAAGTGCTTTTTGCGGCAGACGAGCTAACAGGTCTCATATGGGCAGCAGCTCTTATGCGTCCGTCAAAGAGCACAAAAGACATGGAACTTAAATCATTAAAAAAGAAATATAAGAGCAAAGGTTTTGCAGCAGGCTGTTCAAGAGAGGTTATTGAACGCGGTGCACAACAGCTCGGCTGGGAACTTGAAAAACTTCTTACAATGACACTTGCAGCAATGGCTGCATCAGAGGATACAATTAATGAAGAAATTGAGAGCATGAATGCAAATGGCAGTAATTGAACTGGAAAAAAACATTTCATATATAGAGCCGACGCAAAATCCATTGTCGGCAAATGTCGTGCTGATTGAAGGAGAAAATAATCTGTGGCTGTACGATGTCGGAAATAATCCGTGTGTGCCACAGATTATATCTGCTTTTAACACTTCAAATAAGAAGATAAATGTGATTTTGTCTCATTTTCATGCAGACCATATAGGTAATCTTGATAAAATCAGCTATTCAAATGTGTATCAGGGCAGATTGACTTATAAATATACGAAAACAGGTGAAATACTGGAAAATGATTTGTATTTTTGTGATGGTAATATGAATCTTCATATTTTTCCACTCCCGTCAAGTCATGCCAAAGGTTCTCTGGCATTGGAAATAAATGAAAAATACTGTTTTTTGGGAGATGGTGTTTATGCAATGCAAAAAGGTGAAAAAAGGCTTTATAATGCAGGAATTCTTAAAGAAGAAATTGAAATTCTAAAAAATATAAAAGCACAACATTTTATGCTTAGCCACAGAAATCCTTTTGATAATTCAAAGGATTCGGTTATAAGGCTGCTAGATGGGATATATGCCAAAAGAAAAAGCGGAGAGCCGTATATTTCCGGCATTGATGGGGAATGAGAGGTATTAAGTTAGTCGTATCAGAAAGTATGCAGAGTATATTTATGTAATCTGCACACTTTACATTTACACAAAATAGGTATACTATATAATTAAAATTCCACTATATACAGGAGGAGAATTATGAATTATTCTATTAATACAAAATGCGTACAGGCAGGTTATACACCGGGCAATGGCGAACCAAGACAGATTCCTATTATCCAGTCAACAACATTTAAGTATGATACAAGCGAAGATATGGGAAAGCTTTTTGACCTTGAGGCATCAGGATATTTTTATACAAGATTGCAGAATCCGACCAATGATTATGTAGCTTCAAAGATTGCAGCACTTGAGGGTGGTACAGCGGCAATGCTTACTTCATCAGGTCAGGCAGCCAATTTTTTTGCGTTGTTTAATATATGCGAAGCAGGAAGCCACATTGTTTCTTCATCATCTATTTATGGTGGAACATTTAATCTTATTGAAGTAACTATGAAAAAAATGGGCATAGATGTGACATTTGTAGACCCTGATTGCACAGATGAGGAACTTAATGCTGCATTTAAGGATAATACAAGAGCTGTTTTTGGAGAGTCAATAGCCAATCCGGCACTTACAGTTCTTGATATAGAGAAATTTGCAAAAGCAGCACATGAACATGGTGTACCGCTTATTGTAGATAATACATTCCCTACTCCGGTTAATTTAAGACCTATAGAATGGGGAGCTGATATTGTTACACATTCTACAACAAAATATATGGACGGACATGGTGCAGCTGTAGGCGGTGCGATTGTAGACAGTGGTAAGTTTGACTGGATGGCACATGCTGACAAATTTCCGGGACTTTGTACTCCTGATGAGTCATATCATGGAATTACATATGCAGAGAAGTTTGGTAAAGAGGGTGCATTTATAACTAAGTGTACTTCACAGCTTATGAGGGATTTGGGCTGTATTCAGTCACCTCAGAATGCTTTTATTTTAAATCTCGGTCTGGAGTCACTTCATGTGCGTATGCCAAGACATGTGGAGAACGGACAGGCTGTTGCAGAATTTCTTGAGAAGCAGGATAAGGTTGAATTTGTCAATTATCCGGGACTTCCATCGAATAAATATTATGAAATAGCAAAGAAATATATGCCAAACGGAGGTTGTGGTGTAGTTTCCTTTGAATTAAAAGGTGGAAGAGAAGCAGCAGAAAAGTTCATGAAGAATCTTAAACTTGCAGCAATTGAGACTCATGTAGCTGATGCGAGAACATGCTGCCTTAATCCTGCAACATCAACACACAGACAGATGAATGATGAACAGCTTGCAGCGGCGGGAATTCCAGCGGGACTTATACGTATATCATGTGGTCTTGAAGATAAGAATGATTTGATTGCCGATATCAAGCAGGCACTTGATGCTATTTAATAAAAATTTAATAAACATCTTCAAATAAGCTTGAAGAGCATGTTAATTAAGTAATATTTCAAAAGGAGAAGCTCACGGGCTTCTCCTTTTTGGACTCAGGTTATTCATTATATTAAAATCTTGCAAGCATACGGCTTAGGATTTTATCGCATATAAATGTATAAGCAGAACTAAAGATATTTGCACTTATTCTTAAAATAACAGCGTATTGGGCACCGAAAAGCCCTGCTGCAATAGATAGTGCACCAAATGTATTAAAAGCTGTCTGCCATGCATATCCTGCTGAATATCCAACACCGATACCACCGATTATTCCTATATAAGGGTACATTGATGAAGGCAGTACATAGTAAAGGACAAGGAAAAGAAGGCATCCGACTATATTAAAAAGTCCTCTTTTCACAGCTCTTGGCTTTATGTCATTTGAAAATGGAAGGCAGACTGACATACAGGCGATACCTGCCCACATGGCACGAGGGAGGTTGAGCAGTGACATTGCAAGTATTGAACTTGATACAATAAAAGTTAGTTTAATATACCATTTTGTGCGTGATGAAGTAATATTAAATTCTGAAAATAAATTTTTAAAAGTACGATGGTAAGGTCTGTTTTTCTGATTTTTGTAAAAAACAATCATGCATATAAGCATGCCTGCTGACAAACCTGCAATTCGCATAAGATAATCGTGTCCGCTTACATCATATCCCAGAAGCAGGAGATAACTGAGAACAAATGTTGAATGGTTATACATAATGACATTATGACAGCTGAAAATCATAAGGAGCATTATACATAAGAAATTAATAAAAAATGCCGGTATGGCAGGCACCATATTTGCAAGACGAGGACCGGCAGCTAATATTACAAATATACCTGCAATTGAAATAAGTCCGTGATTTGTCTGAATACCAAAATCAGCCTGTCTGAGTACAAGTACAGAAAGCAGAACGCATACACCAACGACGCTGTTACTGTTTCCTGTCAACATACTGAAAATAGTTACAATTGCAACGCAGAATATCATTACAAGATAAACCTTGAAATTATATATTAAAATATGTCTGAATTTTTCTTTTTTGTCATGTGTATTTTTGATTAACTGCTTAGAACCTGCAGAACTAAGCTGTAATTCCTGATAAAATGTCATAGAAATCTCCTTGTGATGATGTAAAAATAATCCCCACAATAGATAGGGTTGAATAATATAACATTAATGACGGATTATGTCAAATAATTTTAATTTTACATGTAAAATTTTAGATGCAAATTTAAATAATAAGTACCAATGCAAAAATAAAAGTTATATAATAAAATTATAGGGAAGAAGGGGAATGACAGCTGCCTGACAAAAAAGGGAGAGAGTATCAGGACAGCTATCGGAGTTTATGAAAAGGTTTTATCTAATGTCTTTCGACATTGTCTATATTACAGATAAAATGTGATTAATAATTGTTGATTTTATGAAAAAATTGTGAAAAACATGAAGTGTCTCGAAGAAAACAAAAAACAGGATACAGAAAGGCGGTTAATATGAAAGTTGGAATTATAGGAATGGGAAATATGGGTGCAAAATATGCCCTGATGATAGCAAAAGGTGATGTCAAAGGCATGGAACTTGCTGCGATAACAAGAGTTACCGATGAAAGATGGGATATGATTAGACAATATGTTTCACCTGAACTTATGAAGTTTAATTCGGGTGACGATATGTATGCTGCCATAGATGACAACAGTCTGTCAGTGGATGCAGTAATAATAGTAACACCACATTATTCACATGAAGAACTTGTTAAGAAAGCGTTTGAACGTGGAATAAGTGTACTTTGTGATAAACCTGCAGGAGTTTATTCAAGACAGGCAAGAAGTATGTGGGAGGCATATCAGAGTGCAAAAAAAAGCTGTCCGAAACTTCAATACGGATTCATTTTCCATCAGAGAACATTTCCTGTTTATAGAAAAATAAAAGAAATAATCGATAATAAAACGTATGGTAATATTAAAAGGGTAAACTGGGTTATTACAGACTGGTACAGACCTGATGCATATTATGAATCTGGTAAATGGAGAGCAACGTGGAAATATGACGGAGGAGGAACTCTGCTTAACCAGTGTCCTCATAATCTTGATTTATTGTCATGGATATGTGGAAATCCTTCAGATGTTGCCGGATTTTGCAGCGAAGGCAAGTATCATCCGATAGAGGTAGAAGATGATGTCACAGCATATATGGAATGGGAGAATGGTGCAAGCGGAGTGTTCATTGCATCAACAGGCGAGGCACCCGGTGTCAACAGGTTGGAGATAAGTCTTGATAATGCTCTTCTTGTATGTGACAAAGGCCAGCTTCGTGTATGTGAACTTGACAAGCCGGAAATAGAATACAGAAGAGGAAATGGTGATTTATTTGCTAAGCCAAAGTATGAGTGGAAAGATATAAAGACAGAGCCAAATGATGGTGCATATGAAAAACTACTGACCGAATATGCAGCGGGAAGGTGTGTTGCAAATGGAGACGAAGCTATTAACAGTCTTTATTTATCCAATGCAATATACCTTTCATCATGGAAAAACAGAAAAGTTGCATTGCCTGTAAGTGGCAGCAGATATGAACTTATGTTTGAAAAACAGTTTGAAAAAGAACTTGAAAAAAAGATTAATAAAGCTATAAGACGTAAGTGATAGAATAGCAGAAGCCGCGGTTTTATATAACTGCGGCTTCTAAAGATTTTTCGAGATTTTTCAATTCTTTTAATTCTCTTATTGTAAAATATCCACATACAATGGCGGCGGCTGCATCGGCGATAGGACCTGCATACATTACGCCATCAATTCCCATAAAAATAGGGAAAATAATTATAAGCGGAAGCAGGAACAATATCTGTCTTGTAAGTGACATAAATACACCAAGTCTTGATTTACCTATAGAATTAAAGAAATTTGATGTTACAGGCTGTATTCCGTTGATGATTGTCAAAAACATATATATTCTGAAATACCTTTCAGAAAACTTAAAATATAATTCACTTCCGTTACCGAATATACTGATAATCTGGCGTGGAAATACCTGAAAACATACAAATGCAATAAGCGATAAACCGGAAGCTGCAGCAAGTGCCAGCAGATATGTTTTACGTACACGTTTATATTTTTTTGCTCCGTAATTAAAGCCGATAACAGGCTGTGTTCCCTGAGATATTCCGATTACAAATGACATAAATATCATATTTACTTTTGTGATAATTCCGGCACACGCGAGAGGAATATCACCGCCATATACAGACATTGCACCATAATGTGCAAGTGTGTTATTCATTACAATCTGAACGGCTGTCATTGCAATCTGGTTGAAACATGCACTTGCTCCGAGGATAAAAATATTTTTCCAATGATGCAATGAAACTGTAAAGCTGCTTTTGCTTAATTTTATATTTTTAAAATGAAACATATAGCGTAAACTTATGCAAAATGAAATTATCTGTCCAATAATAGTTGCAAGTGCGGCACCTGTCATTCCCATCTTAAATACAAATATGAAGACAGGATCAAGAATTGTATTTACAATTGCACCGATAAGCATTGATGTCATTGAATAGTTTGGACTACCATCTGCGAGAATCAGCTTGCTCATTCCTGTATTGGCTATCAGAAATGGAAAGCCTATAGCAGTAATACGCGTATATGCCTCTGCATATGGAAGTACATCAGGTGTTGCACCGAAAAATTTAAGCATTGGCGTAAGGAATATGGTGGTTATAAGAAATAAAAATATTCCCATTATAGCCATAAGAATTATTCCATTGCCGGCATATTTTTCTGATTCTTTCTTTTCACCTGCACCAAGATGCAGTGAGTAATTGGTTGCACAACCAATTCCGAGCAGGAGTGATATAGCCGTGCATGTTGTTGATAGTGGAAATGCAATATTTGTTGCTGCATTTCCAAGCATACCGATACCCTGACCGATAAAAATCTGATCGACGATGTTGTATAACGCAGTAACAAGCATTGATATAATACATGGAATTGCAAATCCTACAAGAAGTTTTCCCTCGTTTTTGTACCCGAGTGGATTTTCATTTTCATTATTGATGCTCATTGTGTGTTATCCTTTCTGATAAAATAATCAATTATTCTTCAAATGAAACAATCTGTGTTGCATTATTATAACCAAGCTGCTGCATTTTTTTCTGGAGATTATTAAGAGCTTTATCATATTTTAAGAAAGCATCATATGTATCGTTAAAATATGAGAGAGCTTTTTTGTCATCCCCATCTTCTTTTGCCTGCCATGATAGAGTGGCAAAGTGATGAAGAACTTCATGCGTTTTGACAAGCTGACCAAATTCCGGACTTTCAGTAAGACGGCTGTCAGTTTGGCTGTTCAGCCATTTTCCAAGCTTGCATCCCAAAGGGTTATCAACCTGTTTTTTCTTTAAGTGTTCAAATCCGACAATATTGTTGTATACACGCCATGTAAGAACATAGTGATCTACTTCAAATACACGCATCCAGTCCTGCTGTGTGATATTAGAACATCCACGAACCAGGTCACTTCTGGTCTTGTCAAGATAACGTCCTAATTTAAATACACGTTGTCCTGATTGTATACATTCATCAGATAAAATGTTATAACTTTGAGAAATATTTTCAATTTGTTTTGCTAATGATTTTGTTACACCGGTTTGCGTGTCAATGTCGTTAAATATACTGTCAACGCTTACGCTTATGTTGTCCATCTGGTCATTCATCTGCTGTATGGCGGCAAGCGACTGCTCAACTTTCTTATTTCCTTCTCCAAGTGTGAGAGTTGTCTCATCCATTGCAGAGGCAAGTGAGTCAATGCTTTCTCTTAATTCAGCAACATATTTTACAATATCTTCGGCTGATTGTGAAGTGTTTGAAGATAAAATTCTTACCTGTTCGGCAACGACAGAAAAGCCTTTTCCGGCTTCACCTGCTCTTGCAGCTTCAATAGAAGCATTTAAGGCAAGAAGATTACTCTGGCTTGCGACATTTTGGACAATGTCAACAATTTCTTCTATTTTATTGATTTTTCCTTTGAAATCCTGGACATTCTGATTGATAGTGCTGATTTTTTCAGATGATTTATTGACAGCTTTAATACTGTCATTCATGTCTGTAGTTATATTTTGTGAAACTGATAGAATTTTGTGAGTGTTTGTGCGGATATCTCCCATTGCATCAGAAATGTTTTCAATAGAACTTTCGAGATGCTGGCTGGAATTTTCCATGTGCTGTATTGATTTTGTCTGTGATTCGACCTGTTCCAGAGTATTCTTTATAAGAGTGTTGTCACCGATAACACCCATTGTTTCATTGAGACGCATTACAACAGGGTTATTTACTTCTGTAAAAACATGCAGCATTTTATTGAGTTTTTCACCATATTCGGGGTTGTTAAAGTCAACAGGATTAACACCGATGAAGTTACCTGCAATAATTTTATCAATAGTATCAAGTATCTGTACCGCATCATGGTCAGACAAAATCTCATCCTTTTTTTTCCTTTTAAACATGCAAAAATCTCCCTATATATTATATTAAATTGTTCACTGAGTTACTTTGTAAACTATTATAACATGTAACTGGTAATAAAGTATTATTTTTTTTAAAATTTGATAAAAGTGTCAATATTTTCTGTAATAATTACGTATTTTTTTGTTTTATTGGTTGACTTTAAAGAATCATAGGATTAAAATATCTCCGTTTGGTCTGTGTCTTGATGCAGGTGTTTAATATACAAAAAGGATGAAAGAGGAAAAAATATGCTTGACAGTGATTTGGAAATTATGAAAAAAGCGGCTTTTAACAAGGCTGATATTTGTAATAATCATTTGGGAAAATATTTTATAAGGGCGATTGTAGCAGGATTTTTCATAGTTGTTGCAACTATGCTTTCTAATGTGACAGCAGCAGTTTTGTTAAAAACATATCCGCAGTTTGGAAAACTTATAAGTTCAATATTTTTCTCAATTGCAATAATTCTCGTTGTTTTTATCGGCGGAGAACTTTTTACTGGAAATAATATGGTAATGGCGATGGGTGTGTATACAAAGACATGTAAAGTGTCAGATATGATAAAGACTTGGGTTATAAGTTATATAGGTAATTTTGTGGGTTCATTTATATTAGGCGGACTTTTTGTATGGAGTAATGCCTCACATCAGATTCTTGTTGATTATTACAGAAGTTTTATATATACAAAACTTGATGCGACACCGATGGAATTGTTTATACGTGGCGTTTTGTGTAATTTTCTTGTATGTCTTGCTGTCTATACAGGTATGAAATTAAAGAGTGAGAGCGGTAAGATGATAATGATGTTTTGTATTATTACGGCGTTTGTTCTGGCAGGGTTTGAGCACTGCGTTGCCAATATGGGAACATTTACAATAGGGTATATGCTTCTTGGTGATATTGGAACGGCAGCAGTAATAAAAAGCCAGTTTTTTGTTACACTTGGAAATATAGTTGGTGGTGCAGTTCTTCTGGCATTTCCGTTAAAGCAGATGAGTGCAGAGCACTAGAAAAAGCAAGTGTAAGCAAGAAAATTTTTGTTTGACTTTTCAACAAAATAGAAATATAATAACTTCTAAACGAGTAGCAGACTAGCGTAAATCCAGTTTTGCTACTCTTTTTTTGTGCACATGCTGTTGCACATTATGAAAATATATAATGCATTTTAAAGTGTGTAGCTTATCAGCGTAAGTCCAGCTTATGAGGTAAGTACACACTTTTTTTATGCAGAAAAAGGAGGCTGAATCCTCTCCTTACCAAAGGGTTCGGATTTTGCTTCGCAAAACAAGGAGGATTGTAAAATGGCAGAAAGTAACAAGATGAAGAAGATGCCGGTAAATAAGCTCATGGTTCAGATGGGAATACCGATGATATTATCTATGGCATTGCAGGCGGTTTACAACATTGTGGACAGTGCCTTTGTTGGAAACATGAGAACAGGAAGTGAGGCGGCACTAAATGCACTGACACTTGTGTTTCCGGTTCAGATGCTCATGGTAGCAGTTGGAATCGGAACAGGTGTTGGAACAAATGCACTTCTAGCAAGAACACTTGGACAGGGAAATAGTAAAAAAGCAGCAAAAGTTGCGGGAAATAGTTTGTTTCTTGGAGTGATTATTTATGCAGTGTGCCTGTTGTTTGGAATTTTTGGGGTAAGAGCATATATTTCATCACAGACAATTGACGCTGAGGTTATTTCAATGGGAATAGATTATTTAAGAATATGCTGCGTAATTTCATTTGGAATTATATTCTTTTCATTATTTGAAAAACTCTTACAGGCAACAGGACGTTCACTATATTCTACAATCGGTCAGATTGTGGGGGCAGTGGTGAATATTATTCTTGATCCAATTATGATTTATGGTATTGGACCGGTTCCTGAAATGGGAGTGAAGGGAGCTGCATATGCAACTGTTATTGGACAGGTTGCGTCTGCAATATTATTGTTTGTATTTCATATGAAACTGAATAGGGAAATTGAACATGATGTAAAGTATATGAAGCCGGATAGCGGAATAATCAAGGAAATATATGCAATTGGATTTCCTGCAATTATTGCACAGGCACTTATGTCTATCATGGTATATGTGATGAATCTGATTTTGAAATTCAGTCCTTCCGCACAGACTGCATATGGATTGTTCTATAAAGTACAGCAGTTTGTATTATTCCTTGCCTTTGGGCTTAGAGATGCAATCACGCCTATTATTGCATTTGCTTATGGTATGAGAAGTAAAAAGAGAATTCAGGATGGCATCAGGTATGGACTGCTCTATACAGTTGTACTAATGATTCTAGGAATTGCAATTACAGAAATTTTCCCTGGGGCTTTTGCAACTTTGTTCAATGCAGGACAGTCAAGGGAATATTTTATCGGGGCAATGAGGATAATCTCAATAAGCTTTCTGTTCGCCGGAATAAATGTTGCTTATCAGGGAATTTATCAGGCACTGGATGGCGGTATTGAATCATTGGTTATCTCTCTTTTGAGACAACTTATTATTATTTTGCCACTGGCTGGAATTTTTTCTGTGTTTGTCAGAAATGGTCAGATGGGAGTTTCCCTGATCTGGTGGGCATTCCCAATAACTGAGGTTATTTCATGTCTGGCAGGATATGCATTTTTAAAGAGAATCAGAAAGAATAAAGTAGATGTTTTAAATTAAGGAGGAATAAGAAATGGCAAAAAGAATTATTACAATCAGCAGGGAATTTGGAAGCGGTGGACGTTTTATCGGTGAAGAAGTGGCAAAGAAACTTGGCATTGCATATTATGACAAGGATATTATTGGACAGATTGCAGAACAGTCAGGATTGTCACCGGAGTATATTAAGGAAAATGCTGAGTTATCCCCAAAGAAAGGTTTATTTGCATATGCCTTTGCCGGACGTGACATTACAGGAAAGTCCATAGAAGATATGGTATATGAGGCACAGAGAAAAGTTATTTTGGAGTTGGCTGGAAAGGAGCCTTGTGTAATTGTTGGAAGAAATGCTGATTACATTTTGAAAGACAGGGATGATGTGTTAAATGTGTTTATTCATGGGGATATGCCGGAAAAAGTACAGCGTATCATGGGCTTATATAATGTTGAAGAGAAGGAAGCTGTCAAAATGATGGCAGACACAGATAAAAGACGTATGACAAATTATAACTTTTACACGGAGCAGAAATGGGGAAAAGCCAGTAATTATACGTTGTGCCTGAACAGTTCACAGCTTGGATATGACAGGTGTGAGAAGATAATTATGGAATGTGGTAAATAACTGGAAGTGATAATTTTATGATGTGATATATCTGTAAAAACAGGAGGACAATAGGGAATGCCGGAATTCACTGTGAGTATAAAGGAAAAGATTCCAATGGATTTACTTATCACAAGTACATCTATATGTAAAGGTTGTCTTAAAACAAGGAGAAATTTTCCTATTGCATTTTATCAGTGCTTTAAAAGAATATCCGGGAGATGCCTGGATTAAGAAGTATATTTTTCCAGGCGGTGTTGTACCTGGCTTACGTGAAATTATGTATATTGCAGGAGATAAGAGATTTTACACGGTTGGATCAGAAAGTCTGCGCAGACATTATAATCATACGTTGTTGTATTGGAATAAAAATTTTCAAGATCATCGTCAGGAAGTAGTAGAGATGTTTGACGAACGATTTGCACGTATGTGGGAATTATACCTGTGTGCGTGTGCTGCTACTTTTATGAATGGAATTATTGATCTGCATCAGATTATTTTTACGAATGACATAAATAATGAAATTCCAATGACAAAATGGTATTAAAAAAATATAGATAATCCTGGATGGTATGTGATTTTATCATGAATAATCCAGGATTAATTATTGTAGATAGAAAATATAATAGATATTGACAAAAGAAAGATAACAATTATAATAAGTAGCGTACTACTTATACGGAGGGGCTTATGGAAACGAATATTGCTCCGGGGCTTCGATTTTCTATATTAGACAGAGAATTTAAGAAGAAACTGGAAGAACGCGCAAATCGGATGGGACTAACGGCTGTACAGTTGAGAGTACTGGGTGAATTAAGTCGCGCAGAGTCAATGGGAGCCTGTGAAATTAATCAGAAAGATTTGGAAAAAGCACTTGCTGTGACGCATCCGACAATGACTGAAATTATTAAAAGACTGGAAAAGAAAAAAGCTGTTATCTGCACGCAGAGTAAGGTTGATGCACGCTACAAAAAGATTAACTGCGCAGATGAGTATAAGAATATTCACATAGAACTTAAGAAAATGGACTGGGAGATTTTTAACAAAATCTGCGCAGGGATTCCGGAAGAAGATATACAAACATTTTTGAAAGCATCAGAAAAAATGCTTGAAAATATTGAAAAATAGTGTACTCACATGTGTGGGTACACTTTAAAAATAGATAAATAGGTAGTACACTACCTAAATGAGGATATGATGAACGAAAATAAAATGGAAACAATGCCGGTTAATAAACTGTTGATTACAATGGCGGCACCAATGGTTTTATCAATGCTGATAGGTGCTTTGTATAATGTGGTAGATAGTCTTTTTGTAAGCCACTATGGAGAGAATGCTCTATCAGCGGTATCTTTAGCTTTTCCGATACAGAATATTATTATTGCAACAGGAACCGGAATCGGTGTCGGAATTAATGCATTGCCATCCCGTTTTTTAGGCGAAAAGATACAGAAGAAAGTAAATCAGACAGCTTTGCATGGCATTATTCTAGGCATTGGGTTTTATATACTGGTATTATTATTTGGCATTTTCTGTGTAAAAGGTTTCTATATGGTTCAAACCAATGATACTGAAATTATTTCCATGGGAGTAGATTATCTTACAGTTATCTGTGCTTTTGGATATTTTGGATTACCGGAAATGGGAACAAAAGGTGCACCAATAGCTACCGTAGTAGGACAGATTATAGCAATGTTATTAGGATTATATTTTAATCTGACAAAGAATACAGATGTACAGTTTAATTTCAAATCAATCGAATTAGAGAGCTATTATTTTAAGGGAATTTGTACTGTTGGAATTCCAACAATTATTATGCAGTCAATATCCAGCATCATGTGTTTTGGAATCAATAAACTTCTTCTGAATTTTTCAGCAACTTCAACAGCAGTATTTGGTGCATATTTCAAATTACAGACGTTTGTATATATGGCGACTTTTGGATTAAACAATGCCTTGATTCCAATTGTAGCATTTAATCTTGGAGCTAAACATGCAGACCGGATTAAGAAGGTTATCCGTCTTAGTGGGGCGTATTCAGCTTTGATTGGTCTGGTAGGGCTGATTATTATGGAAATGCTGCCAGTACAGTTAATATCAGCATTTGCACCATCAGAGGAAATGTTTTCACTTGGTGTGACGGCATTACGCATACTTGGGTTTAGTTTTGTCTTTGGAGGAGTATCCGTTATGACATGCTATGCATTACAGGGATTTTCGAGAGGAATATCCAGCTTGATAATTTCTGCATTAAGACAGGTTATTATTTTACTTCCTCTTGCATCAATTCTGGGTAAAGCGATTGGAATTAATGGAATATGGTGGAGCTTCCTAATCAGTGAAACAGTAACAGTAATTCGTAATGTCCGACACCGCTTCCAGTCATCCAATCCGCAAAAATAGAAAAAAGTGGAAAAAACTTCTTGCAATTTATTATCTTTATTGCTATACTCAGTTAAAACATAATATTCCTATATGACAAGTAGGAAATGAAAGGAGCGATACCGTGAAATTTAATACATCTTTGCTGCACGGTGCTTTTCGGGGGGAACCGCAGACAGGAGCAACATTAACACCAATTTACCAGTCGAGTGCATTTGAACAGGAATCGGCGGAACGTCTGGAAAAGATATTTCATAATCAGGCTCCGGGATTTTCCTATACGAGGATCAATAATCCGACGGTGGAAGCATTTGAGAAAAGGATGACCGTGTTAGAGGGCGGTAAATCGAGCGTTGCATGCGCATCCGGAATGGCAGCGATGTTTAATGCATTTGCAAACATCTTACAGGCGGGGGATGAGATCGTATCGAGTGCGAGCCTCTATGGTGGAAGCATTGATCTCTTCCGGGATCTTGAAGCATTCGGAATCACGACTCATTATGTCGAAAACAACGATCTCGATGCATTCTGCAAAGCGACCAACGCACACACAAGACTCTATTTTGCAGAGACACTTGGAAATCCGAGACTGGATGTGACAGATATCAAAGCACTGGCAAAGCTGGCACATGAGAATGGCGTACCGCTCATTATCGACAACACAGCAGCCACCGCATATCTGGTAAAACCGCTTTCACTGGGCGCAGACATTGTAGTCAATTCCACTTCGAAATACATCAATGGAAACAGCAACTCGATCAGCGGAGTTATCACAGACGGCGGAACATTTAAGTGGGATACCGAAAAATATCCGGGTATGCGTGATTTTGTAAAATTCGGACCGTTTGCCTACACTGCAAAATTGAGAAACGGACTGTTCCGCAACACCGGATCCTGTCTCTCGCCGCAAAATGCATTTTTAAACAGCATTGGGCTTGAAACGTTAGGACTCCGCATGGAGCGTATCTGCGACAATGCAATGCAGCTTGCGGCTTATATTGAAGAAAACTATAAAGACATTACGGTAAATTATGCAGGGTTAGAGACGAGCAACTGGCATGAGATTGCAAAGAGCCAGTTTGACGGTCATTACGGCGGCATCTTTACCTTAAGGCTTGGCAGTAAGGAGCGGGCATTTGCTTTTATCAATGCATTAAAATATCCGCTTAAGGTATCTAATATCGGCGATACCAAAACACTTGTCATCCATCCGGAATCGACCATCAGTGTACACAGCACGGAGGAAGAAAAGAAAGCGGGCGGTGTATTTGATGATCTGGTGCGCGTCAGCGTCGGAATCGAGGATATTGATGATCTGATCTGGGATTTTAAGCAGGCGATCGAGAGCCTTTCTTAAAAAACGAAAAAATATACCAAAGTGTTACAGTAATACTTTAAAACGGGCACTTTAAAGTGTTACAATAGAAAAGCACAGTAGAATACCAGGATATTGAAAAATCAGAAAAGATAAGGAGTGTAAAGATGGCGGGAGTTGATTATGCAGCATTAAAAAAAGGCGGATTCATGAGGCAGAAACAGAAAGGATTTTTCTCACTCAGAATCCAGGTGGTCGGAGGTAATCTGACTGCAGAAAATATTAAGACCGTGGCAGAGGTTGCGGAAAAGTACGGCAAAGGCTATGTACATATGACATCCAGACAGGGAATTGAGATACCGTTTGTCAATTTTGAGGATATCGAGGAAGTAAAAGCAGAGCTTGCAAAAGGCGGCGTGAAACCGGGTGTCTGCGGACCGAGAGTCCGTACCGTTACAGCTTGTCAGGGTTCGGAGATCTGTCCAAGCGGATGTATTGATACCTATTCACTGGCACAGGAGTTAGATGAACATTATTTTGGACGTGAACTTCCTCACAAGTTCAAGTTTGGTGTAACCGGATGCCAGAATAACTGCTTAAAGGCAGAGGAAAATGATATCGGAATCAAAGGCGGCATGGAAGTTTCCTGGGTTGAGGATAAATGTATCGGCTGCGGTGTCTGCGAAAAGGCGTGCCGTCAGGGTGCAATCAAATGTGAAGGAAACAAAGTGACGATCAACCGCGATCAGTGTAACTACTGCGGCCGCTGCGTGAAGTCCTGTCCGACGGATGCGTGGGAAGGAAACAGCGGATATCTGGTTTCCTTCGGTGGATTGTTCGGAAATCAGATCTACAAAGGGGAGCAGCTTCTCCCAATCGTACATGACAAAGAGACACTGTTCCGTGTCACCGATGCAGCGATCGACTTTTTCAGAGATCATGCAAACCCGGGCGAGCGTTTCCGCCTGACGTTACAGCGCGTCGGCGAGGTAGAGTTCCGTAAGAAGATCAAAGAAGCCTACGAGGGAAAGTAAGGATTTCTGGCAGAAAAAACATGTATGCAGGAAAAAATTGTATATAAAAACAAATAGATATGTCACAAAAAAATATGCATGCAAGAACAAATAAGCATGTAAACAAATAGATGCAGCAAAAGCATGCATACAGAAAACAATCTGGAGCAATCAAAAATGCAGCATATATAATAAGAAGAAACAGGAGGGAAGAAATGGAAATCGCAGGAATTGCAATCGACGAAACAGTAGATATTACCGATAAAGTATGCCCGCTCACTTTCGTAAAAACAAAGGTAGCGCTGGAGGAATTAGATGATGGCGAAGTCATTGCCATCCGCATGAACGATGGTGAGCCGGTACAGAACGTACCGCGCAGTGTCAAGGAAGAGGGACATCAGATCTTAAAACTGGTGGACAATGAAGATGGAACTTATAACCTGATCGTCCGCAAGGTAGAGGGATAGGAGGAATCATGGCACAGCGAATCAATAAAGACAATTTTGAAGAAAAAGTCCTGAAAAGTCCGCTGCCGGTTCTGGTAGATTTTTATTCGGACAGTTGTATTCCGTGCAAGCAGTTATCACCGGTGCTTGGGGATATCGAGGACGAACGCGAAGACACACTTTCTGTATATAAAGTAAATGTCAACTATGACATGGAGCTTGCTGAAAAATATGACGTCATGGGTGTACCGGCACTGCGGTTGTTTGTACAGGGCGAGGTCAAAGCAGAGAGAGCCGGTGCAGCAGGAAAAGCTGATATTGAGGCGTGGATCGATGAAAATTTAAAATAGCGGGCAGACAAAAAAAGGTTCCGCGGAAAAGAGGAGAAACATGCAGATCACAGTAGCAGGAAACAAAAAAGAAGTAAAAGATGACTTAAAGTTAACAGAACTGTTCGAGTTAGAGCAGGTGGAAACCCCGGAGTATGTGACCGTTTCCATCAATGAGGAATTCGTTCCATCTGAGCAGGTGGAATCAACGGTATTAAAAGATGGCGACAACGTAGAATTTTTATATTTCATGGGAGGAGGCAGCTATGGCGTTAACAGATGAGCAGATTGAGCGTTATTCAAGACATATCATATTAAAAGAAGTCGGCGCAAAGGGACAGAAAAAACTTTTAAATGCAAAAGTGCTGATCATCGGAGCCGGCGGACTTGGCGCACCTGCAGCAATGTATCTTGGTGCAGCAGGCGTGGGAACCATCGGTATCGTAGATGCAGATGAGGTCGATCTTTCCAATTTACAGCGTCAGATCATCCATGGCACAGCCGATATCGGAAAAGCAAAAGTAAAATCCGCAAAAGAGACGATCAATGCAATGAACCCAGATGTAACGGTAAAAACTTACCGCCAGTTTGTGACAAGCGAAAACATCATGGATCTGATTGCAGATTATGACTTTATCATTGACGGAACGGACAATTTCCCGGCAAAGTTTTTAATCAATGATGCCTGTGTCATGGCAAAAAAACCATTTTCCCATGCAGGAATCATCCGTTTTAAGGGACAGCTTATGACCTATGTTCCGGGAGAAGGACCATGCTACCGCTGTGTATTCAAAAACCCGCCACCAAAGGATGCAGTGCCGACCTGTAAACAGGCAGGTGTCATCGGTGCCATGGGCGGTGTGATCGGAAGTTTACAGGCAATGGAAGCAATCAAGTACATTCTCGGTGTAGGAAAACTTTTAACCGGTTATCTTTTAACCTACGATGCAATCAATCAGGAGTTCCACAAAGTTAAACTGCCGTCTAATACTGATGGCTGCGCAGTATGTGGAAAACATCCGACAATCACAGAACTGATCGACTACGAGCAGGTTGTCTGCACAGACGGTATTTAACTTAGGAGGCGCATATGCTGATTTTAAAACAGGAAGATTACAATAAAATCGTGGATCATGCAAAAAAAGGACTCCCGAACGAGGCATGCGGACTGCTTGGCGGCTATGTGGAAGGTGACAAACGTGTGGTGACAGACGTGTATCTGCTTCGCAACGTAGACGAGAGCAGGGAACATTTTTCCATGGATCCGGCAGAGCAGCTTGCAGCGATCAAAGATATCCGCCAGAAAAAAGGCGTGCTTCTCGGCAATTTTCACTCGCACCCGGAATCGCCGTCACGCCCTTCACAGGAAGATATCCGCTTAGCGTATGATCCGAAGATGAATTACCTGATCCTCTCCCTGATGAACCCGGAGGAGCTGGTGCTCAATTCCTTCCATATCGAAAAAGGAGAGGTCACAAAAGAAGAGCTTGTGATCGAAGCGTAAAAATAAAATCATAGACAAAAATAAGTGTGGAAGAAAATTTTTTCACACTTATTTTTTGTTTTATGGTACCAGAGGACTAGACCGTCAATTGACATAAATGATAATGATACGCTAAGATAAAAAAATTGTGAAAAATGATTTTTTTAAAAGAAAATGAGGTTGCAGCAGGCAGCTGGAGGAGTATTGCGTGAGTAAGAAAATGTTATTGGGAGTATTAGCGGCAGTGATGCTATCAGGAGAGATAAGTGCTTCCCCTGTGTTGGCACAGAATCTGTACGCAGACAGGGACGTGACAGAAATCATGGAAACAGAGGAGGATGCGGCGGAGACAGAGCATGTGTTTTCTGTGGGCAATGCACTAGAAGATAAAAATGGTTTTGTAATTGAAAATGGAGTTTTAACAGATTACAGAGGGTATGAAACAGAGATTGCGATTCCGGCAGGGGTAACTTCCATCGGTGAGTCGGCATTTGAGGGAAAAGATATTGAGAGCGTCAAAGTTCCGGATGGGGTTACTGCATTAGGATATAGAGCATTTTATCACTGTACGAAATTAAAGTCTGTGGAACTGCCAAAGACCTTACAGACGATCGCATCATATGCATTCAGAAGTTGTGAAAATTTAGAAAGCATAACAGTTTCCGGTACCTCTGCGAAAAAAGGAACGGTAATGATACCGGGCAGCGTTACGGAGATGAAAGATTTTACTTTTGGCGGAAGTGATTTAATTACGGAACTGGATATAACGACTTCTACGGCAGTTATCTCTAACCGTATTGTAGATCTGCCCAATGTGAATACAGTAAAAGCCACCGGCAGTACAAAATACAAAGTCCAGGATAACATATTGTATGATAAATCAGTTGAAGATTTATACTATTTTCCGAAGGGAAGCAGCAAAACGCAGGTCATACTGCCGGAGGGCGTTGAGGTTATTGAAAAAGCAGCTTTTTATAACTGCAAAAATATTGGAAATATAACCTTGCCACAGACCTTATGGAAGATTGATGATATGGCACTGTGGGGGTGTGAGAAGATAAAGAAACTGGAGCTGACTTCGAAAATTTCAAGTGTTGGAAGTTATGTATTCAGGGACTGTAAGGCATTAGAAGAGATTATAGTTGTACCGGAAAACACATATTTTAAAAGTGTGGACGGTATTTTATATGAAAAGAAGAAATACATGAGAATGATGGTATGTCCTGCGATGAAACAGGGAATTGTTACGGTTGCAGACGGAATGCATGAGATTGGTACGGAGGCATTTCATGACTGTAAATATGTGACAGAAGTCAGACTGCCGGAAAGTTTAGAGACAATCAACAGCAGTGCTTTTGAAGGATGCAGTGCGCTGGAAAAAATTGAACTGCCGGATAATATCGAGCAAATTGGAATGTATGCATTTGAAGATTGTACAGCGTTAAAGAGTGTCAAATTACCAGCCAGATTAACGGACATTGATCAGGCAGTGTTTGTGGGGTGTGAGTCTCTGGAAAATATCGTGATTCCAGAAGGGGTAACCAGTATAAAATACAGGGCATTTGATGGCTGTGATAATTTACAGTATGCGATCATTCCGGCGTCCGTAACCAGCATAGAGGATGGTGCATTTGAAACCGGCCGGAGAGACAGGGATCTGCTCATTTACTGTAAGGAGGGAACCTGTGCAGAAAGCTACGCAAAAGAAAATGATATTTCTTATGCGTATGGAAACACAGCGAAGAAACGGCAGACGATCACAGCGAATGACTTTGAAAAAATGTATGGAGATGAGTCATTTTATATTCAGGCAGCTACAGACGGAGATGGAGAGCTGACTTATAAGGTAAAGGATGAGTCTGTGGTTACGGTAAGCGCTGACGGAAAAGTCACGATCAAAGGAACAGGAACAACAGATGTCGTGATCACGGCTGCAAGAACAGACGTTTACGAGTGGGCATCGAAAACGATCCATATCAGTGTCCGGGGTGTGGTGAAGAAAAAATCGCAGACGATCACCGTCGCGGATATTATCAGTATCTATGAAGGAAATACGGTAGCATTAGACGCTGCAACGGATGGGGACGGAACAATTTCTTATGTGTCAGATGATAAAACGGTTGCAAGCGTGGATGCTTCCGGAAAAGTCTGTGGAATAAAACAGGGGACAGCACATATTACTGTTCTTGCATCAGAAACGGAATTGTATCATGCATCAGAGACAATCGTCACAGTAACTGTGAAGCCCAAAAAGACACAGAGTAATACAGATCCGGGGAAAAAACCATCGGATAACGTGTCGAAGGATGATTCACAGACAACAGAGGATAAAAAACCTTCTGATGGCGGCAACAATACATCCGGGACAACAGATGGTCAGCAGACAAAGAAGAAACAGACCATAAAAGCAAAAAATATCACAAAGACATACAGTACAAAAACATTTTCCATCGGAGCAAAGACAAATGGTGGAGGTAAATTAACATACAAGGTGGCAGATAAAAAAATTGCGACCATAAGTAAGACCGGAAAGACCAAACTGAAAAATTATGGACAGACAAAAATTACGATCAAAGCAGCCGCAAAAGGAAAATATAAGGCAGCAACAAAGACGATCACATTAACCGTAAAACCGGTAAAGGTAAAAGTAACCTCTGTAAAGCAGCTAAAGGCAAAGACGTTACAGGTAAAGTGGAAAAAGGATAAGAAGGCATCCGGTTATATCATTCAGTACTCCACAGATAAGAAATTCAAAAAGAATGTGAAAAAAGCTGTTGTCACAAAAAACCAGACCGTTACGAAAAAGATCACGAAATTAAAACCGGGAAAGAAATATTATGTCCGTGTGTGTGCATATAAAAATTCTCACGGAAAAAAAGTACAGGGAAGTTATGGTACGGTAAAAAGTGTAAAATTGAAGTGATATGCATCGGCATAAAAGTGGTAAAGGATGGAGAAACGTTATGAAAATGAAAAGAATACTGACTGGAATGCTGGGAGCAGCTATTTTAGCTGCAGGCGTAAATCTATTGTCCGTACAGGCGGCAGAAAATGCAGGAGTGATGGAATATATAGCTGCGACAGAATACATAGAGGAAACAGAAGCAGCAGAGCCGGAAAATGCAGAAAAACAGGTGTTTGAAACTGAAGAAGATACAAAAACAGCAGATACGGGTGAATTTACGATCAACAACGGTCTGTTGACAAAATATACCGGAACAGCAGAGACGGTTACAATCCCTTCAAATGTCAGAAGAATTGGCGAGTCAGCATTTCAGAATAATAAATACATCAAAAGCGTAATCATTCCGGGAAATGTACGGAAAATTGAAATGCTGGCATTTTATGGATGCAGCAATCTGGAAAGTGTCACAATGGCAGAAGGTGTAGAAGAGATTGGTATGCAGACATTTTCTGAAACTCATTTGAAAAGTGTTGTTCTTCCTAAATCCATAATCAAAATGGATAGACTTGTGTTTACAAGCTGCAATCGGCTGACAAGTATTGATTTTACAGAGGGCACTTATAATATTAATGGTGATATCATAGGTTCCTGTGCTGCGCTGACAGAGATAAAGGTTTCAGGCAATAATACGAGATATCAGGTTAAAGATAACGTGTTATATGAAAAGAATGGAAAAACAATTTGTTATTGTCCGGCAGGCCGCAAGACTGATATGAATGTGCCGGATGGAGTAGAGCATATCGGAGATTTTGCATTCTGGGATTGTCTTACAACGAAAGTTACACTTCCTGATAGTGTAAAAAGTATTGGAGAACGGGCATTTTTTTCGACCGGAATGGAGACGATGATACTTCCGGCGAATCTGGAGTCGATTGGAAAAGAAGCATTTTTTTATTGCCAAAATTTAAAACAGATCACAATTCCGGCTAAGACAACAAAAATAGGAAACAATGTGTTCGGCAGCTGTGATCACTTAGAGACGATCAATGTGGCGGCAGGGAATACGATATACAGATCAGAGGATGGCATATTGTATGGCACAGAGGAAGGCAGACTCGTGTTGATTAATTGTCCTGCCGGGAAAAAAGGGAACGTGAAGATCTTAGAGGGGACGGTGGGAATCCTTGATGGTTCCTTCAGTAACTGTGAAAAGATCACATCGGTAGATATGCCGGACAGCGTAAAGAGCATTGGCGAAGATGCATTTAAATCCTGTTCCTCGCTTATAAAAGTCCGGTTCTCAAATCAGCTTACGGATATAGGAAACTATGCCTTTTATAGGTGTGATTCCATGCAGCAGGTACATCTGCCGGACAGTGTTAAAGATTTGGGGGCATGGGCTTTCCGGTATTGTGATGCGTTAACAGAAGTAACAATTTCCAAAAATATTTCGGATATTCCGGATAATGCGTTTGGTGGCTGTACAAATCTGACCGGTATTACCATACCAGACGGGGTAAAAACAATAGCAGACAATGCGTTTTCGTATTGCAGCAATTTAACGATATACTGTAGTTCAGGTTCTGCTGCAGAAAAATATGCGAAAAATAACAATATTAAAAGAAAGGTAACTGACGAACGGAAAACCCAGACGATTACGACAGATAATGATAACATTGAAAAAACGGTTGGAGATCCGGATTTTAAGATAACTGCAAAAACAACCGGGGATGGAACTCTAAGTTTTTATTCGGGAAACGAAGATATCATTCAGGTATCTGAAAATGGAGCTGTAAAGATCATCGGAGCAGGTACGACCAATATTGTGATCACGGCATCTGCGACGCAAAATTGTAAAATGGCGCAGACAGAAATTTATATTACAATAAAAAATAAAGAAACGGATCAAAAGCGTGTGCAAAAGATCACGTATTCTTATCAGGCAGATAAAAAGGATCTGAATATTTTCTATCTTGACGCAAAGTCGGATGGGGATGGTAAGATATCTTACCGGTCAGAAAACGAAAAAATCGTAAAAATAGATGCAGATGGAAAAGGATATATCTTAGGTTCCGGGACAGTAAAAATTATTATCTCGGCATCAGAGACAGATACCTGTGCGGCAGCGCAGAAAATAGTTACGTTAAATGTAGAAAAAATAACAGATCAGACAGATGAACCGGGGCAGACACAAAAGCCGGATCAGACAGAAAAGCCGGATCAGACAGAAAAGCCGGATCAGACAGAAAAGCCGGGGCAGACAGATACTCCGAATCAGCCGGATAAGCCGTCAGACCAGAACGGTAATGCCACACAGCAGAAAAAGAAACAGACCATAAAAGCTAAAAATATTACAAAGACCTACAGCACAAAAACTTTTGCCATAGGTGCCAAATCAAGTTGTGGGGCAAAACTGACCTACAAGGTGGCAGATAAAAAGATCGCAGCCATAAGTAAGACCGGAAAAATCAAATTAAAGAGTTACGGACAGACAAAAATCACGATCAAAGCGGCTGCAAAAGGAAAATATAAGGCAGTAACAAAGACGATTACTTTAACGGTAAAACCGGTGAAGAACCAGATTACTTCTCTGAAATCCAAAAAGGCAAAGACATTTGAAGTAAAATGGAAAAAGGACAAGAAAGCATCCGGTTATATCGTTCAGTATTCCATGGATAAGAAATTCAAAAAGAATGTAAAAAAAGTTGTTGTCACAAAAAACAAAACCACTACCAAAAAAATCACAAAATTAAAGCCGGGAAAGAAATACTATGTCCGCGTATGCTCTTATAAAAATTCCCGCGGGAAAAGAGTGCAGGGAGCTTATAGTAAGGTGAAAACGGTAAAGATCCGAAAATAATTGCAAAGAGAAAATGATAAAAAATCCTGCCGGATTGGAGTGTGGACTCCAGGTACGGCAGGATTTTTTGGGTGCCAGCATTTTTGCTTTTATAAGAATAATTTGTTCTTAATATGTGACAAGCCGGTGTTCTAAAGATTTAATCTCATCGTGCAGTATAAATCTCGATCGCTTCTGCTACAAAAGCAGCAGTTCCGGCACCGGCGGCTTTGTCAATATTTTCTGTAAATTCGGCACCGGAAGCATACATTTTACCAAGCCCGTTTAAGATCTCATTGGAACATTGATAAAAGTGCTCTGAAATATAATCCTGTAGGTTTTTTACCAGAAGCTGTACTTCTTTGCTGCCAGGTTCTTTGTTCTTTATTTTTCCAAACTCTACAAAAATGAGCATAAGATTTTTCCATGCTGTTTTTTGTGTCTCGGAAGACTGATTTTTTGTCTTTTCTTCATATTCCTTGTATTCTGCAGTCTGTCCCCATTGTTTTTTTGCCTCTCTGGCATACTCGTCCATTTTGGCTGTGTTAAATACGTTAAAATCCATTTTATTTACTCCTGTCGTTTTAATTTTACGAGCAAAAGCAATCAAGCCTTCAAGATGCTCCTTTTTCATTGTTAACAATTCAATCTGCTGGGACAGTGCTTTGTCCCGATCAAAATCAGGTGCATCAATGATTCTTTTGATTTCTTTTAACGGAAATTCCAGTTCTTTAAACAATAAAATCTGTTGCAGCCGCTCTAATGCTGTATCGTCATACAGTCGGTAGCCGGACGCAGTATAACCGTCGGGTTTTAAAAGTCCGATGGTATCGTAGTATTGCAGAGTGCGTATACTCACTCCCGTCAATTTGCTTACTTCATTTACTGTCATCATGGTCATTTCCTCCGCTCGATGAGGACACTCTAAACTATTACGCTGCGTAGGAGTCAATAGGTTTTTTGAAATTATTTTCAGGTCATATCCGAAGTCCCATTAAAATATATGTATCTTCACGGATTGGAGTGAATTTGTTTTTTGTCCAGAACGAATAGCTCTGTGGGTTTCCCTTGTCAACGCCAAGCCGGATTTCTTTATATCCAGATGATTTCAGACAAAGGATCACGTCGCTGATGATTCCGGAACCGACACCTCTGTTCTGATAGCGTGTGTCTGTCATAAATAATCCAATGAATGAAATTTCTTTTTATATTCATGTTCATAGATCCTCCATTATAATATTGGGGTTCAATAGTTTTTCACAACATGATGACTGGCAAAGTGCATCTGACATCATAAGATATTGAAATATCGCAGATTGGGCATATGGCAAAGAAACTGCAGCAGTATACCCACAAAACCCCCTGATTTTCCTGCGTTTTGGGTATATATAATAAAAACGGATCTGCTATGCCCATTATCAGTGAAAAATCACTCAAAATTCCCGTATTTTTGGGTATAAACAGCAGATTTTTTCTGTATATACCCAATTGACAAAAATTCATGATCAATTTTCACTCAAATAACGACCGCTGAACGTATTTTTCCGGAAAATGATGCAGATAAGCAAAACATTCATCCGGCGAACAAAGGATGCCAGCCTTTTGGCATTGTTCCACGATCATTGGAATGAGCATTTTTTCATTCGGGCTTGGCAGGTTGTAGGCATTACCGTAAGTGCGGATATATTTTTCCTTCATCCCCGGAAAATCTTTATCGAGGGCATGGTAGAAATATTCCCGGTCGCCATCTCGGAGAGTCACGCCAATGCCAAAGAATATAATTCCCTTTACGCCGGCGTCCACGCAGGCATCCAGCAGATTTTTTATGTTATCAGCAGTGTCATTGATAAACGGCAGGATCGGTGTGAGCCACACTACGGTGGGAATACCGGCTTCTTTACATTTCATCAGGACGTTGATGCGCTCTTTGGTGGTGGAAACATCTGGCTCTATCTTTTTACATAAATCTTCATCGTAAGTGGTGAGTGTGATCTGCACGATGGCTTTTGCCTTTTCATTGATGGACGTTAACAGGTCAAAATCTCTTAAAATCCGGGCTGACTTTGTCTGTACCGCAACACCAAATTCATACCGGTCGATCAGCTCTAAACACCGCCTGGTCAGCAAAAGGCGCTCCTCCAAATGAAGATAAGGATCGCACATGGCACCGGTTCCGATCATACATTTCTGACGCTTCGATCGCAAAGCCTTTTCTAACAATTCCGGGGCATTTTCCTTTACCTCAATATCTTCAAATGCATGTGTAAAACCATAGCACCTGCTCCGGCTGTCGCAGTAAATGCATCCGTGGGAACATCCACGGTAAATATTCATTCCGTTATCCTTTGATAAAAGCCTCTTCGCCTGAACAAAATGCATGAGAAATCTCCTGTAGTTAAAATTAAAAATCCGATTAATCCCATTAAAACATAAGTAAAGAAAAATCACAATCAAGATCAGAACAAAAAAATAATGAGGAAACAGTCGTAACCTACAGAGCATAGATTTCCCTTTTTTCGGTATCGAGGGCATGTAGAATGCAGTTTTCCGGGTGCCGCCGGCAGATTTGAGACTTTGGAAGAAAATTAGAAAATCTTAGTATGCCTGTTCACTCACAGTGTTGTGCTGCCATGGACGGCAGCACAAGTCCTGATGTGCCAGGGAAGGCACATTCAGGACGTACACGTCACTCCGAAACCAACTCAAACAGGCATACTTAGCTTTTCTTATTTTCGCACAACGGAACCAAACCTGCCAGCGGCACCCGGAAAACTGCGCCTTACACTGTCCCTTAATACCTAAGTACCAATTTGCAAAACTTTACCAAATTACCTTGACAAATATTTCCATCAGTCATATACTTTGAAAAGCTAATTATTTGACTATCAAACTATTTGAAAGGCAAATGATTACATGAATCAGAAAATAAGAAAATAAAATCAGCCCACAATAAAAATAAGGGCAGGGCGCTGGAAAAATGATAAGGCATGCGCAGAAAAGGAGAAAAAATATGTTAGAGAAAATGATCCCGATTATTGCAGAGCAGTTAAATGTAAATGAGTCTGAAATCAAGGCAGAGTCTAATTTCAAAGATGATTTAGGAGCAGATTCCTTAGATTTATTTGAACTTGTCATGGCTCTTGAGGAAGAGTTTGGCGTGGAGATCCCATCTGAGGATTTACCTTCTATCGTAACTGTCAATGATGTTGTCGAGTACTTAAAAGGAAAAGGTGTGGCTTAAGTATGGAGACAAGGGTAAGTAAACTGCTGGGAACGAAATATCCGGTCATTCAGGGTGGTATGGCATGGGTTGCGGAATATCATCTTGCAGCGGCAGTTTCAAATGCCGGAGGTTTAGGTATCATTGGAGCGGCAAGTGCACCGCCTGAGGTGGTCAGAGAGCAGATCAGGGAGGCAAAGAAGCTGACTGACAAACCGTTTGGCGTGAACGTCATGCTGTTAAATCCAAATGCAGCCGAGGTTGCACAGATCGTCATTGAAGAGGGCGTTAAGGTTGTGACCACAGGTGCCGGAAATCCCGGAAAATTCATGGATGCATGGAAACAGGCAGGCGTTGTTGTGATTCCGGTCGTTGCGAGTGTTGCAATGGCAAGAATGATGGAGCGTGGCGGAGCGGACGCAGTGATTGCAGAAGGAATGGAATCAGGTGGACATATCGGTGCGCAGACGACGATGACACTTGTTCCACAGGTGGCAGATGCGGTACAGATACCGGTTATTGCCGCAGGCGGAATTGCGGATGGCAGAGGTATGGCGGCAGCATTTATGCTCGGCGCCGAAGGAGTACAGATGGGAACCAGATTTGTGGTTGCAAAAGAATCCATCGTGCATCCGAACTATAAAGAGCGTGTCATCAAGGCAAAAGACATTGACTCAGAAGTGACAGGCATGAGCACCGGACATCCGATCCGGGTTCTTCGCAACCAGATGAGCCGCGAATATTTAAAAATGGAAAAAGAGGGCGCTTCATTTGAAGAGTTAGAGCACCTTACACTTGGGTCCCTGCGCAAGGCAGTCATTGACGGTGACGTGGTCAACGGAAGCCTGATGGCAGGACAGAGCGCCGGCATGGTAAAAAAAGAAGAAAGCTGTAAAGAGATCATCGAGGACGTTGTGACACAGGCGGAGTCACTGCTTGGAAGATAGTGCAAAAATAAGCGCAAAAAACGGAGGTTAGTGTGAAAAATAAGATTTTTCACACGCAAGATTTGTGCTTACGCACAAACTTGAGATGCGCAAAAGACAGCGCAAGAATGGAGATTAACATGGGAAAGACGGTTTTTATGTTTCCGGGACAGGGAGCACAGTACATAGGAATGGCAAAGGATTTTTACGATGCCATCCCGGAATGCAGAGAAGTATTTGAGGAGGCATCCGAGGCGTCAGGACTTGATATCGCTGCGTTATGCTTTGAGGAAAACGACAAGATCAATATCACGGAGTATACACAGATCTGTATGCTGACCGCCGAGGCTGCGATCCTGCGTGCATTGGAGGTAAAAGGCTATAAAGCAGATGTGACTGCAGGCTTAAGCCTGGGAGAATATGGAGCATTGATTGCCTGCGGAGCACTGAGCAGAAAAGATGCATTTGCACTGGTGCGCAAAAGAGGGATCTACATGCAGGAGGCAGTGCCGGAGGGCGGAGCCATGGCAGCAGTCCTGGCACTGGATACCGCGCAGATTGAGGAAGCCTGTAAAAAAACAGAGGGCATTGTATCGATCGCAAACTATAACTGCCCGGGACAGATCGTCATTACCGGAGAAGAAAAAGCCGTAGCGGCAGCCGGAGAGCTCTGCAAAGAAGCCGGAGCAAAACGTGTTGTTCCGTTAAAGGTCAGCGGACCGTTCCACTCAGCAATGTTAAAGGGTGCCGGAGAAAAACTTGGCGAGGAATTAAAACATGTAACAGTCCATACACCGGCAATCCCGTATGTCGCAAACGTGACAGCAGACTATGTGACAAAAGAAGAGGAGATCAAACCATTACTGGAAAAACAGGTGTCCTCATCTGTCCGCTGGCAGCAGACGATCGAGCGCCTGATCGCGGACGGCTGTGATGAATTTGTAGAGATCGGGCCGGGACATACACTCTCCGGTTTCATGAAAAAGATCGACCGTAACGTGAAGACCTGTAACATCGATAAAATGGAGGACTTTAAAGCCTATGTTGAGCAGTAAAAATGCGCTGGTCACCGGAGCATCCCGGG